>Ga0209679_1000881_pt1 | contig 11830 bp, 10 predicted proteins | sample WorMetHEROISLAND_4_FD_187408 | JGI IMG/M metagenome (GOLD analysis project Ga0209679, IMG submission 187408) | Marine gutless worms symbiont microbial communities from Max Planck institute for Marine Microbiology, Germany - Olavius sp. 2 HERON... ...
CCGCTGGAAGTCTACGGCTCTAAAATATTTTTTGCAAATGTTTTGCGAATGTTTATACATTTATTTTAATGTAAGTCCACGGCCTTATGGAGGCCGGTTTGGCCTGTGTCCATATCCACGTTGTCTTCTCTTTTCAGGCCCGTTTCTGCGTTCCTGTTCTATATACAGTGTTGTTTACAAATGGCGGCGTTGGTTACGCGGAGGCTGTGTACAACATTAACAAGCACGTTTGTTGCTGTTGGTGACTACTTTTGAGGTATTGTTAGGTATGTAACTATTGTGGACGGAAATGGATGAGAAAAGGGCTTTAATTAACAGTATAAATCAATTGATAGTCGGTTGTACTCCGTACTTACGTGGTGTTCAGTCTGTTGAAGAAGTCCAGAATGGTTACTTACATATGGAGGAAAATAATAAAGATTTTCACAAGTATGCTCTCGTAAAAACTCTACGATCAGACATTGAGAAAGTGCTTGGGCCTATGATTGAGGCTGAAATTGAACGTTATGGTGGTGAACGCACACACCCTGCAGCAAAACATGAAAATCTTGTTGCCAGCATTACCAGCAGAGTATTGAATTCTTCTGAATATGGTGACATGTCAGAACGCATTCGTAAAAATGTATCAGGTGCGTGTAATTATATACTTGAAAATTTCCATAAGGAGGTTTTTGTGAGTGGTGTTGAGACAACTGCATCTGAAAGTGCAGTTCCTAAAGAATCCTGTAGCCATGATCATCGTTATGGTGCTGAACCAGTGTATAGTGATGCTGAGTCTTCTATTGGAGACAACTCATTAAATCACAGTGCAGTAATCTTCATGAGTCCTGATCAGCAGAAACAAGTTGCACTTAATCTTGGAAGTGAGAATGACATTGGTATAAGAAAGAAAGCAATTAGTGAGTTGCTGCAAGTTACAAGCTTTGATATTCAGAATTGTGATGTTTGGCCAGTTATCCATGCTGGCCTAATCGATGCGTTGGCAGATGACAATGAAGATCTTTGCTCACAAAGCTTGCACTTCATCGCTCGTGGGTTGAGTACTAATAGTGCTTGTAGTCGTGAGCTATACATTCTGCTAGTGGAGTTTCTGGACAGTCAGTGGAAATTGCAACGACCCAGATATGTAGTTGCTGAAGACAGCTTAGATACCATACAGCCTTATGTCAAGAAGTTGTTAAAGTCATTTCGGTTATTGAATTCTTTTCAGCAACTGGTACCTCATTATTGGCAACGCTACCCTGATGGATGTTTGGATAAGATACTGAAGCCAACCATATCACTGCTGGCAAAATATTCTGCATATTCAAATCTTACATCCCATTTTACTCCACTACATTTTATGGCTTTGGTTGACTGTAAAGCCAAATGGTTTAATAACACAATGCATGGACATTCCAGCAGATCACCACTGTTGCATATACTTGAAGCTGAAGAATATCGTCATTTTGTCAATAGTGCTGTGTTATCATGCTTAAATTTTGTGTCATCGTCAGTTAGTCCAGCCAACCATGATGATTGTCCAAGAACACCAGACAGTAGAGTGATCTACAGTGAGGATGAAGTAAAGTTTGCACATTTCTTGCACTGCTTGTGTATCATTCGCAGACTGATCGTCTATGAACATGGACGCAAGTTCTTTCCCGTAAAATATAATGGGAGAGAGTCTGTCAGTTTGACACAGCTGCTGGAAGCACTTCTTCGGTTTGTGACACATGATTCTGGCTTGCGTCATCATCGTTGCAAATTGGGTGACGAGTTTAACCCATGTTTGCTGATTATTGACATGATGAAAAAACTATGTACTTCTGAAGATGTGTGTAACAAAACTGTTTGCAAAGACCGGCTGATTCATGTGTTGATGATTCCTATTAGTGCCTTGCTGGAAAAGTCAAAGGGTATTGGTACTACTGCCAAAGTATCAGATGTTGTGCTTGCCCATGTGGCTGAAATCTTGTCCAGCATTGCATCAAAAAGATGTGGCCAACGGGTACTGCTTTATGGTGAAAGTTGTAATTGGCAGTCACCAGCAGTGCCATCCTCAACACCAGTGCATAAGCTAGCAGAATTTGCTAAAAAAGCATTGAATGATGATGTTGTACCAAGACAAGTTGTTGGAAGGCTTGTGTTTGTATGTCGTCAATTGTACAGTACATGTGAAGGCTTGTTGCAGCTATCGCATCACAGACTACATCATTCTCTGACAGCGGCATGGAAAGTAGCCAACAGAGAAGGCGACTGTGCTACTCCAACACCATCAATTGAATGGTCTGCAGGGGAATCACTTCAGGTTGACATTTGGGAGGATTTGTTGCAAGATGATTTGTTGAACTTTGCTGCTACTCCTAAAGGAGTGCTTTTGCTACAGCACACGGGTGCAATGTGTGAATGCGTCTCCTACATGTATTCACGATATGAAAGGAAACTTCAAGTCAGCAGTTGTGAAAAGTTTGGCTATGGTTACATGATGTCACAGGTAGCTGCTACTGCTCCTGGGATTGCAGCTATGGACAAAACAGGTTTTACCTGTGCATTAATAAGAGCTCTTTGGAATGCTGTGGAAACGCTTGATGACTGTGCATCATCTCTTCCAAGGTTCTGGCCTGTGAGTCCTATTGACAAAGTAGCTAAGAAACCATTTATGAACATTGTGAATCTTTTGTCATCTTTCAGGTCAGTCTTTGAGGTAATCGGATTACAGAATATGCCAGTTCAGAAACAGGAATACTCACATCGGCATGGTCCGACTACGGTCATTGATTTGTTGGACAGGATGACATTCGTTGATACCACTGCCAAAATCCGATCACTTTTCAATTACGAGTATTCTCATATATTCGGTCTTCGACTTCTGAGTGTTCTGATAAGTTGCCTAGACACTGCACTACTGCTTCAAAACAAGTTCAAGTTTCAGGAAATGTTGCTGCAGTCTCAAGCTAACAACATTCACCCAGAAAAGGGAATAATTCTGGACATGCTGTCTTTGGAAAGAAACTACATTCTTGTCAAAACCTTTTTAGTTGGAGGACCATCTGAAAGAAACTTGCCTCCAAGGACATTGCAGAATGGTGAGCATGAATTTTCACATGAGTTGTTTTCCAGTTTTCCTGTTCCAAATATGTATGTAGTGGATCAGGTGCACAGTTTTTCTCAAGATGATGGTTCAGATTTGGCAAAGTTCTTCAGCAATATGGACCTGCAGCAGTCATGGTTGGATAAGTCTTGCAAGTTGCTTTCACTGGAGCTGACTGGACGAACAGATGATCTGAGCCTAAACGTATGCTTGCATTTGATAGAGCATGCAGTCAAAGTTAAATGTCAGTGTTCAGCAGAACTAGTATTTCCAAGTATTTCTTCATCTGAGTCCTATGGTAGTGTAATGAGAGCAGATATTTCGTCACTACAGCTACTAGGAGCTTCCATTGCAGTTAGGTATGGTTGTTACCTTAAGCTGTTAACTAATGAAAGTGAAGCTAGGGAGTGCTTGTGTCAGCTTTTGAAGAAATGCTACCGTGGTCTAAAGCAGCAGCAGTTGAGTACCACAGAGAATGAATTGTGTGTTTGCAAGGACAGTGAAGTTGGATTTGACTGGTTTCTCGCAACTGTATTCTTGATGACTTCAGGGAATATGGACAGAACGTACAAGATTTTGTCCAGTTTCTCATCTCTACTGAGTTCTGCCTTTCTCTGGACTCAGAGAACACATTGTTCAAAACTACTGCCTCAGTCATTTGTGTTGAGTGGTATACTGCCACTCTATTCAGTTACTTGCCATAATGTGGAACTTATTCTTCAGCTGGAGTTGCCTCACATTCATTCTGCTTTCAGGATGTCAGGCTGTTCTTCTGCACAAATTTGTCAGCAGTGGTTGAATCAGTGCTTCTGGAACTACCTTGATTGGCCACAAATATATCAGTATATGACAATTTGTGTTGTATTTGGTGCGGATTACCAAGTATACATTTGTGTAGCTATATTACGTCATCTTCAGCATGAACTTATGCGACAGATGCAGGACAAAAATCTGCTCATTTTCCTAAAGGAGGAGCCAATTCGTCACTTTAAGATCAGAGATCATCTGGACTACATGCTGCAGCTGCAGAAAAACTTTCGTGAAACCATTTTGACTGATATGTTCAGCATTCTGAAGGAGCCATAAATGTAACCAGTACCTTTGTTCACATAATAATTAATGTACGCAGTGCAGAGCAGTGAACATTTAAGTGTGGTAATTCTTCATTGGATATATTTATAGTGTAGCTCTAGTGAACAGATCTCATTGATAGCTGCAGTATTCACATGTATCTATCTGTATGTCGCTAATCTATGTAGTTGTATATCTCAGTATGACAATTTTGTGATACTTCATGTCATGACTAAAGCTCTGTAATATTGTATTGCATTTAACATCACTTGCAGTTTTCTATGACACTTCACTAATTCAGTGTTGTTATGATTTCTGTCTCAGCCCAAGTCAAACCTCTTTTGACTGTAATATAAAAATTATACAATTTCTGATGTGCATGAAAGAATATAGACATGGACAACTGTGCAGTTTATACTTTTTATAGGCTTTTTTTGCTGTGAAGTTATTCAATAACCTATTATTGCGTGTGAGTTTGTATTTTTACTTATGCAATGTACAATGTAGTCCACAGAAAATCCACTTCAGCTCTTTGCAGCAATCTTATTGCAGGAAAGGGTAACCAGTTAATGCAGTTTTGTGCAGTGTAAACTTTGTTGCAATTTTTAAATAGTCTTTGTAAATTGTGACATTTTCATGTAGTAACTGTCAACATGCCATTTCTGTAGAAGACAAGCACAGTGCTCACAGTTAAAATGCTTATACAGTATAATTGTTATGGAGCATTACATTTACTTGAAATGTCCCCTACTACTGTAAAACATTATATTTTCACTGTCTTAATTTCGCGATTTTGGAATGTAGAAATTTCGCTGCATTTTAATTTGGCGCTTTCCCAGTGTTCTACTAGTATTTGTCAGGCCTTTGATGGGCAAACTGAATTTTTGCGGGTATTTAATTTTGCGATTTTTTTCCTACTCGCGAAATTCGCGAAAATTTGATGCATGCAAAAATGTGTTTTACAGTAATCCATGGACACTTGACGGATTGGAAACATTAATATGGAAGTCTGAACGTTGTGTTGGTAGTGGTCAGTCACACAATACTCGCGTTGCTGCAAACATCACTGACAAACACAGCAGCTGGAGTAAGACTGCTCCTCAAACGAGCATTTCTAGGATAGTCTGAGAACACACTGTGACATTTTGTCAGTACTGACCATAATGCTTGTTTGTTTTTGACTGTAATTTTTAACTGTTGCACCATTCAGAACGACAATTCTGTTTCTATGTTATTATTAAATTTCTATTTTCAAAGTATATTGATGGCTTTTTCAACGGCTTGTAACATACTAAAAATATAATCTGACGAATGACTGCTGCGATTTTGACTATCACTGACGTAAGTTTGGCAGAGAAACAGCAAAATTCAAGTGGATGTTTTTATGGACCATGCCATACTTTACTACATCATCTGTAGTCTTCAGTCATGAAGGTTACTTTTTTATCTATTGAAATGCACATTACATAATTATTACTAAGTGGACTATAAAAGTGAAGAACAAAGAAACACCACACACCGATGTACCTGCAACTAACAATTTTTTTTTCGCAACACACCAAACTACAGTAAACAAACTGTCAGTAAAACAGGAAAATAGTTACAAAAATGCACACACTACACAAAAAGACGCTGGTAATTCCCTGAAATATATATTGTACTGATCAGCACGCAGAATTGGCAGTGTAATATTGGTCAAGGCCGCTGTGGAACCATGGCAGTATGAATTCGATAGTGCACTAACATGCTACACGAAAACTTGTCACAGCTAACAGACATGAGAACAAATGCATACCTATCAGCAACATGTTATACCAGACAATTACAACTAAATGCTAAATAATTTCAAGGAGAAAAGTCTGATATGGGCTTAATTTGGGATTCTTTTTAGACTCGATACATCTTTGTCACTCAGAACAATGTCACTGAAACTTATTTGTGAGCTGTTACACCCATTAATAGTATGAGGACACAATAAACCATTTACATTCACTTTATTCACCAGATTTAAGCTTATTGTGATACAGTGTTCAATGGAATTTGTAACTAAAAATAAACAAATTTTGCTAAAATGTTTAGCAGTTGCGAACAGCAAATTGCTTAGCACTTGAAAATTCATAATGATGGACAAGTTTAACAACACTGTTTAATCAAAGGATGTTGTACACATTCACAGCAATGAAATATAAACACTTAAAACAGCACAAGCTTGTAAGCTGTAGAATGGAATAAACACAATGCATAAATTGTGTATTAAATGCCAACAGCTATCAGTGCTGCCAATCTACACTGTACAGTAAATATGGTATAAGAGAATATTAAAAATGTAAACAATTCTGTTTTATACACACCATGAAATGTAGCTGTCATTTTGTAACAGATGGACAATATCAGATTGCAGTTCTCACAGCCTGAACATATACCTGAGCAAAGATATGGTAATGGCAGTGAAGTCACTTGCAACTGATCGACACAGCCTGGCTAACTTAGTCACAACAGTAAGAGAGTAAGTGCAACAGATACCTGTTACAAGAATATTTGTAGCAGGTGTGAAATACACAAAAAATTGCCTGTAAATTTATCAATAGCTACATATCAATATGACTCTCTCTTCAGTGCTCTGACACTGTTGGTTGGGCAACAGGAAGAATTTCCAGCTTGCAAAAAAGTACTACTACAACAATTCTTGGGACTGGCCTAACTTAAGTTGTAGAAAAGTAGACCATTTAAACAAAAGCCGAAAGCAGTGGTAGTATGTAGTCACTGATGTGAGGTTGACAAGTCTTATAACTGAATGACAAGCTTAACCTGTCATAGAGATATACACTGGGAGACAAAAAAGAACACCACCAACTTTTAGTGGTAACTTCGCCAAATACTGACAGATTTTCAAAGTGCTTTCACTGGCACACTCCCTAGGAAATTTACAGCAAAGCTCATTCAAGATCCCACCACACCTTACATACGTCACTCCACTACCATGTGAAATATTAATGTCAAAAAAACTATAGTGTGATCTGTATGCTGGGTCACTGTTTGCTGAACTTGGCGGTGACCTATATAACCGGCAGCACCCGTTGTGGCCAAAGCAAGCCACTAACAGATTTTGTTGATTCTGACTCTGGAATCGACTAATGTAAAGCCAATGTAGTCCAGCTTTGACTGGACTTCATTCTTGTGCAAAGAAAGCATTTTGCTGCGAAGTCCTTCTTTGCGGTAGTAGCGCGTGCATATAGTCGGTTACTATGTGAATTTTTCAGTGTGGCTAATGTGAATAGATTTTTGTCAGTGAACCAAATAACAACAATATCATTCGGCAACTGTTTTGAGCAGAGTCTTGGATAATAGTTTGCTTTAGTGAGATCTTCAGTAGGCCTCTTCAAACACATATTGCAGGGAAAAAACGATCCATACAACAGCAAAGTGCTAATGGGCATGTTGAGCAGTGAATTTGTTCATCTTCTTAGCACAGTACCAGTTTATCTACCATAGCCACATTCTCTTCTATGGGTGTTCAAAAGATCTGCCATTTCATGTGTATTTGGTGCAAATTATGATTTCGCGAAGTAGTGTAACGTGACACTTTACAGGTGTGGTGAAATCTTTAATACTGGAAATTTTCCGAGAGTTTCAGTGAAAGAATTATAAAAAATTGATCAATATTAGGTGAACTTATGACAAAAACTCAGTGGTGTACTTTTTTGACTCATGGTGTAGATTAACAGATGCATAAATGTCAACATTGCTGCATCAACAGTTAGCAGTGTAAATGAACGAACTGGGCATCAACAAGTCAGTGAGGCAAGTTGGTTTTTTGCTAAATAAACATGACAACTGCAATAAAGAAAAGGCAGTATTGGTTACAACGGCACTATCAACACAAATCGGTTATATTTATACCTACAATAGGTTACATTTTGTTATAAATTTTCAGAAAACGTTAAAAATATTGTTGGCCATTAAAAGTTGAGACCTCTGGACACGTAAAGTACAAAATCAAACAATAAACATAAATGTCAATTACAAAGACCACACAGTAAGCAACCACATAATTACAGCTTTATGCAATACTACAGACTTCCACACTGACTTGCCTAATAAAATATGCAATTGAAACCATGCTACAACACTTGCACTTGTAAATACAGCGAAAAAATACAAAAAAGTATAAAATCTAAAGATCACCTCCTACAACTACTGTGATGCAAATGTGAGCCAGTCAAACTGAAAATAAGTTGTTTATTTTAGTCTCTTCATCATCTAAAGTCTGTGTTCTGAGCCACGGTTGGAAGATTATCAAAGGAATTAAATGGTAACAGGAACTGAATACAATGACGGAAATACAGAGTTCCCACACTTTTAATGACCAAAAATTCCAGGACTTTCCAGGACCCTCAAAACGTTTCTCCACGACCTTCTTGGAGCCTGCCAACGTTTACATATAAAGACAAACAGCAGTTACTTACTGTATATCATCACTGTATTTAAGTAAGTAAGTGCTATGCTAGTGCTACACGTTGTTCATTTTGAACCCCTAATTCATCAACTATCCAGGATCCTTATTTTGCAGTACTTTCCAGAACACTAAGCTTTCATTTCCAGGACTTTCAGGACCAAACTGATTTTCCAGTACTCTCCAGGGCCTGGAAAATCCAGGAACAAATCCAGTACTTTCCAGGATGCGTGGGAACCCTGGAAATATGCAACAAATGTAACCAAAAATAGACCACAAAAGTAGTCTGAGTGAATGATAACCTATTTACAAAATACACAAAAAATACTAACACCATCTTGCACCATCAGATAACCATGAATATGAAGCAGATGCACATATACACATTATGCAAAGGTAATAAACCCAGTACAAAGGTAATGTTTTTGATGCTATTTGTTGAACAGGAATGGCATCTGGCCTATACAAGGCCTTCTTCCAATCAGTCCCAAAATTCACTCTGAAAATTTGCTAGATAAACCAAAAAGATGTAAAGTTTTCATAGTAGTGCATGTAAGACAGTACCTGGTAATAACTCAATTTTGCACATTAGTTGCCAGGTACGGGTTGATCAGCATTTAGCAGTGTGAAAGGAATTTTGTATAAGGCAAGGCATGCTTGCAAAAGCTGTACAGCAGGTGGACTGGTTACTGTTGTGGCTAACAATGACGATCTGGATACTGTCAATGCAGCATTGCTAGAAAAGGTAAACAAGTTTTGTTACCTAGTAGATGTACAAAGCGGGTGTGACGAGTACTTAGCTATATTAAGTGGGAAGTCTTCATTAATACCAAATGGCACCAGTTGTATAAGAAGCTGGCTGATATATGATAATGACATTGGCCTATAAAGTGGAAAATGAGGCAAAAAGTTGATAGTGATGAGTATAACCAGATGGATGCGCAAGTTCACACTGAAAGAAAGGAAGAAAAATGCAAAGCGCAGATCTCTGTTGATACTGAAACAACAGATGGGATTGTGTTAGGGCATGCGGTTAGCAAAAAATGACTTCGGTTCGGTTTTGCAAAAAAACTGCGGTTTTCAGTTCGGTTTCACTAAATTAACCACGGTTTCGGTTTTTGGTTCGGTTTTTTGCACTGTGTTGTTTAATGTGTATAATGCTAGAAATGACGTACATCCATGCAAATTGGTCCAACTAATTGTCAGCCAAAGTGACTCAGAACTAGAAGTGCAGAGATACGGCATGAAGAAAAATATGTTGACTGTTGCTGCAAGATGAATTGTGAATGAAACAACTTGAAAAACCGTCGATAAACTGCTGAAGTCGGTTTTTAAAAACTGAACTGCGGAAACCAAGTTTTCGGTTTTTGAATTTTGAGGTTGGTTCGGTTTTTAGAAGACCGATATCCAAAATTTTCATCAGATTGTGTCACAGAATACATTTAAAGACTTGGCCTGTTGCCAGATGATGCATAATACATTAAGAACAAATGGAGATTGGAGAAGCAAAATTAAGAGCCAACCAGTTTCACTTGGAAAATAGCAGATAAAAGCTGCATGCGCTGCTTGCATAAATATTTCAATTTCCCACAGAAAGACTGTTATTCAAAGGGTTACATTGCAGCAGGTATGAAAAAACATCACAAACATCAATAGTCGACACAGTGGTGAGACCAAACTGTAGAAATTCAGTGCAAGCATTGCTCAAGATCCTACAAGCAGTAAAAACAACAAAAAAACACATCAATACATGTAAGTATACTGCAACAATTTACATCTATCTATCTATTAAAATCCGCCTGTCCGACCATTTTACATAAAGTGCCCCGCCCACTGTTTGGCAGGGCGGTCGGACGCAGCGTTGAGGCGACAAGCGACCCTGCTAACAGCAGCCAAGCAGCCACACCCAGCTGCTGGCACTGACTGTATGATATGACTATGCCTTAAGGCTCAAAGTCTACTATAGCCAGCAGTAAACAGTGCGCGTGCGGAAGCACAGATGGGCTGAACACAACTTCAAGACATTCAGCCAAAGCCGAAGGTTTGACTGGCGTCACTAAATGACTGCCGAACTTAGGCTGAAGGTTGTCTGCCAGCCAAAAATTCACAAAATACAAGTGTTATATATAAAAAGTTTGCAACTAAGTTCACATCACATATGGTGACTGAACATTGTGCAATCCCATGTCAGAAAATAACTGATGAATTCTGCAGCAGAAGAAGGTTGTCTGCCAGCCAAAAAATTCACAAAATACAAGTGTTACATATAAAAAGTTTGCAACTAAGTTCACATCACATATGGTGACTGAACATTGTGCAATCCCATGTCAGAAAATAACTGATGAATTCTGCAGCAGAAGATAACGTTTTCTGCTCACTAGTAATCACTCATACTAAACACAGAATTCACAATTCATTCAGCTGGTAAAAAATGTATCGTTTGTGTCTTATAAAAAATAAAGCCTCAAAGAAAATTGAGCTGTATAATTTTTACAGAAAAAGCTGGAATAAAAGCTACCACCTAGCCTCAAATCTGTTGCTGCACTACCTTGCAAAATTTGAATATTCAGCTATACAACTCTACAGTTCAGTTATTCAATTCAAAAGTGGTGCAATATAGCAAAACCGTTTATTTATGGTAAACATCTATCAGAGATGTTAAATTCTTGTCTGTATGTGAACGCAGGTTAATTTACATTGTGTGTTCAAAATGTCCGCCTTCAGCAGTCAGCATGTACGCATGCTTCGAGTCATATGTGCCACAGTGGGTCAACGAATGCATTACTGACATGGTGTTCAGTGCTGAGCCAAATGTTTAGCAGGCACTATCACAAAATATCACAATAGCGTAAAATGACGTCAATGCACTATCTTTAATATAAACGGTGTCTGGAAAAAAAGGCCTACGGTTTACTATATATAACTTTAACAAATTTAGGTACATTTTGATAATTTTTGGCATGAATAACCCTGACACTTCATTTTATTAACAACAAAGGCCAGCTGTCGCTGACAAACCCATGCGACGCTTGTGAAACGTTTGCACGGTTTATGTAAGAGCAGTGGGGTTGTAAGCTGTATAGCTAGCTTGCCTATGGTTTCCTATTACCGTCCTATAGTAACTTTGTCTAACATGCACCGTTTTCGAGATATTCGGCTTTTAAAACTACCGTGTCCTTGAAACCCGGGTCAGGGGTCACTCATTTGGTACGTTCCTTTGGGGTGACCCCTTG
>Ga0209679_1000883_pt1 | contig 11826 bp, 6 predicted proteins | sample WorMetHEROISLAND_4_FD_187408 | JGI IMG/M metagenome (GOLD analysis project Ga0209679, IMG submission 187408) | Marine gutless worms symbiont microbial communities from Max Planck institute for Marine Microbiology, Germany - Olavius sp. 2 HERON... ...
CCTACTTCAGAAGACATCGATAAAAACAAACGTATGTTTGTCATTGATCATGTTCATTGTATCTGGTTGAGGATGTGCCAAGTTGGCACCTTTTTTAGTAAGTTACTAAGTTTTGTTTACAATGGCATCATTTTTTGAGTTACTGAACCTTGTTCCAGCTTTGACATTGCAGTGGTTGTTATTGAGGTGTAAAACTTGACTGATGCCCAGTTTCCACCATTCCATTGCTGTTCTTCCATTGCCGTTTCGCCGTTCTGCCATTGTAAAATTCTGTTGTTCTGTAAAAATTATGTAAGAAAATTCCGTTCTGTTACAGCCACAAACGGCAAAAAAGCTGCTGTAACCATTCTTCCATTGAAATAGGATCGAGTTCTATTTTTCCATTGTTCCATTCCATAGCTGGCCAGCCAATCATCAACGCCGACGAGCCAATGCATAGAGATACGCAATGGCAGCGGCAATGGCAATGGTGTGTGGAAACTGCTAATGGGAATGGCGAAGTGGCAATGGAAGAAAGGCAACGGAATGGTGGAAACTGGGCATTACAGTTGAAGTTGAAAATAAGTAATGCACCGATTGTAGCGCCTACTCTATGTGCAGATTTCTGTATTTTCTTGTTAGTATTGCCATCTTGGTACTTTTACCAAACCTATTAATAGATTAGAGACGTGACGTGAGAATTTCTTAGTTTTCGAACCAGGGTAGTTTTGTTGTGCTGTATTTTAATTTGTCTGGTTTGTCTGATTTGTATTTAGTTTTTGCATGTTTATTTTCCTGTACCGTACTGTGTTTGTATTTAGTTACTGTATGTTTATTTTCCTGTACTGCTTTGTTTGTCATTATCAGTCAAGTGATTGGCTGTGAAGACCGCCTCCGAAATGACCTATACTGTGTCGGGTGGGGCGTTAAACTCTGCTCAACCTCAACCTCTTAGTTTTTGTTAATTACTCCACTCCTCGCTGACAGTTGCAGTGGTTTTTGGGCTTCATTGCACTTGTTATTGTTCCACTATGATTATTTCTGTTTATTGACTTGCTGAATGGAGTTGTTTACCTGTCTTCTCTGTCTTTGTGTGATTTCATCGAGTCGGTCACAGTTCTAGTGAATCTGCAGTTTGGCTGTTGAAATGGTAGATAAGGAATGAAAAACACAGGAACAAATCACATGAGTTCAAAATTTCCTTTCCTGCATTTTAGTTTACTCTACCATTTACTGTCTGCTAGTGTTATGGTCGTGTTGCTTGTTGATAACTCAGTGATTGAGCAAACATTGTCTTAAAGTCACTGATTTGTCTCGTCTGTTTGCAGTACTGCAATGGTGGTGACTTGGCCGATTATTTGCAAGGTCTGTATCTGTTCATAATTGTCTATTTGTGTACAGTTTAAAATAAATAGCGGTTTAGCAGTTAACATTGTTTGTTAGATTTTAGCAGTAATTTATACCTGCTAACTAAGTACAGATGCCTGCTCATTTTCATTAGTATACTTTAGATGATTTAATGCTTTTTCATTATCTCATATTTTTGGCTTGTTTTGTCGGTGTTACGAGTTAATAGTAGATTAATTAATAGTTAACAGTAGCTTATTACAAATGTATCATAGCTGACGTGATGTATTTGTAGCAGGATCGGTGACGGACAGTTATTGGGTTACTTCACTGCTTGGGAGTTCTCCCAAGATCTTGGGAATTTGGCAGTCGACTTGGGATTTCGGAAATTTGCTGAGCAATCTTGGAAATTTTAGGCGTACAGGAAATTTAAAAAATACTTGTAATTCCAAATCATAAAACGACTACTATCGGTTACGTTCTTTTGTTGTCTCACTGTCTGTCATGTTTCTGTAATCTCTAGCCATTGCACAGCGTGATTTGCCATTTCCGATTTGTTGTGAGTAATGATTGTCTTGATTGTCTGATTGAATTGTGTGCATAGTAGTAACATTTAATCTAACTGATTCTTGTTCGATAAAACTGTTTTATTTTGGTTATTAGATCACAATAACTGAATAATAGTAAGTGCGTGTAAAATTATTGTTCCACACTGGTTGTATTACCTTGTTTTTCATTTTTTCTTAGCTTAGGAATTTTAATGTCAGCTTGGGAATTTTTGGAGCACTATCTTGGGAATTTGAGAAAAACAGAGTGGAAGCACTGGTTACAGTTAATTGCGTGCGTTTTTCTTGTTCGTTGACAATTACCTGCTGCTGTTGTGATGTGCTGCAGCTAAAGGCACGCTGAGTGAGGACACCGTGCGATGGTTTCTCAGACAAACAGGTCGCATTTTTTTGCAAGATAACAAACATAATGACTGCCTAGAAACAACTTGTACATGTATATATACATATACAATGTGAGTCAAAAAAGTAGATCACTGAGTTTGTAATAAGTTTGCCGAATATTGACCGATTTTCAAAATTTTTTCACTGATACCCACCACACCTGATACGCATCACTGCACTACCTGGTGAAATATAAATTTTCAAAATGTGTACCGACTACAGTCACACAACAGCAGATCGTGCATGCAAACCCTGAAGAGAACGTGGCTATGTTAGATGAGCTGGTACTGTGCCGAGAAGACCAACCACAAATTATTCAGTATGCCCATTAGCACTGTCTGCTGTCATATGGATGATTTTTTTCACTGCGATCTGGGCTTGAAGAGACCTACTGAAGATCAGACTTAGCTGCTCAAAACGGACAACCAGGATAAAGGAGGGTTTGGTGTTCACTTCACGTGGTGGGGGCAGTAGTTGCGATGGAATTTGTAATGTGTTTGTCCGATGTTATAAGTATCTTGGCTTGAAGAGACGCGTACTGAAGATCTGACTGAAGCAGTCAGTTATGCAGAATTTAGCTCTTCAAAACAGTTGCTGAATGATGTTATCTCACTAAAAAATGTATTCATGTTAGCCATGCTGAAAAATTCACATAATAACCGACTGTATGCACCCAGTGTAACAAAGAAGAATGACATCGGGGCAAAGTGCTTTCTTTGCACAGTAATATGTAGGAGTGGCAATGCATGATGTATTTGTCTACGGCTGGGCTAGTTAGTGGCTGAGTAGCTCCACCTACTGGGAGTTGTTGCTGCTTATAATGTTGTGTTGTCGTAGCAACAGGGAGAGTTAGACAGTGACTGACGGACTGATTCTAGACTATCGTATCATGTATGAACATATTATGTTGTCGAATGTTAATATGAAACAAACCTAATAAAGTTGCTTCATGGCATCTTTTGGCTTACCTTCCCGTTACTAGTTAGGCGTTACTAATAACATTCAGTTAGTGCCTGTCAGGTTGTCAAAATTGCTGTTGTGTTTTGCAGCGGCGGCAGTGAAGGCGCTGAGTGAGAAGGGTATTGTGCACCGCGATCTGAAACCACAGAATATTCTACTGTGTCACGATGGTCGAGAGAGTCCACAGCCACCGGACATCACGCTCAAGATTGGTCTGTTTGCATCTCTGATTCTAAACAAGTTAACTTTGACATCATTATACTAGTAACAGTTATATCCCCTTTGTGTCTTTTTTCAGCACAATAGCGCTCACCTCACGTAGCTTGAATCTACAGCTATAACCATATGTTACACTTTCTTTACTCAGTTACCTTTATTACTCAGTTACATTTATTTTACTTTGCTGGTGCCGTCAGATGTCTTAAGTATCTGTCAATCAATCAATCAATATGTTCATTTGTATAGCACCTAATAACCAAAAGTCTTTAGAGGTGCTCGCAGCTAAACAAATGAGTTTTGAGCTTTTTTGCGAATGTGTCAATGGAAAGCGACGAGGTCCGCAGTTCGACCGGGAGTCGTAAATGCAGGGACAGTTCTACGTTGGGGCAGGAGGGCATGTGACCCCCAGATTCACTTGTTCCCCTGCAGATTCAAAAGCTAGCTGACCACTTGCTGAATGACCACTGTGCCTTAACTCCAGCCAGCCAGGCCGGTACTCGATTTACCTACCCCGGAGCGATGGAAGGCTGAGTTGACCTAGGTAGTTTGATAGCGGCCTGACCGGGAATTGAACCCTTGACCACTTGATCGCAAGTCTGACGCCTTAACCATTATGCCACCTAGCCATCTTAATGTTGCTATTGTGTGTTGTTTGGTCATTTGTCTGGATTGAGACTGTGAACTTTCCATTTATACTCACTGCTGGTAGCTAATTACCGTGTGTTGTATGTCGTGCACAGCGGACTTTGGATTTGCTCGGTTCTTGGAGGATGGAGTCATGGCGGCAACATTGTGTGGATCACCAATGTACATGGTATATTCAACATGTACATAGTAGATTCAGATGTACGTCATAAATTTAGACATGTACATGGTAAACTGAGACGTTCATCTAAACTCAGAAGCACATGGTAAATCCAAATGTACCTGGTAAACTCCGATGTACAAGGTAAACTGTGATGTTCATGGTAAACTCAGAAGCACATGGTAAATCTAAATATACCTGGTAAACTCTGATGTACATGGTAAACTGCGATGTTCATGGTAAACTCAGAAGCACATGGTAAATCCAAATATACCTGGTAAACTCCGATGTACATGGTAAGCTGAGATGTCCATGAACTCAGAAGCACATGGTAAATCTAAATATACCTGGTAAACTCCGACGTACGTGATAAACTCGTAGTTTTTCTGTTCACAGCAGTAATGCAGTATTAAAGCAGTATTAAAATAGTGCGGCCATTGAGAGTTTGTAGACTAAAACTGTGTTATTGAGCAAAATATTCTGTATTTTTCTCATACTTCGACATGTAGCTGTTGCTGCTGTGTGTGTATTGCATAGACTTAAGAAGGATTTTGTGATGTCGTCACAGTGAAGTTTTGCGAGGGAAATTTTCTTAAATTTGCATCAAAATTCAACTTTTTAATGGTTAGGCTTACTACGAATTTGTGTCAGTTGTTGGTGCTTTGCCATCTCTTCCCGTTGAGTGAAATAGTAACATTTGACATTAAAACTTTGACGTCATAACGTGACTGGTTGAACCAAAGATTATAGAACTAATAAGGGCGCTTAAAAGGCAGGAATGGAAACATCTGCACAAAACAGTGAGAAAATGCGGTGGTGGAAAATGTGGGAGTCAGAAATGTGGGGGTGGAATGTTGGGTGTAGACGACAGTGTCGGAAGCAAAATAGGTGTGAGTAGTAATCAGAGTTATAAAAAGGTTATAAAGGTGCGTATAGCTCTAAACAACCTCAGAGCTATGAGACGTCACTTGCATGTAGGATCACACAGTGTTACCTGCCATCCGACACAAGTGAACGTGACCCGCCTTAACCCCAGCCAGACAGGTTTGCCTACCCTGGAGGGATGGAAGGCTGAGTTGACCTAGGTGGTTGGTTACTTGCTGAGATGGTTTACCTGCCCGCAGACAATCACCCATCTGAGCACTAACCGGGCCCGGCGTAGAGTAACTTTGTTACCAGTGTGTTAACCACTACACCACGCCGTTGTTTGCCTGTGAGTTACCACATAAGATACGACACTCCATATCAATGCTGTGTCCACACTGCCACCTAGTGAGTGGGTTGGTAACCGGCGTCTTGCTGCTTTTGCATACTGTATATCTAAGTCAAGTTGAAATTAGTGTTTTTAACATTTTTAAGACTGGCATTAGTTTACCCGGTACTAATATTTCAAGTAAATGTTTTCACAACAATAACTGGCGCATACATGGACTTGCATTCACTCTCATTTCTTGCATCTACAAATATAACAGATCAGTTTCAACTTTTGAACAACTAGTGCCTCCCATGCATATGGCTTTGTTATAGTTACAGGTCGCATAAGGCCTGAAATAAAAATTTTTCGTTGTTGTCAATCCCTCACCCTTCCCATTCCCCTCCCTTCCCCTCTCTCTCTTTCCTCCCCTTCCCTTCCCGGCTGCCAGACGGGATTTTGGGGTATTTTCAGCTAAAAACAGCGCTTCTGGTGATCAATATTAAATACTTATGATAGGCCTAACAAAAATTACAACTTAAAAGAACGATTTCAGTTAACTGGAACAAGAAACAAGTATTGTCATGTGCTATTTATATTAAAAAAGTGAAAAATCATTACGGTAAATCGCCTTATTCATTACAGTCAAAGTCAGCATTATTGCGGTCAATATTGACCGTACGGTCAAGCTGTTTTCGGTCCTGGTCTCACAGACGGTAGTTTACTTGAGTGTGGTGTCTTATTGCGGTCAATATTGACCGTACGGTCAAGCTGTTTTGGGGCCTGGTCTCACAGACGGTAGTTTACTTGAGTGTGGCGTCTTATTATTTCGTGTTATTTCTGTTATGTTCGGTTGCACTGTGTGTCGTGTTACTTACTGTCAGGCGCCGGAGGTGATAATGTCTCTGCCGTATGACGCTAAAGCCGACCTGTGGAGTATTGGAACGATTGTCTACCAGTGTCTGACGGGGAAGGCGCCATTCTGTGCTCAGAGTCCTCATCAACTGAGACAGTTCTATGAACGCAACGTCATCGTTCAGCCAAGGTAAACTGCAATGTCATTCTTTCTAATGTTCTTACATTGGTCCGTTGATCGTGCATATACTAATCGTTTTACTTTTATAAATATAGATTCTGTCAGTGCAAAGCACAACAGCTCAAAGGAGATTAATTCTGTTCTTCCGTCCGTCTGTCCGTGTGTCTGTCCGTTCAGAGGGTCGGCTGGCAGCATGAGCACAGACCAGTGCTGTTGTCGTGTGATATTTGGCGCACTGCAATATTTGGTGCACTCGCAGCAGTGCGCAGGTGCATGTCGTCGAATCACGTGCAGTAACTTTCCAATGCAACAGTTGATTACGCACGTAATTTCACTGAATAAGTGGCGTTGTTGTAACAGTATACTGTAGCTAAACTCGCATTTGCTGTAACTACGATACTGCTGCTTATTCAGTGAAAATAAACCACGATTGCGTCGGAAACTCAGTTACGCCCATCCCTGATGCGCCAAATATTACGGTGCGCCAAATATCGCACGACACCGGCGCTAGCGGGCCCCGGGCCCAGGGCCGACACTAGCGGGCCACGGGACAGCGTGGCCCAGGCAAGTGCAGCTTGTACTACTATCAGTGCCAGCCAGTGAACATGGGAACAAGTGTGTTATTAGTCGAGGGGTTTTAGTAGGTGCGTGGCAAATTACATAGCTGTGCGCACCACCAGCATATCATAACCATTCTTTTTTCCGTATTTTTTACTCGTTTTGATGGACAAAATAAATAACTACCAAATCTAGTTATGTTTTGTACCCTGTTTATAGCAGAAAGCTCTAATATTTTAAGATAAATATTTGTTTTTCTGTTTATATTTTAGTTATTTAGTTTTTTAATCTATGTAAATTGTTGTGTTGTGTCTGATGTACTGATCTCATCTGATGTGTTGACAGCATTCCAACTGACACCAGCCCCGAGTTACGTGACCTGCTGCAGAAATTGCTTCAGAGAAATGCCAGCGATCGAATCGACTTTGGTATACATGAGCTTATCTCACATATCTGTACATTAGCATTAGCTACAGTGGTACATAGTGATGTGCTTCGTCTGTTTTCTCGTCACACTTGTGTGTATATACAAGTCACACTAGAGTTGGTGGGCGCCAGTCTGTCACGTGGGTGATTAGTTAGGACTTCTATTGTGGTATTTTCATCTTGAGCGATTTTTTGTTTTTATATTGATGAAACAGGAACAAAAACAGCTAGTGCTAGTGGTAGTTGTGTAGTAGTTGTAGTAGTAGTAGTAGTAGTAGTAGTAGTAGTAGCAGCAGCAGCAGCGTGAGTATTTTTATGCCTCCGCCCAACGTAGTGTGGCTGGAAGCATACTGCTTTTGTCCTGTTTGTCCATGCGTCCGTGTTTGTGTCCCAAAACATGTTAACACGATATCTTGCAGAGTATTTCACCAAACCTATATCAACAATGCATTACGGGACAGAGATGAATACGTCATAATTTGGGGTCAAAAGGTCAAAGGTCAAGGTCACAGGAATAAAGTAGGCTGGAAACAGCACTTTCTAGCCTTGTTAACAGAGTGTCTTGAAAAAGTATTAGTCGGATTTTCACCAAACTTACACCACTGATGTACTATGGGACAGAGGTGAATGCGTTAAATTTTGGGGTCAAAAGGTCAAGGTGGAATAACGTGCTACAACCATCACTGCACAGGCAGAGGCACACTGTACTCGACGTGTTGTGTCGACTGTCGAGTTAGACTCTCTTGTTCTAGTAGTAACCATGTGATTTGATCTGTTTGCAGGCGAGTTCTTTTCTCATCCGTTTTTACGTTGTCAGTCCATGCCAGGTCAGCAGTTTCTTTCATTCCATAACATAAATAGTTAACGAAGTTTTGCTTGGATAATTTAAATAAACTAATGTAACGTTTACAGTTGTGCAGTAGTCAGTGTGTGCACATTGCACATTGTTGTTCACTGCCCGTTATACGTAGTCGCATATTTGTCGTATGTGATATTGCGATTTGTGTAGTTTTATCTGGAAAATTGCAATCTCCGTAGTGGAAAACCACTTTTTTAATGTAGAAAATTGTGGGATTTGTTAATATATTTTTTTGCACGTGAATACTGATGAATTTTTGCGTGTGAATAAAGATGAATTATGTTACTGTAGTACACCAGTGTTGTATGTATATGTGTCACAGTGTCAGCACCAGTGAGTGTCCGTGGCAGCCGATCATCTCGTGGCTCACTCGCCGAGACTCCGCCCACTAGCACAATCTGTGCTTCTCCGCTGTCAGGCGACGTCTACTCGTCTCCGCCTCCATCTCGTGTAAGCTGCGACTGTGGTTGGTTGGTAACTCGATTGAGTGATTGAGCGATCGATCATTTCCTGTTCATTAAGACATCTTTAATTCGATAACTGATGTGTATTGACACAAACAATGTATTTGTTTTGTATTTCTTTTTCATGTTTTATTCCATAATTTATGTACGTGAATATATTGTGCTTCAAAAATGACTTTTAAAACATTTAACAGAACAGAATGACTCATCTATTTTAATATAATGTGCATCTCTAAATGACATGTGACTGCACGCTAGCAAAGGCAGCGTTATTGTTGTTGGCATCGTCGTCGTCTTTATTGTCATCATCAGCAATATCACAGGTTCGCAGTTAATGGCGACAGCCTAAGTCAGTGTCGCAAGGCAAAATTCGACACCTCACAGAATTGAGACCCCTTAACCGATTGCCAAAAAATTTGTCTCAGTTACATCCGGAATACAACCCACTGCACCAAATTTGGTGCATATCCGCCCATGGGGAGCATTTCGGGAAATAGATGTCTTCTGGCCATCTGGTGTACCTTCACGAATGAATCTCTCCGTACCAACCTCCTCGCTCACTGCAATCCAGCAATCAACTCCTCTTAACTGTCCCTTATGCAGATCTCACAATTGGTCAGTGCACTTTCTCCTATTCATCCCTGTCATCTGTAACGCTATTCCACTATCCGTTAGAGACGCCCCGTCCATCAGTACATTCAAGCATCGCCTACAATCATTTTACTTTCACTCCTTCGTCTCCTAACCTCCACCACCTAGTGTCTACCCGCGCCTCTGAGCGAGCTCTGCTTGATTGTGCTGCGTGTTACAAGTTCACCTATGTATGTAGTGTAACGCCATTCCACTATCCGTTAGAGACGCCCCGTCCATCAGTACATTCAAGCATCGCGTAAAATATTTTTCTTTCGCTCCGTCTCCTAACCTCCACCACCTACTGTCTACCCGCGCCTCTGAGCGAGCTCTGCTTGACTGTGCTGCGTGTTACAAGTTCACCTATGTATGTAACGTAACGCCATTCCACTATCCGTTAGAGACGCCCCGTCCATCAGTACATTAAAGCGTCGCCTACAATCATTTTACTTTCACTCCTTCTCCTAACCACCACCTCCTACTGACTACGGTACCTGCGCCTCTGAGCGAGCTTTGCTTGACTGTGCTGTGCACTACAAGTTCACCTATGTATGTAATGTATGTATGTATGAAAGTGTCATTCTGTCATCAACTGTGTCATTGTCGGCTGCAGCATCATCATTATTGACAGTATCATCATCATCATTGACAGTATCGTCGGCGTTCGTCGCCATCATCATCATCATTGTTGAAGATATCATCACTGAGAGTATTATCATCATCATCAGCATCATCATCATCAAGTCGTGTCATTGATGCTTGCTGTCAGGTTGTCGGCTGCCGACTTGCCTCTCCTCAGCGTTACCGTGACAACAGACGTAATATTGTCGGTGAGTATGTACACGTCGATACCGCGTCGCGACATCGTGCTGGGAAATTCCGCCCTGAATCGCCGACATTGGAAGATTACATTGTCATACCTAACGTGGGTCATGGTGCTGTTGAGGACTGTTTGACCACCGGTCAGTTGGCTTTCGTCAATGCAATTGCATCATTAATTAGTCATAGTTATCAGTTGCTTATTTTTTATTGTTTCTTATTACAGCGTGGCATTAATGTGTTTTATTGTAATTTGAGAAATTTATTTTTATGTTTAATTGACTTGTTTTTAGTGTTGATAGTTTACCATATCGTGTGTAGTTTTGTCATGGTTGTGGAAGTTAAAAGTCACATGTTCATATTTTGATTCTTTAATGTTTATCGTGGCATGGTGTTTATGTTTCAGATAGCAGCAGTAGTTCAGTGAATCACGCGCCTGATGCCAACACTACACACAGGTTGTTATTGTGATGCAGTGTTGCCAGTGTCACTCACGTTGGCTACTGATGCTGATGAGTGTGCAGTGATGTGGATGATAACAGAGATATTAAACGAGGCCAACATCTTGAGGCCACGGTCAGAGCCATGAGGTCGAGGCCAGTGCGGAGACCAGAACTATGAGGTTGATGCCGAGACCGAGGCCAAGGTCAAAATTAAAATTAAAAATATCTCGGTATTTTGTTCTTGATGTCCTCCTGTTTCTGTTTGTTATTATTATTATTATTATTACAATTTTTATTTTACTGTTTGTGCTACTGTTTGATGAGTAAAGTTTTATTTAAAAAATAAAAAGACACCGAGGTAAACACCAGTCACATACATACAAGTAATTAAATTATAACCGAGCTAAACATACATTATGTAGTTGTTACGTTTTGGCTTCTGCACACATTTTTTATGAGGCCAAGATGATGCCAAGGCCAGTTCAAGGCCAAATGCTTGAGGCCAAGGCCGAGACTGAGGCCATTGTTTCGAGGCCGAGGCCAAAATTTTGACGCCAATGCCAAAATTGTGACCCCGAGGCCGCTTTGGCCCGGAGGCCTTAACATCTCAAGGTGATGACAAAGCAGCAGCAGCAGCAGCATTGTCTTTACTGTCACTTGTGATGCTTTGATACTGTCAGTTAAAAATAACATGCAACTGGTAAAGTACGTTGTCGTCAACCCCAAAATTTACTTATGGGTAGCATTTACTGCGTGTAATCTAATAATATGAAATAAATCTGTAAAATGTATCAGCGGAATGTTTTAGTGGTTGATATCGTGATTTGCTGTAATTGTGTTGCGTGCAGCAGTAATAGTTCTTCAGGGCCACAATACTGCAGACATCTGATGCATGAAGTTAGCAGTCAGTCCAGTGACGAAGAGAAACACTGCTGTCGAAGGCACATGCCAGGGTACCAGCTTATGTCACGTCGGGCCAGTGGCGGGTCTCATTGTTCCTGTGATGTAAGTGCTTCGGTTTTTTTTTTATATTTATCTCCGCCAAGTGAACGAAGTGAATGGCAGAGATAATGCGTTCGTTCGATGTGTGTGTGTTTGTCGGTGTGTGTGTGCGCAGCTGCCGGTCATGGGAGTTAAAT
>Ga0209679_1000884_pt1 | contig 11824 bp, 2 predicted proteins | sample WorMetHEROISLAND_4_FD_187408 | JGI IMG/M metagenome (GOLD analysis project Ga0209679, IMG submission 187408) | Marine gutless worms symbiont microbial communities from Max Planck institute for Marine Microbiology, Germany - Olavius sp. 2 HERON... ...
GCGTTTTTTCTATGTAAGCGCCTGGCGGCTTTTTCTACCCCCACGTGCAACACGTGTGCGTAAAAATAGAAACGCAACACGACGATTAAACACATTTGTCTCTTTGAGGCATGTGCTATTGTGCTCTGTCTCTTTGTTCTGTCTGTGCCGTCTTGGGCTTGCGGTTGGTTTTTGAGCGTAGACGGCAAATGTTCTGCCGTTGCACTGCGCATGAGGTTTTATAAAGCTTTCTTTAGGCGAGCGCTCAAGACAGCACTTTTTGGACCCGGAAGGCGGGTCCCAAAAAGCCAGTCTAGTTGTTGTTGTTGTTGTTGTTGTTGTTATCAGTTCTCTAAGGGTCCAAAAATCTCTAAGGCTTTCTTAATACGCAGCGGAGCGCAACGAAACTTTGCGTACACATTCGTGGTGACATTGCCCACAGATCTACCGTCTCAGATTTTTCACTTGTTTTCTAATTAATGAGTAATTAGCTAGTTAATTAGCATAGACTTCGGGAGTGCATGCAAGAGCTGTAACAGCTAGCCAAAGCATGCCCGCTGGTCAGATCAGCGTGTGTACAATGGCCAGCTGTTACAACTGTTGCGCGCATTCCAGGATCCATCGTACTTTTCGTACTTGTTGCAAGACAGTTTTCCGCGCAATTGAGATCAGACTGTGCACACGTCTGAATTATTCGGTCCAGTCCGTCCGGTTCGCTGACTACACTAGTAAGTAAGTAATTTGTATAGCGCGTTACTGTAAAATAACCTCGAACGCGCTCAGTGTGCTAGTAAAGTGAGAAGCAGAAATGTTTAAGCTGGCGTCTAAAAGTAGACAGAGAAAGTGTATCGTTTTTAAGAAGTCAGTTAAGATTTCCGTTTTTCAAAATCAAGAGCTGCAGACTTGGCCGCTGGCCTGTGGAATAAACAAATGCATAAAACCGGTCAGACGGTCAAGCTAAAACGCGTCTGTTTTGCGAACTTGAACACCTGAAAATTTGGAACTCTGAACGCAGCCTTGGATCAATTCCCTCCCTACCCGTTGGCCGGTCGGCCCGTACACACGTGTGAGAGAAATGCCACATGAATTGCGCTATTATACTAATTGATTATTGACGATGACGTTGACGGATGGCGTTGCTTTCTTTGAGACAGCATATCTGTGCGCCGGTGGCATTCTGATGTTATTCATTCATTCATTCATTCACTCATTCATAGCGAAATTGAGACAAGGCGTGTCGTTTAGACCACCCAGCATCAACATTCTTTGTAGAGTGCAGTCCATCGCGTCGTAATGCAGACCCCATTTTAAGTCGTTCTGTAAGGCATTTGCAGATAGGCGTGAGTGATATTAGTGTATCATGGAGTCGTACCTCGACTATGTTAGGCCTGCGCTTATACTCCATGGTAAACAGCATTGTAGCAGTGATACATTCTCTACAGTATATTCTATATTGATAGCTAGTTACTTGCTGGATGACTGCAAGAACGTTAAATCTTCCAGCGTGGTTCGAAAGCTTCGTCTACGGCTAGATTTTAATTAGAATGTCCGAACAATATGTCCAGAGAATTGTATACCGGTGGACAATTAGAACGCACCAGCAGATTACAAGATCACATCCGGTGGCGCGCACCTTCGGATTTCAGCATTCAACGTGATAGTGATGCCGTGTTATTTTGTGTCGATGCTCAGTGCGTGACAACTGCACCTGTTTCGCCGGTTTGTTGGCAGTGAACTTGTGTTGACGACAACTGAGGCCGACGTCCCCCAAACGCGAAAACATTTACTGCACTGTAGTGTATGTGTGGGTAACGAAAGGGACAAGCATAGAGCGTGTGTGTGTGTGTCATGTCAATGTCAATCATTACAAGTATAGACACTAGAGGGAAGCCCAAGCGGTGCGAAAGCAAAGCGCAGCGCCAGACCGGCCAATAATTATGAGTGACAAGACGGTAACGAACGGCCGGCGGCCAGGGGGTATATTAATACAGGCAGAGTAAGTCTGGGGTCTGTCTGTTGGTGTGCGACGACGCTGTCTAGAGCTCGCGGCATTGGACGACAGCCCGGTGGCGGCATAGATGTGTGGTTGACTGTATATACTGTAATAATAATAATACTGTACATAACTGTACGATGTCTTCTGTCGTTACTAACTCGACACGCTACCACTACCAACAGCAACGCACACGGAGTCGCCATCGTAACATGGTGGCAGTGCGGCCGGATGAACGCCGCGCCTAATACAGCTGACGATTGATATCGAACTCGACGCGTGACGGACTGGAAGAACAGTCGGCGACTGACAGCGAGTCTACGCAGCTGATCTGATCTGATCTGATCTGATTGAAATAGTCGTGTACGCAGTGGCGGCACGACATCGTCAGTTGACAATCGACGACGAGCTCACACTGTACGTACGCACGTCGAATCGGCGGCGACGGCAGCATTCTGGTGACCGGAGCGACAAGAGCACGGTCACAGTCCTTGATCGACGGAGAAGTCGGCAAGACGTTGGTGGACGGCTGACGACAGAGCGGCAGACGCACGGGTCGGCGCGCCAATCAAGTACAATCAAGCACACAAGTGGCGGACGTCTGGACGAAAAGCGACAGCGACGCCAGCTGGAGACAACGAAAAGGAGTCCCGGCAAGTTACGTTGTTATAATTACATTGTGTATAAAATATTGAGTTGCTGTGTATTATCATTGTGTAAGAACTATATTGTAATCGGCTACAAGACCGCCGAAGTTATATCGTGCTTGTGGTTAACAGAGTGTGTTGCGTATCATTGCATACGTTGTGTAAACGTTGTGTATAACGATGCCGTCGTATTCTAAAATGAACGTCGCAGAGTTGCGGCATGTGTGTGAAGCGAATGGCATAGATCACGACGGTCTTACTAAACGTCGTATGATAGAGGCCTTACGGGAGTATGACCGGGGTCAAAGTGAGTCGGGTAACGAGATGGCCGAGGCCGAGAACGATGAAATAGAATTGGGCGGTGGCGATAATGAACAACCAGAAGACAGTGGCAGTGTCGAAGGGTCTTCGTCGCCATCAGCAGGAGAGGTAGCTGAACCGGGGTCGGTGGTGGAGCTCAGGCTGCAGCTGGCCCTTGTTCAGGCAAAGAGAGAGGCACGCAGGGAAGAGTGGGAAATTGAAAAGGAGAAGTTGGCCATCCACTCTAGCCAACAGGGCCCTTCTCAGGTGGCTATGAATGTAGACCCCAGCGCGGTCGCTAATCTGAAACTGATGTTGCCCACTATGATCAATAACGACGATGCATTATCATTTTTTCACGCCTTCGAGCGTACGCTGGAGATTAACGAAATACAGCGTTCAAGGTGGATTAAATACTTGCCGGCGCAGCTATCGCCGAAGGCTCTAAAGGCGTTCACTCGACTAACCTTAGAGGAAAGTCGAGACTACGATGTAGTAAAGAGAACCATTTTGTCGTATTATAAACTTGACGCGCATGCTTATCTGAAGTCATTCAAAACACAGCGAAGAACTGGCAATGAAACGTACAAGATGTTTCTAAATAAACTGTCTGAAACGTTTGCGTATTGGCAGGAAGCAAAAGGCATTGAGTCGCTAGAAATGCTGTCAGACGCAATTCTGGCGGATCAATTCTTGTTGTCACTGCCTGATAATGTACGAACCTTCGTCAGCGCTAGGCAACCCAAAAATGCGGCAGAATGTGCCGAATTTGCGGATTTGTGCTATGAGGTGTCTCTGATGACTGGCAATGGTAATAAGCCCAAGGACGCCTGTAAGGGTCAATGGACTGCTAATCAGAACCGCCCGGGTAATGGTAACAATAACGGCGCCAACAACCCGTTTCACAAACAGAGTGGTGATCAAAAGGGTCCACGTAATGGTCCGCCATTTAGTGGCGCGGGCTATTTTGCATCAGAGAAAGCGGGTAACAAACCCAAGCCTTATACTGAGTCGTATAATACACGACCTCAGAATTTTCATCATTCATACCCGCCTAAGTTCGCAGCACCATTTTGTGTCATGTGTGGTAAACATCATAATCCTAACAGTGCTTGTCGTGGCGATAAACAGTACGGAGTGTATGCTGCTGAGATGTTTGGTTGTAATAATGTGGTGATCAACTCTGACCCCTTCATTGTACCACTTTTCCTTGAGGGGAAACAGGTCAGAGCCTTGAGGGACACTGGAAACAATGGTCCGGTTTTAGTTGATGAGTCACTCGTTCCCAGCACAGCCTACATACCAAACACTTTCGTTTACTGTTCAGGAGCGTTTGATGAAAAGGCAAAACACAAAATTCCTTTGGCCGAAGTAAGGATTCGTAGCCCAAGATTCAATTATGATAAAGACGTAAGAGTGCGTGTGGGCGTATGCAGGATGCCAGACAATATTGACTGTAACATTGGGAACGACCTTTTCAGGGCTCATCCAGAATTAACTGACATTGTCGCATTACGCGAAGACGAGGAGACGACAATTGCTAGACCAGATCGACAGGACAGCGACGAACTGAGCATGATTAGCTCAGACTGTGACACTAATCACTGCGAACAGACTGCAACAGCGCCGCCTGACGGTAGCGCACAAATGATCACGCGCTCCACGGCAGACGAGAAACAGCCGCTGCGCGATATGACACTTGCTGCTGACGGCATTAATCAATTAGGGAGCGACGCGGAGCAAACTGACACTCAGCGGACTCGTGCGGCTAGCAGGCGCACAGCTGATAATGACTTAAATGAGACACTAAGAGACTTTGGACAGATCGACATTAACGATGTCGATGACGGGAGCGAAACAGGGCGTGGGACCATGACCAGAAATGAATTTCAGAGCGCTCAAGAAGGCGATAAATCTCTGGCCTGTCTCTGGGACCGAGCTAGGGCGGGGAGTCAAGAATACCGCATTATTGGTGACACGCTGTATAAGGCTTCTCCGGCTAACAGCAGTGGCACTCAAGAATTTCTGCTCGTCGTCCCTGAGCGATATCGCAGTCAATTACTGCGAATTGCCCACGACTTGCCCTTTAGCGGGCACTTGGGTGCAAGGAAAACAGAGCAACGCCTGAAGGCTCTTTTCTACTGGCCGAAAATGCAAACTATGATTCGCCAATATGTCAGATCATGCAAGCAATGTCAAATGGTCGCCCCAAAGCGAGGTAGTGACCGCGCGCCATTGCAGCCCTTGGAGATAATGCATACACATGCCTTTGATGACGTCACCGTTGACGTAATGGGGGGCCAGCTCCCAATAAGCTCAAAGGGAAACAAGTATGTAATGCTAATTGTCTGCAACGTTTCGAAATGGGTACATGGAATTCCATTGAGAAATTTGCGCGCAGAAACAATAGCAGACAAGCTGATAGAGTTTTTCTGTATCTATGGGATTCCGAGAGTGATACGGGGAGATAATTTCAGTAGTTTCCGTTCCCAGCTACTGACTAAAATTCGCCAAAGGTTGGGCATAGATGCAAGGTATTCGGCCCCGTTTCACTATCAAAGCCACGGTGCGATAGAGCGTGTTAATCTGACGGTGGAAAACATGCTAAGAAAATATATCCACCAAAATCCGAGAAGATGGGATGACTTACTCCCTTTCTTATTGTTCGCCTTACGTGAGGTGCCACACAGTTCCACAGGCTATAGTCCGGCAGAGCTTGTGTTTGGACGCAGGTTACGAGGTCTGTTAAATGTCGCTCGTGAAACCTGGACTAGCGGAGATCCAGCTGAAAAGCAGCTGAACATGTCTACTACCCGCTATATGGAACAGTTAGAACAGAAAATTAAGTCCGCCCTAGAGGTGGCAAAGGAAAATGTTGCAGTTGCGCAACAAACAATGAAGAAAAACTATGACAAACTGTCATCTGTTCGCCAACTTGAACCGGGTGAAATGGCTTTAGTTTTACTGCCAACATCTGGCAACAAGTTGCTTTCGGCGTGGAACGGGCCCTTTAAGGTGCTAAGAAAATGCGAGAATAACAATTATGAGATTCAAATTGGCAGACGAAAGGCCATATTGCACATTAATTCATTGAGAAAGTTTCACGAGCCGCAAACCAAGGATGACAACGATATTATGATGATTGTAACTGACGACGCACAGCTGGACGATGAAGACTTGATGCCCAGCGCGCCGCAGTTAACTGAGGCCGAGGGCGGGTCCCAGGCCCAATTCTCTATCGGGCAGCAATTGACAGCTGAACAGCGCGCAGACATGGAACGACTGTTGTCTGAATACAGTGATATTTTCACTGAGAAACCAGGCAAAACGGACTTAGTGCGACACAGTATAAAACTGTCAGACGAGACGCCATGTTATCAAGCATCGTACCGCATACCAGAAACGATGAGGGACGCAGTGTACGATGAGTTAATGAAAATGGTTGATAACGGTATTATTAAATACGACCCTGACACGTCGTGGAACAGTCCATTAATCATTGTGAAGAAATCAGACGGAGGCATTCGTCTCGTGAACAATTTTATCAATTTGAATAAGAAAACACTCGATGAAAGGTACCAAATGACAAATGCCAACGAACTGTTATCGCGTGTAGCTGGCGCAAAATATCTCACAAAAATTGACCTCCGCTCTGCATTTTTCCAGATCGAGCTAACACCCAACAGCCAGCAATACACAGGGTTTCAGACTCCCTTTGGAACATTTTCATATGTCTCCATGGCAATGGGGCTGAAGGGTGCCAGTTCTACATGTCAAAAACTAATGGACATCGTTCTTCGTGGCGCACATAAGTACGCTGGTACCCTGTTAGACGATATCCTTTGCTTTGATAAAGATTACGCCAGTCACCTGAATCACGTGAGGGACGTGTTAGAACGCCTTCGTAATGCAGGGTTGACCGCAAATGTCAAGAAATGTCACTTCGCATCCAACAGAATAAAGGTACTTGGACATATTGTGGAGGACGGACTGATTCATCCCGACGACGACAAGATCAAGGTCATACAGGCATGGAAACCGCCTACAAACAAAAAGCAACTAAAGTCGTTCTTGGGAACCACAGGGTATTTTCGTGATTTTGTAGAACACTATGCGACGATTGTGTTCCCTCTGACAGAGATGCTTGCACGAAACAAACCCGACAAACTCACCTGGGGTGAATCGGAACTACAGGCGTTTAACAAACTTAAGATGGCGCTGATATCGAAACCAATTCTCCGCCCACCAGACATGTCAAAAGACTTCAAAATATTTTGTGATAGCTCGACAGTGGCTCTGTCATCGATACTGATGCAACAGGACGACAAAACGCAAAAGAATTACGTTGTGGCATACGCGTCGCGAAAACTTTTGCCGCGCGAACGCAATTACGCCATTGTTGAACTCGAATTGATGGCCATTGTATTCGCTCTAACAAAATTCAAACACTGGACCCACGGAAAAAGGATAGAAGTGTTTTCGGACCACCGACCGTTACAGTGGTTAAATTCACTTAGTAAACACAGCGGTCGCCTGGCCCGATGGAACTTAATTATCCAAGATTACGACTTGATCACTACATACATACCGGGCGAGAAACAGATTGCAGACAGCCTAACTCGCTTGGAATAAACAGCTAAGTGTGTGTGTTGTATGTAAAATACTTATAATCAGTCTTACATACTAGTTGAGTAGCTAATATTGCATGCGTGCGAAATTTTGAAGCAGCTATTACTACACCACGCGCGGTTATTGTGTTGTGTTAGCGTTCGAGCGACGAGACAGCAAGGCAGCCGTGGTCGAGCGAACAAGAGCTGTGCGAACGGCTGTGCCAGCAAAGCGCCGTCGTACCTTAAGCAGAGAGAGACACGAACTCTGCTACGTAGTATCTGAAGTGATAGCATTGTACTAAATTACGCATTCGTAATTGTATGATATTATATGATTATAATAAGCTCGACACGTGCCTGACCTCTGCATGTCTTCGTCTTAGTGACTTAGTAGTATATAGTCTAGTAGTTACAGAACGCATAAAATGGAAAGTTCAGTAAACAATGTATACGTATAATTTGTAACGTGCAGTATGTCTTACGAGTGACGTGATGAAGTTGCTTATACAGTTTAATTGCTAGTGAACTGTTATGAATTATTGCTATTATTGTGTGTAACCTATGAACTGTAATGAAGTGTCAACAAATTAATGTTCTAATTAATTTTCGATTATATTGCTTATTATGAAATCAATTGTGCACTTGATACAACAGCTATATGCCAAACTTGCTCAAACTATCAAACTATGTTCTAATTTTATACAGTTATTATTGTGCATGTAATTTCGCTATGTTGTATGCTATTTACGCTGTAGATGTTAGACTGAAGTTGTTATTGCCAGATATAACTAATGTTCAGCTATAACACGTAATCTATTGGAAATTAGTTACTGCGCAGAGACTGAACGAACAGTTGAATTGAACATTATATGATGTAGTTCTACATAACGTAGATAGTAATGCTGTGCATGCTTATTATCATATAATTACTTGGGATGCATTAACTCGACGAAGTAACGCCTACCACCGGCTGTCTAACTCCCTAAACCCACCCGGTGCCAGTATCTCCAGAAAGGGGGGCGTGTAGTGTATGTGTGGGTAACGAAAGGGACAAGCATAGAGCGTGTGTGTGTGTGTCATGTCAATGTCAATCATTACAAGTATAGACACTAGAGGGAAGCCCAAGCGGTGCGAAAGCAAAGCGCAGCGCCAGACCGGCCAATAATTATGAGTGACAAGACGGTAACGAACGGCCGGCGGCCAGGGGGTATATTAATACAGGCAGAGTAAGTCTGGGGTCTGTCTGTTGGTGTGCGACGACGCTGTCTAGAGCTCGCGGCATTGGACGACAGCCCGGTGGCGGCATAGATGTGTGGTTGACTGTATATACTGTAATAATAATAATACTGTACATAACTGTACGATGTCTTCTGTCGTTACTAACTCGACACGCTACCACTACCAACAGCAACGCACACGGAGTCGCCATCGTAACAGAGGCTATGTTTTCGGGTGTGTCTGTTCTGTTTGCTTGCTTGCTTGTCCGCTAGATTACTACAAAAGTTCTTAACGTATTTTAATCTTTATTTTTTAATTTTAATTATATTATTTTTTAAAAAATTCCCGGATCCGGATCGTGATTCGCATCGCCACCAAAATCTAATCACTTGGTCCTTGGGCCACGCCATACCTCGCCAATTTCATTAAAATACGTTCAGAACTTCTTTACCGCGCGATGCACGTAGTGCTAGCGCGGTATTGTTATCGTACGTCGTTCGTCCGTCTGTCTGTAACGTTGTGGTACCGTCAGCATACAGATTGGATCAGTTCGAAATTAGCTTAGGGTCTTCGCTCCTCGGAGCCACAACATCGGCAATCTATTCCAAGGGGAACACCCCTAAATTCGGGTAGAATAGGGGTGAGGTCGCTCTTCTCAGCAGGAAACCCGTAATATCTCGGAAACGGGACAAGATAGGACCAAGGTTACTACTGATGACCAATATGACCAATATGACCGCTTTCGATTGGTGCCAAAATCAACGACCTTGGATGACCTTGAAGGGCCATTACGCACTCTATTTCAAAGCACATGCATCTTTCGGAGCCCACCACGAAAATTTGAATGAAGATAGACCTATACTATCAGCGACAAAGATGTAGCCCAATGACTATAGATTCTGAGTTCTGACAATATAAAGCTTATGCAGATATTCGCGGGGGTTCCCTGGAGAGGGGCGTCAAACGACAGTGGGGTAATCGGAAACGCCGATTTTCAGGGCTTTCGGGCGCTATGTCTTCGGCATCTTAGGAAATGAGGCCAACACTATTATATAGTATTATTTAGTCCCTTGCCTTTCCACTGACCACAGGATACGTGACCTTGAATGACCTTGAATGGCTTGAATGGTCATTTTACGTTAAAGTTTCAGTATTACAAACTGATTTTGAGAAATATTATTTTATTTTATATTATTTATTATTTACTGCGCAGTCTGTGAGTGTGACCAGCGAAGATGTGGGAAGCGGAGTAGCGAAACGTGATCCGCAGAATATGTGGAATCCGCGGAAAAACTGCGGATCTTTCGTAGACGCCAAAAAGGCCAACATTAGTATTTAGTGTTACTTAGTCCCTTATCGCCTTTCCACTGACTCCAAAACGCGTGACCTTGAATGACCGAGAATGGCCATTTTGCATTAAATTCTGTTTTGCGCCGGTATGTTTGGAGCTACTCTTAAACTTGTAGTGAATGTTGTCGGCGAACTTTAAACCGAAAACAGCTGCGGCATCGCGCGATTTCGTTGCGACAGCACGGCTTTCTTGTTAGTAATCTAGCGTAATAAAGTCAGGTGACAGGAATTATGGTGGCGAATCTGGGTGGTATACATAAAGCTACTGGAGCGACGCCGCAAAATGCTCGGCGCCGGGAAGCTGTTCACGCACTGCCGTTCACCGCAAATAGCTTCTGCTTGGCGTATACATCATCCACGAAGCGACGAAATTAACTGCCGCAGTCAGACCGTTGCTTGTGCGCAAATTTCAGTTTGCTAAAGATTGAATCGAGGTCTAGTAACAACTACTCTGAGCTTAACTGCTCATCCGGCTCATCTTTCTCCTTGGGACGGTTAAAGAGTATCAAGAAAGCAGTGGTATCGCAAGGAAACCGGGCGATGCCGCAGCTGTTTGTTTCGGTTTACTGTTCGCCAACATTTACCACAAGTGTATAGAGTCGCCAAGCTCCGAAAGCCACGCGACAAAGCTCTAGACATAACTGCACGAAACAGAATTTAACGTAAAATGGTCATTCAAGGTCATTCAAGGTCAGCTATTTTGGGTCACTGGAAAGCCAATGAAGGACTATATATTGCCATATAATATTTTTGGCCTTATCTCTAAAAGTTCCGAAGATATACTGGCCGAATGCACTGAAAATTGTCGTTTTCGGCAACCCCACTGTCGTTTGACGCCCATTGTCCAAAAAATCGAATCTCGCATAATCATTATATTGCCAGAAAGTAGAATCCGCGGGCTACATTGTTGCCACTGACAGTAAGGGTCTATATCTTCATTCAAGTTTCCGTGATGAAAACATGTATTCTGAAACACAGCGCGTAATGGTCACTCAAGGTCATTCAAGGTCGTTGATTTCTGTACCAATCGAAATCGCGTATGCGACTTCCTATTAGTGACCAATGGCAACATATTCTTCTATCTTGCACTGCTTTAGGGGTATTGCAGGTTTTCCGCTAAAAGCTATATCCCATTGGCTTTCTGATTATGACCGATGGCACGCGAGGAGCAGTAAATTCAGCGTCGTCACAGAGTTGACATGTGTCAGAAGGTACATGAAGAACATTAAATATAGACTTCCAAGGTCATGATTTTAGCCTTAATACAAAGGCCCAAGATTAAACGGGACTGTATTTTTCGTCACGCAGCAACAAAAACAATAATGCACATAATGAACATCACCAGCCACACAAGATCCGGAACCCAAAAAATCAGTATGACACCACGAAGCTGCAAAATGGTATAGTGTGGCTTGCTGAACACCTAAAACACCTTTTTTCATTAAACGTAAAACCACCAACGACGGCATCCGGTAGGATACGTCAATCAGGCGATACAAGACACACACACACACACACACACAGTTAAGTCGGAGGCGGTGCGTCGGTCTGACGTGGACAAATACATTACACCGGAGATCCCTGCGTCGGTAATCGCGATGCTCAACGGGGAGCAGTGTGATGTTGTGATGTAGATGCACAGAGTGAGACGATATGGAACTAGAAATAGCTGCACAGGGCATAGCCCAGTGCATAGTATCGGCCGCGCGCGTAGTTGAGTGGCCGCG
>Ga0209679_1000885_pt1 | contig 11812 bp, 6 predicted proteins | sample WorMetHEROISLAND_4_FD_187408 | JGI IMG/M metagenome (GOLD analysis project Ga0209679, IMG submission 187408) | Marine gutless worms symbiont microbial communities from Max Planck institute for Marine Microbiology, Germany - Olavius sp. 2 HERON... ...
GGGGGCTAATTACAAAAAAATCTTAAGATTATCTTACGATGTGATAATAACTTACGATTATCGTAAGTTATTATCACATCGTAAGATAATCTTAAGATATTTTTGTAATTAGCCCCCAGAGTCCTGGAAGACCTCGTGATCCTACTTTGGGTTATTTTGATGCAATACCAGCATATGACAGACAGACAGACGGAAGGATGGCCAACAATAGCTAGTACAGCATTACTACATACTGTAAGAGCTAAGAGAAAACAGACTACAAAAACAGGTAAAGTACAGACCTCTCTTTGTGCCAGCCGGGTAGTTTTGTGAGTACATCGAGCCAGAACAGAATAACAACTTGTGCCAGTTGACTATCAGAAGACGACACTTTGATCTGCGTCTAGCACATCAATAACGCTGCAGAATTTGCTGACACTGCAGTGCAGAATTACTTAAACGTTCTAGCTCAACTACGAGTGAATCAAATGACATTCGGCGCCAGCCCTCACCAAACCTGCAGAACAGTGCAGGCTGGACATCCAGCTATCAAAGGTTGTATGCTAGCTTAATTATCAGCCGCACTTTCGGCAGGAGCACAGCTCATTATGTACTGCTGTTGTGTGTGTGTGCGTGTGTGTCTGTGTGTGTGTCCTTCTGTCTGTCCATCTGTGGGTGTGTAATTAATTCTTGTGAGCAAAATATCTCCAAACGTTATGAATAGATTCTGACAAAATTTTGTGGAGAGGTGTAGCACGGCCCAGGGAGGAGTAAATCAAATTCTGGTGGCGATCCGGATTCTTTAACGGATCCTGGGTCGCTTTCAATCACCTCAAAATGGAACGTTTAGTAAAGTGTACGAGCACAGCACATTGTAACACATTTATGATAGCCATGCCATAAGAAAAATTCCGCTGTTGAACCAAACTGAAATGAAGAAGTCAGGTCTGTGCTGTAGTCTTCTAGACCGCATTGAAGGACATTTTCTTGTTTACTAGAATACAGAGACAATCACATGACACCGGCAAAAAAGCCAAATCTAACTACAACTTAAAAAATCTAATTCAGTTACCTTGCACCAAACTCAATCAGTAAATGAATCGACTAATGGTCTACACATATCACGTTTACAAAAAACGTATGCTATTAGACTATTAGACAGCACTAATACATTACATTAGTACCGATGTTCGTACCTATTGAGATGCCTTCAATAGTCCCTGGGACTACTTTTTTCAAATTCTGTAAGCTTATCAGTTTACCCAAGAGACACCAATCACATATGAACTTCACCACTAGGAACGTCTGGAGAACAATAAGAAGTTGTCATAAATCTGCTCAGTGAGTAGATCAGTAAAGAAGAAGAAGAAACTATTGAGTATTAACTGCTACTTACCTGAATTGCAGATGACAGCAGACGTGACACGCGTCTCGATGACTCAAAAGAAAAATAGCTGCGGTTCGACCAATCTGTTTGCAGTATTGCCAGCAGAGACTGCATAAAGCTGTCAATCAGACCATTAACAGTTAATAATCTTTGACAGGCCTTTATGTCATGTATCTTCGGTCTTACACGTGGTACTTTACATTACTCACCCAACTAGAGAGCAGAGCACTCAGCAGAGCTCACACCTCCGCTGAGATCAGTGCTGCCATCTAGCAAACAATAGTAAACTATTGCTATCCCACTGAAAATACATTACGGGGTGAAAATAGGGGAAGGGATCCAGATAGCCACCAAACTCTAAATGACTGTTCCTCGGTCCATGCCCAATCCTCCAAAAAAAAATTTATCAAAATTCTTTCATAGCTTTCGAGATATTTCCCACACAGATAGACAGACACACAGACCGCTATGAAAACATAACCTCCGCAGTGGAGATAACCAGCTCCGTTTGATCAGCTGTGAAGCTCAGCTGAACTGACGAACAGTTAGCAATCAGCTACATCAACAAATGGCATTAGACAGTTGCCAACTTCTCCAATTCCCAGCCATTATTCTTTCTCACATAATCATCCACAACAAATTTTTACGGCACCAAACTGAACTGTCCTCTTAATTTGCTGAAAATAAAAGACAATCAATACATAAGATGCGTCGCTATATTAGCCACATACATGTATAGTCCATTACAAATGCAATTAGACAGAGAGTGCACGTGGATAATACAGGTGCAGGTAGTTTCTAAGTGCTTGCTTTATATGCATGTACTCTCTAGGTAACTGTACTGTATAGCTACACTCTCTAGCTGACAGTAGCTGAAACTGCTCCCAGCAATCTTAACAAAAATTAATTCTCTTCAGGTCTTTGTCAAATGTCAAATGTAAATTTGTATAGCGCATTCACATCAAAACCTCTAATGCACTGAACACACTAGTACTGCGAAAATAGAAATGTCTTCAGTGACTGTCTGTAACTGTCAGCACAACACTCCAGATCCCGAAGGTCTTCGGACAATGAGTTCCAGACAGTCGGGCCAGCAACAGAAAACGCCCGACGGCCGTACGTGCTGAACCGGTAGCGTGGTACGGAGAGAAAACAGAAAAACACAGCTTATATTTCACAAATGACACGTAATATTATACTACACTATATTTCACAAATTACAGTGAGAGTGACGACAAACACTTGACCACATAGTGCCAGTCAGCAGCTAGCGAGCATAAACTACAGAAACAGACAAGAGGTGAGTTTTTACAGGCTGCTGGCAGTGAGGTACGACGGAGTTGTGTAGAAGAGTGGAGTGATGTAGAATAGACAATGAACTGCCGGAACAAAGTAGAATTTCTCCACTAGAGATGCAAAATGTTGGACACCTTCTGTACAAAACTCAGCATCTCTACACAGACAGACATACACAGACATCTTGCATCAATATGCTAGACAAATGTTCCCTAGTAACACTACAAGTATTATATGCATTAACATCATCAAAATGGAAAGTGCTATATAAATCGATGTTTTACTTACTTTACTTTACATCATCACATGCCGCAACAAGATGTTGCTGCACCTGCTGTTACAAATACATGTAGATATGATAAGATACAGAGATTGCACTTGAAAACTGGCAGTTCAGTCTAGCACACAGACGGTAAAAACTGAAAAAGGAACTGAAAAGAAAACAATGCGGATGAGTCCGATTTACCGAGAAACAGTCCAGTAGTGAGAGTGATGGAAGCCTGGAATTAAAAAATAACTAAAAAAGAAGAAAAATGACTAAAAAGAAAAAGAAGTAACTAAAAAGAGATATAATAACAGTCACTGTTGTCGTTTTCCAGTAGCACGAGGCTGCATGCATGGCTCACTCATCAAGGCAGTTGACTGAGTCAAACTGAGACTCACAGACATAACTAATGACATCATGAAAGGCATCCAGCTAATTTAATTCAGTTCAATTCAGCAACGAATTAGGCACTGAGAATTTCTAATACATTGTACTGTCATAATTAGGACCGAGTGAATAGGAAAGTTTTTAAAATGTCGACGGAGAGCGCCGGATTTCTCAGCTAGTGAAATAAGTTCTTCCAGACATTTGGCGTGGACACAGAAAAGTAAGCACCACACATAGACGACTTCACCTCTGGAACAGCCAAATGATCACTGAATGACAATTGTCTCCATGCTGCCGGAACACACATCTCTGACAGATACACCAACGCTAATCCACTGAGACAGCAACGAACTGTCACTGTAATATGGAACTGGTATGTGTAGCCAGTGTAACTCATGCCTTGTCTCAAACTCAAGCCTTCATCATACATCCGACAACTGCATTAAGGAAACCGCTCCCGTTCTCCATTCTCACTGGCGGGTACCTCTGAGCCTTCAAATAAGCAAATGTGTGACGTTAAAACACGTCTACAATGCAGCAGCAACAGCAGCAGCAGTATTGTTGTAGACTGCCATGCAATGATCTCATGCATGTGCCAAACTCCAAACAACTACAGCAACTTCTGTAATAAACAGATGTAACGGCAGACAATGGCTGCGTTCTTTTTCAACTCGTTCAGATCGCTCTGAGCGATCTACGAAAATGCTCAGATCGATCTGATAAATCTGCGAAAAAGAACGCTTCAGATCACTCTGATGTTTGGCCACTCCTACACTATCCACAGTGCAGTTAAATATATTAATGTCTGTGTAAATATCGATGTTGTTGCTGTTGTTGTCCATTGGGTCTGATGAATGTAAACAAACAAACTGGTTACAGTCGACCAGTTAAAAGTTATTTCTATTAAAATGCCGGAAAAAAATCCTTCAAAGCTTGAAATCTTCCGCAGTGAAAATGTAAACAAATGACAGTGGGCGGGCTTATCTAAATGCTCGGTCGCTTTGCTCCGAGCAAAATCAGATCGATCTGAGAGATCTGATCGGAGAAAAAGAACGCGGAACATTTTGATCAGATTGGTCTGAGCGGTGAAAAAGAACGGCAAATTTTTGCTCAGATCGATCTGATCTGTGAAAAAGAACGCAACCAATATAATTAACCTGTGTCCACAGCGTGACATGACGAGTGCGAGGAAGGCAGCAAGAGCCAGTCGACGGTCACCATGTACATGATGTGCTACCATCTCATGTACTGCTACATCACACGGTGTCACCTGCAGGCTAGAATTGGTCGGCCACGAGCTGGCATGCAGCCGCAGACGTAACACAACAGTCCAGATCCAATGTGCCATAGTGGTTGGATCCTCGGATATGGCCTGCATCTTGCTTCCACTCACCTGTCAATTAATCATAACCCGCTAGAGCAGCAGTATAAAAGTCACAAAACTCTCAAAGGCCGAAGGAAGGTAAAGACAAAGTCTGGACTTTCACTATAGCGCTGCTTACACTTAGCTATAACTCACGACCAGAAGCACTTTACCACACCACAACTGACATCAGCCAGTTGCATCGCAGTGCAGAAGCTGACATAATTCTAAAAAATACTAACTTAAATTTTGAAAATGATCAAACAATTTCACTAATAAACACCTCATACAATTATTCTTAGTTTTTTAACTAAGGAAACAAACGTGCTGCTGCAGCTGTTATTACCCGAACATTACCATCATTTTCATCACTGGTGCAAAGCCTCGGTGGCGCCACCTAGTGTATATTTTCCATACAAATCTCTCATCTGTGCAGATGACTACTGGTCCAGAGTCAAATAGATTAGAGGAGTTCGATCAATCAAGCAACAGAACATTCATACAGAGCCAAATGTCGGGCGTGAATCAAAAGTTTGACGCTTGCTAACGACGCAGTGAAACCTCATCAACGGTCTGCACTGTCTAAACCAATCAGAATTGCAGATGATTTCAATTAGCAGCACGCTTTATACTGGTACCCAGTACCCAGCACAACGAAGGATTATTTGTCCATTTGTTGTGGGGTGGAAGTTGTGGGCGGAGCTTGAGTGCAACAGCAGCGTCATGTAAAAGTAAAAAGTAAGTAAGTAAAAAGAACGATTTAAGTGTCCGAAAATGATGACAGTCACTATGTAGGTACTATAAAAGTTGAGGTAACGAGTCATGGAAAGGAACGCCTGAAGAGAAAAGCCTTCAAGCGTCCTCGGAAAACGGGCATACAGGGTGCAGACGTGATGTGTTGAGGCAGACTGTTCCAGCTGCGAGCGGCGGCAGCAGGGAAGGCCTGATTGCCGACATGTGACAGCTGCAAGATGGCAGTGGGCATGGCATGTACTACTAGCATAAGCACAACAGGTTCTTACAATTATTCTAGCCATAACAATGCCCAGCACACAAAAATGCATGCGATGAGGATACAAAATAACGATTTTCCCACGAATAAAACTAGTATTATCAGATCTAGAAAGACACCTTTTAAAGTCCTGCACTCTGACTTTGACATTAGAACCTGTCTACTTGTAATATGAGTTCTCTTCTGGAGCACCGCAACAGACGCCCTCGGTGACACCATTAATACAGAATGTAAATGATTATTAAATGTACTCACAGCTGAAAACCAAATTGCTCCCTATGAAAATATTGCAAATTATATTATAAATACAATTATAATATAGACTAAATATGGTTAATACAGCAAACCAAATGTTGCAAATGTTACGAGTGTATATTTTTGCAACAATCAAAATCAAGAGAAGAGTGAAATAGAAATAATTAATATGCATGGGGCAGCACTTGCCTGTGTGTGTCCATCAATGAAGAGATGTTGGATCTGTTTAGCACTGATGTGAGTTGCGTATGCATTCATCAGCAGCAGCGCAATGCTGTAATGTAACTCCAGACTCAGGAACATCACATCATTCTGCACAGTAAACATTAACTCTACATATCGATGCAGACTCATTAAAATACATAACACCAATAATACACAGAAATAACAGAGCAAGCAGGTAAGAAACTAACAGTGGTTGTATGCAACTAAAATCAAATACAAATGTACTTGTAACAAGGCAGTAAAGTCAATAAGATTCCTGTCTAACAAACTCCAGTGACATTACACACTTTAAAGTTAACATCAAGAAACAACATCCTAAAAAACTCTCCAAATATTATTCTGGTAGTGCGTATCACAACAGCTCACGAGCATTTAATTATCTATGTGTGCGTCTATGTGTCTGTCCACAAGCACAGCTAGTCCGGCTGCCGATGCAGTGGCCAACCACAAGCAAAGCCTACGTAACACGGACATGACTCTTACTATTAGTAGAGGGCTGGCAACTTGGGGCTGCGGTCATCCGCACAACAACAGAATGCAAGCAAAGACTGGCCGCCGGGCAGCCAAATACAAGCAAAGCTTGCATTACGTGGAAACCAGTCTACTATTACTAGAGGGGTGACAAATTGCACAGCCGTGTGCACTACCAGCATATCATAACCGTTCTTTATCCAAAACATCGTGCCTTATTTTCAGAAATTGTTCTCCATGGACATAGTTCTGCATTTAAAGTACGACAATTTTGTTATTGTTAAACATACTACACAAATATATCTCAGCAATTGTGTTACTTGTGCAGTGCTTACACTGGCGTCAATGCCCCAGTTCATGCGATCAATAATGAGCCGAGCGAGGTGGTTCTCAACTGACTTTAATTCACTGCTGATCAACCAACGTCGCAGTATCTCAACATCGGCATCCGTCGGCTGCCACTGGTGCAACGGCAGACCACGAAACAGGAAATGAGATACCTGACACACGTTCACACTCTGAAGTAAGGTACCCGACACATGTTAAGTCTCTGAACTTAGATACCTTACACACGTTCAGACTCCGATGCACTGAGTTATGCAATTCTTGTATGTAACTAGTTCACTGGATTCGTCTCAATGAGCTCTATCATAATATGTGAGTGACATGACCGTGTAATGATATTTTGGGATCTGGTTCTTGAAGAACAGCTTAAAACTAGTTACGTCTTTCTTCCATGAGAGAAACTTCTTACTTACTTAAAACAATGACATACAGCAAAAGTTGTGCCGTTCTTCCACGCAAGTTCGTTAAGTTTTAATACACAAGGCAAACATGAGCAAGTTGTGCAGTTTTTCCATGATGTCTGCAAGTTAGCTTGCCTCATAAACAGTGAACACTACGTGACTTGTGTTGTTTGTCCACTTGCAACTAAGGGCCGGTTGCTCCACGTGCAGGTTAGAGTTAACCTCTCGGTTAACTCTAGAGTTATCTCGTAGTGCGTTGCACCACGCCAAAATCCACAAGTTAACCACTTAATTTTCTGTGGTGCAATGCGCGCAAGGTTAACCCGAGAATTGAACTTAACCTTGGTTAGCTGACCATGAGGTTAACCTGCGCATGGAACAACCGGCCCTAAGACAATTTATCGGCTTTTGTGGCATATTTTTGCAGCACTGTGAAACATTTCTGCTCGATCACAACATTTCTAACATAAGTTGTGATCTTTTTCACTGAAGAACCCATATTATTGATTGGTTTACGTCAGCAGTGCTGTTTTTCCACTGAAACGTTGTCACACTGCTGTTGATTATGGTTAAGTTATTATGAGTTGTGCTGTTCTTCCATGGGAAATCTACCATACCTGGTTGATTCTTGTTTTGTGTTTTCTCAAAATCCACATTTCTGTAGTTATGCTGTTGTTCCACTAAACCCATCAATTGATCACATATAAAATCCCAAATATGATTATATAACAACTGTGATAAAATACCTTTAATAATAATGAAATCTTGTACTATAAAGGTAGTTCATCTTCCTTCACATTCACTTTTGACTATGCTCGCTGCATTGACCTGTTTGTTGGCCGATAGGAGCTGTACCTGAGCCTGTAAAATGGCCTGATCCATCTACTCCCAAAAGTTCACTTCGGAGACATAACCTAACACAGAGTTGCTTGAGAGAAATTTGCTGTTTAAACGCAAATCAAAATCTGTAGTATTAGCAGTAGTGGCGGTAGTAGCAGACTAAGATAGCTACCCATTAACTTCTGAGTGCATGTAAAACATCCACATCGTATTGTAGTCAACCCTGGTTTAAAAAATCTACAGTTCTCCCTGCTTAGCTACTCTTTGCTTAGAAAGTATGACAAACATTACCAGCCCAACTCTATCAAGCGAGTCGTGTGTTAATCTCAGCAGGAACGAGACAATGCATGGGTGACGAGTACAGACGGTTTCAAGCAGTTGACGACCCGGCTTTGAGCAAAGTTCTCGCGTATGACTGCACAGGTATGCAATCTACAACATTCACATTTATAGTGTCATGTGTCGAGAGCGAATCAGAGGTGTAGTAGTAGTACCACCTGCCAAACGTTACAGTCTGTGGTTAACTACTGCAAACAGTGACAGTGTGGAACTGCGAAGACTGCCATAATAAACACACACACACAAACTAAGTGTCTAGCCAGCCTTTTTCTCAGTGACTCCAGTTTAGGTCTAGGCTAGTCCATAAAAGTAAACTTCTGGAATTCTTGTAGCAGGACTTGTTACAGACTGGATATCCGTCCTGGCGCCCAACATACAGCATCAAAACAGTGAATAAAATCTTAACAAGTTAACAAAATAATAAAAATATGAAACACACAGGCACACAGGGGCTATGATGCACAGACACAGAATAAACAAACAGCAACAAAATCACTATTAAGTAAGTAAGTAATATAATTTATAAAGCACCATAATTCGAGTGAAATCAACGTAATCTGAGGCGCTGAGTGACACTGGCTAGTTATAGTCCTGGCAGAATAAATATGTCTTCAGACCGGTTTTAAAGCTGCACAATGAGTCACAGTTAGTTTTGAGTCACAGTTAGTTTTCAGACCTAAAGTTAAACTGTTCCAAACACGAGGCGCAGACACTGAGAAACGACGTCTGTTTTACAGTGAGGTACAGTTAACAGTTCCTGTGATGACAAATGTAGAGAAAGCTGTGGTTGATAACAGCAAAGTTCTGCATCTTACTGTCTAAATTATTCACAGCAACGCTAAGCAACAACTTAATTTATAATGCGGCCGTTCTACAGGCTGTACTACAGGTTTTGCCAGTCCATCTGTCTGTCTGTCCCGTATAGTATGAGCTCGTAACTCAAAAACAGAAAATGTAGAAAAATCAAAACTGATGTAAACATTCCCTAGGTGCAGTGCCAATTTTCAGTTAAAAAGGTCAAAGGTCAAGGTCACCGGACGTCAAATACCTAAAAGAAATTGGAGTATATCTGGCGTACATGTTTACTTTCGGGCGGCCGATCAAACACTGGAGGCTCAGGCGCCAACTGCAAACTAGGCCCAACCATTGTTTGGCCCTAATTAACTCTCAACGCCTGAGGCACTCCGCAACCGGATGGATGTGCGTATATCATGTCGACACATACACAGTTAATGACTACTACGACTACTACTAGGACGACGATGATTACCACCGCCACATCGCTACCACTACCACTACAACTTACACAATTATTACGAATACTCTTAAATATTAAAAATTCTACATCTACAAGGTAAAGGTGCTGTGAAACTGCAGGCTGGAGTTGAAACTACCTCAAATATCTCGCCAGTAACGACTTCAATGAAGTCCATTTCGTCGTTTGACCGAGAGCTGGCCATGTTCGCGAATGTTGTCAGCAGAAAGATAGCTTCAGACGTCGGCATGATTGTCAGCTGATCGTAGAACGTCTGCTTTGTGTGCTCATCTGCACAAATTCAGTCGCTCACTTGATTCTCATTCTACATTGGTTCATAACCTTAGTGAGCATTCTCTCAGGACTGATCAAAACTTTCTGCAAACCTCCTTGACACAATCCCACCTGGTCGTCCTCGGGCGTCCCCCCTGTCTAGTTCTATTAACCTCCATCACTATACAATGCTTAACATCATCTGCACCATCTTTACATTCAACACCCCCTTGGAGTGTTGCAGCACAGCTCCTCGTGCTGTTGTTTCAACCCTGATGAGGGAACATTATTATTGTGTATATCTGTATATGCTGTGTTGGTTGATGTATTGACGCACGCTGTTGATTTACACAAAACAGCTTCCCGTTAGTGGGCTCTGAGTCCGTGATGTTTAGGCGCTGATGTAAATTATAAGTAGGTCTTACCAGCCCACTTATCCCTTAGGAGCCGGAGCTGAATTGAAAGGCGACACGGTAGTAGGGCTACGCGAAATTTATATAGCGTTGGCAAGATTTATATAGTGTCGGCTTCCTTTACTGTAGGCACTAATGACCTAAACTGCGTTAATGTGCCGTTAAACCCTACTCACTCACTCACTTTACATTCAACACGTCAAAACCATCTTAAAATCAATCTTTCTTAATCATCAAGCAAACAGGTTTTAATAACAGCATGGTAGAGATTTGCTGAAAACAATTCTTAATGGTTGCAACTGTATGAGAAGACTGTGACTGACTGGTGAGATGCTCGCGACACTGATCAACAGTGAGACTGGAGTGAAGCAACTGCGTCGGCATAGTCAATGTGTCGGAACAGGATGCAACGTCACTCGACGAAGACGAAGACGAAAGACTTGAGCAACGTTCATGCATCAGCCACAGAATGCGCCACATCACAGTTCTAGAAGCTGCCTTGTACGGCAATTCCACCAGAAACTGCCATGATCCGAGCCTTCGGTACCACACACACACATAATGGTGTCAAAACCAGTGTTTAAGCTATAAATTTGGGGCCTCAGAAGCCTATGTAGTCTGGGGGCTCCTGTTAGGCTGTTACGTAATCAGTCAGCCCGAGATGTAATAACAAGACCATGAATGCATGCGATGTAAAGCAAAACAACAAAAAATTAACACGGATGATGAAATCACCCTGCATATTAAAAGTGTTACGTATTTGCAGCAAAAAATAAACAGCTTCTGAAGCGGTAACTTTATACATCTCATTTTGCAGCGTTCTGGTAAGAATTTTGAAACTAGGGGCATCAGAATGGTAATTCAGTTCCAACCAACTTTAACAATTGGTGAAAACATACATGTACACCAGACAGGAACCATTAATGCTACTGCTGCCTATTACTACTTTACTTACTTTCTATAACTGAGACTTCATAAAACCAAAACTAATCATGCGCTGCATTCATTGGGTTACTAATACCTTCCTATGGTTTTTACCCGTGCGACGCTATGCTAGCGCGGGTCTTTGCGATAGCGACGTGTCTGTCTGTCTGTCTGTCCGTCCGTCTGTCCGTCACACGCCGGTATTGTGCCTAGCACAGCGAAAGCAGGATCGTGAAATGTATACCATCCGATAGCCCCATCACTCTAGTTTCTGGGTAGGTATGACTTATCGAAAAATTCGCAAGGGGTCACCCCAAAAAAGGTGACAAATGAGGGGGTTTGGGTTTTTTCGACGATTTTCAACCAATATGTCGTCATATCT
>Ga0209679_1000886_pt1 | contig 11807 bp, 8 predicted proteins | sample WorMetHEROISLAND_4_FD_187408 | JGI IMG/M metagenome (GOLD analysis project Ga0209679, IMG submission 187408) | Marine gutless worms symbiont microbial communities from Max Planck institute for Marine Microbiology, Germany - Olavius sp. 2 HERON... ...
CCGGTATGTTTGGAGCTCTGAAGACTGGCTTTCGAAGCTTGGCTACTCTTAAACTTGTAGTGAATGTTGTCGGCGAACGTTAAACCGAAAATAACAGCTGCGGCATCGCGCGGTGTCCTTGCGACAGCACAGCTTTCTTGTTAAACAATACTCTATACACAAACTAATCTCACGTTCAACAAGCACTAATTTTTTTTCAGGCTGTGCGCTGAAGTGACGACAAATTTGAATTAGTCGTGCGTGCATATATTTCACCAGCCTATAGCAGTCTTAATATTCCACCACCACGAAGAAGTTGCCAAACAAGTCGGTTAAAGACCTGAAGATAAAGATGAAAAGGACGAGGAGAGCAAAAAATGTGGCGACGTTGTCCATCGTCCGCAACATGACAACGAGTTGATAGCGAAGAGCTGGCAGGAACCGTACCACCTTCAGTATCCGCAGTAGACGGAACGTCCGCAACACCGACAGACCACTGGCGCCACCCTGCGCCAACTCCACCAGACTGTGTTAACAAAATGTGACATAAAAACACTCAGCTGAGTAATAATAAACGACGACGACGACAACACCACCACCAACAACAACAACAACAACAACCAGAGAGCACTGGATACAGCGCATTACCTTCGCCGCGGAGACTAATGTGGCATTGTGGCGTGCAGTCGCCGCTGGGCGGACAGACAGACAGTCAGACCCATACACACACACTTGCACACACAAACTTCTCGGTTTAAGTGGGTCTTTGTTAACTGCTGAAACAGCATTTTTGCAAGCTAGGTAACCTTCGCAATGCCCAATAAATATTTCAGCACTTAAGGCGTAATCATGTCAGAGACAACTGGATATTATCGCCGTGACGTTTGGTATTGAAAAGTGTTGGATGTTAGGTGGTGCAAAAAGTTTGATCAGTTCAGCTGTTTTGACACAGTTCACAAATGTTGCATAAAAGGTCAGGTGGACTGAAAAACTGTAGGCTTTGTTATTCACGCCAGTGGACAAAATAAGGCCGGATCGACTACAGTGCAATGGAAAGGATTCGAGTACAAATATGCAGAACAAGCTTTGCATGAAACGTTATAGCACTCCAAGCGTTCTCCATATTTCTATCAGCTCGTATGGCATTCGGTTTACTAGTTAGGATTAGGGCACGTTTTCTATCTCCGCAATATACATCTATATGACCTTGACATTTGGCCCTTTACCATCAAATCTGTTCTAGCAGTTACTCGTGCAGCTAATGGTATTTTTGGAAAAATTGGTCGAATAGCTTCGGAGCATGTCGTCATACAGCTGCTGAAATCGAAATGCATTCCAATATTACTGTATGCCCTAGAAGTTGAGCCAGCATCGAAAGACACGTACCTCAGGATGACTATGAATCCATCAAAGACGTTGAAGCCGACGCGGAGGTATCCGCAGAGGCCATCGGCAATGACCTTCAACAGCATTTCAACGGCAAACAGTCCGCTGAAGAAGACGTTACTGTACTCCAGTATCTGAGTCAACGTGGCCGGCTACAACCAGCCAAACATAAGTAAGTAACCAGCATCAGTTTACAAAACCAGGTCATATATATTGTGCATCGAGAATGCTCGACACACGCTGAATCCTACTTTTATAACACGGCAGCAGGCTGTTAGGCATTACGAACATGTGCCTAGTACATCACGTAAAGAGCATAACAATTATGAGAATTTTGTTCACGTGTAGTGTGAGCAAAACATTTCAATTCTAAACAGCATCAGTACATTGGACTGTTTGAATACGTAATTCATGTAAGATACAGGCTAATATTTCCCATCTGGTACATTCTTATACTAGTAACTATAGTTTTCAACTATAATATAAAACCTCTTATCATACGATCGACGTATATCAGCCCTGATACATCACTTGCCGAAGGGGTGTTATAACAAGCAACGGGCTGTTATCATTGGCAACGGTCCGTTATAGATGGAAATTCCTGGGGCTGATAGCCTATAAGTGCGAGCACTGCTATAGACCGTAGCTTAGTTTGGAATTTCCATATGTCATGGGCAGCGACGGACGTCTCTGACTGGTTGTTGCAGCTAGTGCTAGCGCTGTATAAACACCGCAGCAGACGATCAGTCATTCATCAGTTACTTTCAGCATTATTCTAGTAGTCTATTATGGCAGATAGAGTAAATGATTCGTTGGTGAATAGGTAAGTTCGATCGTATGATAAAGAGGTCATCACACGGCTGTTTTCATATCGGCCCTATATCAAGCGCTCTGTCGACAACTACCCTCGGCTACGCCTCGGGCAGTTATCGACGTTCGGGCTTGATATACAGGCCGATATGAAAACAGCCGTGTGATAACTTCTAAAAAGACTGTTAAAGCAATAAGGGTTTACATACCTCGTCAGTTTCTTCATAAGACTGTGATTAGATTTCTACAGAGATATAGCGGCTCACCTGGTTGTGGTATTCGATGCCCATGCTGAGCGTATTGAGAAGAATGGCAAAGAGAATTCCTCGCTGAAAGTATTCACTATCGACAAGCTGCTTCAGCTTCAGTCGCATGCCGCACAGACACCCTGCAACCAGCAGGCCTGAACGTAAACACTTTGAAAACAGGTAGCAAACCTTGGTCGTTGTATAAGGAAGTGGGACTCTAAACGAAAAGTCGAAATCAACAACGTCCGAACAGATTTAATACGATGAGCATGGGCAGAAGAGGAAGAAACCCATATCATATCCTGGAGAGATGCTGTGCCAGTATGCTAGGCTAGCTAGATATTCCACTTTTGGACCATAGATCATACTTCATGGAGCTCGAGGAACTATGTAACGTAAGGTGAAACTGGCGACTCTTCTACTGTTCGCAAAGATCTCTGGGAGGTTTCAGTAACCTTCGGTTACATTGGGAACACACACTGGGCAGAACTTCTACGGCCTCAGTGCTAGGAGCCAGAAGCTGCTCGCCTCAAGGTAAGGTAAGGTAAGGTAAGGATCAGTCGTAATCAACACTAACAATATTTTCATATTTTCGTACATCTGTCTTATAATATAAGCTAAAGTGCTTTGGATTTTTGTGACGAAAATGCAGTTGGTGCCAACTGGTGCTACATTTGGTGTACAGCGTACAGATACTGGGCGAGGTATCAAACATGATAACATAGCCATGAAAGGATGTACGAGTTACTATATCGCCCTGGTCACTAGCTGTCCAATGCCCAGTGGTCAGGTAACCAGTGACGTCACGTGACCCCAAAAGGTCAATGTCATGACCCGAAATCTTTGAGGCTCCATATCTCGCAAACCATGCGAAGTCGTTTCAAATTGACCACCTATAGGAAACCATATAAATATTGTGTTGCGAGGCAAGCGTTCACGTGACTGATGATGCCACGTGATCCATATGGTAAACAGTGTTACTATGCAACAAAGGATGTTAAGTGTTAGCTAACAAGGGTTAAACGCCGCGGGTATAGCGCAGCAATGGGGCAGATACCTCGTTCCACAGTAGTTATTTCTAGTTAACTGATAAATCTATCAAGAGACATTATTTTTTCGTCAAAAATGACGTCTGACAGCATGCTAAAAATGGACAAAATGGTCTGAGAATAGCCAATACGTTCGGCGGCGTAGTGCAGCCAACGTTCCATAAATTGCCTGCAACAATTTATTAATTGGCATCGGATCGGTGTCAAGGAAGTAGAACATTGGGCAACAGCTAGACAGCGTGGAAACTGGAAAGTCATCCAGAGGAGGGACAACACGGTAAACGCCTTAAGCATGTCACGTTGTGGGACCAGCTCTGCAGCTCTCGTGCACTGTGATATTTGAGATGTTGGCAACATGAACAGAATGTGAACGGCGATGTTCAAAGGCCACAGAATTCACGGCCAAGACCAAGCTCAGCACTATCCGCTATCTGCTCAGAATTCGCGCCTCAGCGTAACTTAGTAACCCGCAGAAATCTGTGAACTACAATGATCCCAATAATGTCACCGCATTTCACTGACTGCTATGTACAACATTATGATGCGTTTTATTGTCTTTTGCAGAAAATTTCTAGACAACAGTTGAAAAATCACATGTCGAGACCACGGCTGAATCCACCACACAACAAAGGATCAAGGACCAAGGCAAAGACCGAGGCCTAACATCATTAGCCGTAAGATGCTAAACGCAGCCAATATTAAAGTCGAAAATTTATTACCTTCGCCGCCGCTTAGCGAGTGGAGAAGGTATTTATGACGCTCGGCGTCACGCTATCACGCTGTGCGTGTCCGCCGCATTAGTCTCGGCGGCGAAGGTAATGCGAATGGATCCATAGCTGTCTAGTTTTGACTTGTGGTTTTAACATTCAGTGCAATGCAGTCGTGTTATCTTTGTCGCATTCTGTCTGATCTTACGATTTTGGAAACTGGCAATCTGAACCTATTAGAAACGCTGCTAATATCCGAATTTTAATATTCGAAATTCGAAGATAATTTAAAATTAGTAAAAAACCGTGTATATAAAAAATAAGAGTCGTGAAATTTGAACTGGTGGTCTATGCAGCCAAAAGCAGAAAACCACTGAAAAGAACATATTGTAAACATGCAATGCATTTGCTGCTACTGCCCACTGCCCAGCGCGCTTTCGTGATGCTGGACCTCCACAACGTCGCACTTCAGGAATTCAAACTAATTTCCACTATGTCACATTAGCCGCCTTGGCACGCTCTGGCAATCCATTAGCGTTCAGCTTGTGCTGTGTGGGATCACGACGTGCGTCCTCTATAAAGCTGCGTTCGGCCGACGTTCCCGTCTCCGCGACTCTGTCCCGGTCCGACCCGGTAGTTCAAACGTGCCTTTCCGATCTGTCAGCGTGCCAGCTCAATGACTGATGCGACCAATGAATTGCCATGCGTGAATCGCGCCCGTGTGAATAAAAACAGAAGCTCGGCTAAACGCGGAGAAACCGCGCGTCCAGCGATGCTGTGCAATATTTTCTGGAAACGTTCACTCAAAGTCATTCAAGGTCATCGATGTCGATGCCAATAAAAAGCTCACATGCGATTTCCTATTAGTGATTAAGAGTAACTGTGACAGTATATCGTATCATATACCGCAGATACGGCGGCATGAAGGCTAAAAATCGCTAACATGGGTCGCCAACCTGTCCTACCCAACTAACGCGCTCGCTAAAAGGGAACCCTTTAGTAGAAATTCTGGACAACATTCTCGGAAAACTTGGAGTCCTGGAGCCATTAGTCATTGGAACTTTATTCTGCTAAATGTAGCTTGTTGACACAGTATATACTATATAGGGTGAACAGACAGACGGGCGGACAGCCGGGTTTGCTCTAGCTATTACGTCGAACAGTAGAACAAATTCAATAATAATAATAGTCTATTATAATACTGATTGTGTGTTACAGACACATGCAAGATAACTAAAATACTGCACAGTGGCAAGCTGCAACAGTACTAGGTCTAGTTTTTTCAGGCAAAACGGTCATTGCCTAAGCACACTTCCAACTAGATGCGTGGCAGTGCCCAGCCTAATGGCCGCCCGTTGAGTGGATCAGAACTTCGGTCCTATTTTTCGCCGTTTGTGGATCAAAGTACATCGAATGTGCGGGGATTGTCCGTTGTTTGCAACGCCGTTTTCCGATTGACGATGTCTTGTTGCGTTCCGGAGATATTCGCGATCGAGTTGCGAAGTTGTGCGAAATCGCGCCGAAATTTTGAAGTTTTTGGGCTGCCAAATTTGGGGGGAAGTGGCCACCCAAATTTCTGATCGAATTTTATAAATCTGTCACCGTCGAACATGTGGCAAAGTTCGGTGACGATCGGCCAAGCGACCTCGGAGATTAAGCGGCGAAAAAAAAGAAGAAAGATCGAGACTACAGCGGTAAAACATAATGACCGGCGGCCAGCATAAGCTGGCGGGCGGCCATAATTACAGGATGAAAACAGATATCATTATTGTATAATAACTGACTACTGCCACGACAATCGCGTCTGCCCGTGAATTATCCGTGGTGACACATTATACGGTTGCACAATAGGTCTAGTCTCACTGTGTTGCTGCGGAGTTCAGTTTTGTTCAGAGGAACCGCAGCAAAAATCAGTGGCGGATCCAGGAAGCGCCAATCCGGCTGGCCATAAACTTTTAGTTTGATATAAGGCAGGTTAGGCTTTCTATCAAATGTTTTTTGTCTTTGCACTCAGTAAAATTTGTGCCACCAGATGTCAGATTTTAAGGCTAAAATGCACCACCCGCTGGGGGAGCTTACAGCGCTCCCCAGACCCCCTAGCTGTATTTAAGGGGCCAACTTCTAAGGGGACAGGAGGGGAAGGACGGGAGGGGAAGGAAGGGGAGGGAAAAAGAAGGGGAAGGTGGGGAAGGGGAAGGGAGGGGAAGGTTGGCTCCCCCAATTGGGGAGTCTGGATCCGCCAGTGGCAAAAATTGAAACGTCACAATTATTGTAAAGTTTGATACATAATGCAGTGGCCGGCTGGAAAAACCGCAACACGGCCAGAAAGTGAAGCAGCATTTAAAAACAGCCGCAAGACAGATATCATAATTTGAGTGACTTTCTGTCAAGACGACTGCACACGCCGTCTACGGCGTCTACTGCTATGAAAATGGATCAGAAGCAAAGTCTGTAAAATAAAATGTGAATGATCGCAATAATTCACTTATAATTATGTCAGCGCATTTTGAAAATTAATCCGTCAAATAGTGTAAATACACTAGGTCAGTAAACTAATGGCACGCAGCTTTTAGATCGTAACATGTTTACTACATAGCTACAAATAACAACAGTAACTGGCAATGGAAAACAGTTTGACTACTATGAACTGTCTTGTATCCAGCATAGACCCAGATGATTTAGCCCAATTCACTGCATTTTGCCAGCATAAGATTGCACAACAGCTGATCTGACATCCTTGCTCTGCGGGTCTAATGAATGAGTTCAATAGACTAGAAACTCATAGACTAGATCTATTTGTCTGAAGACAAGGAACACAGAATTGGCATTGAAATAAAATAAAGTAAGCAATTCATGTTAATCAGTACCTAAGGTACCGGTAAACAGAATAAAATAGTTATTTGAATGTTTTACATCAACTACAGAAATACTAACATCTATGATTAACAAAAAAGTCTTGAAATTCTGAAGACTTTTGCCTCAAGACCAAGACTAAGACTTTATCTTTTCCTCGCGGCGCCTCAAGACCAGAGGACTATCTTCAGGCATAATTTTCAAAAATGAGTGAGTTATCGATTAGAACCATTTACAGTGACCTTGAATGACTTCTAGTGATCAGTCTTACAGAAGGAACTTTCCTAGTCCAGTATCTCGAAAGCTATACGTAGTGCAGATTACAGTATTTGCTAGCTCACAACAATTCATTTTGTGGCGCCGAAGCGTCAACGTCGCTGTCGCAGGCAATGGCTCACTTTTCACTCTGTGTGTGGTCCCTGACAACAGACAGACGCTGTACCGCTGATCGATAACCTGCCTGCGCTTTTAATTACTTGCCAGTCACCACTACCGACCGCCAAATCCGTCGATGTCCCCGTCACGAAAGACGATTGCAATTAGGTGCTGCTTAGCTGCTATTAAATCAGAGATGATGCCATGATGGCAAGCCTAAGATCCAGTGACGTCATTCGGTCCAGACGCTGGCTCACCGCTCACAACTGCAGCAATAGTATTGTCTCTACGCAAAACGCTGCTCAGCAGTCTCAACATTCCGCCTACAATAGTTCGGTTAACGGTGCAGGATTGAAAACATAACCTCATTAGAAGGGTGGAAATGTATGATCAAAATGCTGCAGGAGTGGAAAATGCAATTTTGTCCTTCATTTTCTGGTCTTGCATTTTCAGCGCCGCCATAACATTCAACGGTTTTCTGCAGTCGACCCCTGTGTTGGTATCATAGATCAATAATCAGATAGGCCAATAACCAGAAAGTACTTTACAAAACCTTTTACAAACTGCTTCTTTGATGAACTTCTAAATGAAACTTCTATGTTCGTCGTTAAAAGAGATGTGTGCTATTTTCATTTTTAACAGGTAAACGGTTATAAGATGTGCCCCATGCAAAAGATTTGCAGTCGGAAACTGTTGTTCACGCTGCCTTGATACAGCGGTTTTAAATGATGTTGCATGATGCTGTGGCTCTACGTCAACTATATGCCATTTACTTCTCACATTTCGTCTGGATGGATAAATGCGCACTACCGTTGACTTCTTAAATTCGCAATTTACATATGGGCATCCAGAAAAATTGTGAAATAAATCAAAAGCAGATTGCATAGTACTTTGACAATAGTTGGATAATGTGATGATCATTAGCTCTTACTGCGACTATAGGCCTACAGTGTGCGGCAATAAAAAAGACCCCCGTAAACAAATATTATTTTTGGTATAGTTCAATATTTTTTTACAAAATTTTCAGAGATTATTCTCGACACAGTTTGCCATTTTTGTTGCAAATTTTATCGTCTTACCTTTCATTGTTTAGAAGTAGCACAGTTTTGAATATAAAAGACGATTTTTTCAACTGCGCAGACATATTAATCAGACTACAACCAACTTTCAGGCATATTTTAAACATACGACACGTTCGAAGTGCAGAAAAAAACCAGTTATTAGTCGTTAAAAACAGAAATGTCAATCACTAAGTTCACAGTTCACTAGACCGTTCTACAGTGTCAAAGTGTCCGCCTTTTGCGTTGATGCAAGTGCGCAGACACTTGCAGAAGCTGGGGATTGATTTTCTGATCGCTTCTTGCTACAGCTCGTCCCATATCATCAGAAGCCCTATCTTCAGCTGTTCTTTGGTTGCGGATTCAGACTATTATTTACACAATATAATATAATATGACGCCATTATTAAGCTATTGGGTTGTTTTGCAGTTTTAATTTAAACAGAAAACAGGGCGCGTTCACTTGAAAATAACGCATCAATTGAAAACCAAAAGTCGCATCATTTCTGCGAACTTGCATAATATTGCACAAAACTTGTACCGTCTATAGCAAATTCTCTCACTAATAATTGCTGAAAATTTCGTACAAAAACACTGTGCCGTTTTGAAGATATTGAAGTTTTTGTAGAGGGGTCTTTTTTATTGCCGCACACTGTATTAGTTCATCACATTACCTGTCCAGTGTCCTATCATAGCCTGTGATAGCCATTAGTTCATCACGTTACCTATCCTATCATAGCCTGCGATAGCCATCAGTTCAACACATTACCTGTCCTATCACAGCCTGTGATAGTTATCAGTTCATCCCGTTTTATTATAGCATGTGTTTGTCACAATACCTGTCCTGTCTTAACTCTCCAGTCCTGCCATTTATATCATCAGCTGTTTCTGTAGTTTCCGCTACCCCCCACGATGTAATGAAACCGATTAATGTTTACCTGGTCTGTTGAAGGCATGTTCACAATAACAATGTTTACGGGAGACAGTACTGTAGAGGCAAATATGAAAGAGAATAATCACAGACGTTGCACCTGGTTATGAAAGTCGTCTGTTCTACCGAGTCGGTGAAGTAGCAGCAGGTATGTTGCTCTCATTGCAATGTCTGACTCAAACACTGGACTTCGCACACACCACGAGATCAAGTTCAAACTGTATCCCTCACAGCCACTCTCCATCAACATCTGAATACGCAGCCTCAGTAGCTCCGGGTATTCACCAGTTGTCACGTACGCTAAAGCTGTATTCACACATCGTCAAATCTTTTAAGCACTACATTCATTTTTACTACATTTTCTATGTTTCCAGTATATCTCTTGCTTTTTTTAATTTTCTTGAATTTTTTTTCAGTTTTCCTCAGAAACAGGAATGTTTGCAGTTTTGTAGTGGTATAGTGGTAATGTGCCTGACTGCGGTGAGAGAGGACCAAGGTTCGAATCCCACCAAGGGCAGTTGCATGTTTTCAGTAAAAACCACTACTACGATATACAGCCTTGGACTGCACACCCTTACTGCAGTGCCTATGTAGACTCAACCATCTACCCTCCGAGGGATGGTAAAATGAGTATCAGCTATCGGGCTGAGTAATAATAATAAATGGCGATGGTGGATGTGGTTTCTGGCATCCTACGGGCAGCCTACCAGCGGAGGACTCACAGCCCGGGTCGTTTGGCCTGGTCTGAGAGTCAGCGGCCGCTTGGCGCTGTTCCATATTCATCATACGAACTGGGTGAACTCTCGCAGTGGCTGTGAGCTACATGACAGCACCATAAACATTATTATTATTTTTATGCACTAAGGTGTAAAGAATCAAAGGGCTAAAATCAAAGACTAAAAAGAAGTTTTGGAGTGGCTAGAGGTCTGGTGCTTCGTACGGATGAAGAAAAGTTTCGCCGATCAGAACAGCATTAAAACGCTGACTTAAAACCGATACACGTTGCCACAGAAAAGAGGTTTCTTGGGATCTCCCAGAGATTATTATTATTATTTTATTATTGTTATTGTTATTATCATTATTATTATTATGCTTGCACTGATCGCCTTAATGCACCAAAACATATCTGTGACTATAAAAATTTTACACTTTATAAGAGAGAGCTGCTCAAATAGATCAAGTTCAATAGTGTGGAGACATAGCAGTGAGCAGACAGACCGCAGTCCCTGTCAACATCCTCGCCCCTCATCATAGCAACCAGTGTCGGATGACTCCATTGATTCACCAGCAACCAGTCAAGGATGTGAAACACATGACATATTGTGTAGCTGGCAAGTTGTTCACGTGCAGCTACAATTGTGTCCTTGAGTGCCACCTTGTATGGGTCATCATTCGCCAGATGATGAAACTCAATACCAAGAACAACCCGCGAACATTCCCTGCAACACACAGCTAGTCATCATGACTAAGGATTCCACTTTCAAATTTTTATCGTAACCGTTAGTCGAACTGTAATAAACGGTTATTAATGGATAATCGAATTTCTGTGATTACATCCTTTATCATGACTCTACACTACAGAGAACGATCGCTCAATGCTACACACTGCCTGCTATTTATTAACATTCTAACAGTACAACACATAGAATTCTGAATTGAGTCGCTCACTTCGACTCAAAACCACCTTGAAGTGACTTCTGTGCCAGAATATGACTTCACCACGCTTCAGACACCTGGGTAATACCCAAAAAACCCACCGGATTTTTTGGGTAAAAAAATCCACAAAAAAATCCACACCAAACATAATTCAATTTCAGTTTGTCACGCCAGTAATAATTAAAGATTTCTTTACACTCACAGCTTCTAACAACCAATACGTAATGAATTTGCAAACTTATAAAGCCCAAAACCCAAAAAAACTCAGTGGGTTGGTTTTTTGGAAACCTAGGTTTTTCTGAACCCCGAAATTCACGTCGACTCCCTGACATAAAAGCAATTCAACTTAACTTGTAAAGTGTTGTAATATGATAATATTTGACACCATGAAATGCATTTATGTACATGGCATGTGCAGATAGGTGGTGGCGTGGTGTAGTGGTTAACGCGTTGGTCGCGATCAATGAAGTTACTCTACGCCGGGCCCGGTTAGTACTTAGATGGGTGACCGTCTGCGGACGGGTGAACCATCTCGGTATGTAACCAGCCACCCAGGTCAACTCAGCCTGGCCATCCCTCCGTGGGTAGGCGCAATGAGTACCAGCGAAGGCTGGGGAGTAAACAGGCACACCGCGCGATACACTAGCCCCGTATCCGTGGTCTCGCAGTGTAAGCTGGTGTCTGGCTGAGGGCTAAGGAAACGGAGATCAGCGCCGCCCTATGGGCCCTTGTGGCTCGGGAAGGACTTTACTTTT
>Ga0209679_1000887_pt1 | contig 11804 bp, 9 predicted proteins | sample WorMetHEROISLAND_4_FD_187408 | JGI IMG/M metagenome (GOLD analysis project Ga0209679, IMG submission 187408) | Marine gutless worms symbiont microbial communities from Max Planck institute for Marine Microbiology, Germany - Olavius sp. 2 HERON... ...
ATCACCAACATTACACAGACGATGACCACTATTTCAAAATAATGCAGTCAATTCTGAGTAGGAATCTGCGATGCTGTGAATGGTTTGACTTGCTGTAAGGCTGAGTTCCATACGTTGACTGCTGTGTCTGTGTCTGTCAAACGTTTTGTCTTGGTGTATCGGCACATTAAGCAAACGTGACTGTGTGGCAACAAGTCGATTTATTTTTTGTGTTACATGTCAGACTAAATTTCTTCACAAGTTCTGTGCTGACGTTCAGCAACGCCAAATAGTACAGATAGGCCTATGAAAAACTTTAGTTAACGTATCGTCAGCATCTATTAGGCTTTCTGTGATAGTAATACAAGACAATAATATATTGCAGCCTTTTGTTAAACATTTGCATTACATGGAACAATAAAGTTATGGACTAATGTTTGTCTGGTTGAAAATGGTAAATTAATATACTGTCAACAAAAGCCAAACGAGTTCTTTTTCTTTACCATAGAGTGCAGACTACCCACTACCAGTATGCAATAATATTCATATTGAGCATATTGAATGTACGAATTAAAGGATGACTTTATAAACTTTGTAATATGGTTATGACTTTGTAATATGTTACTGACTTTAGTAAGCATAATAGGTGTCAGAGATTACAAAAACAAAACAAAATTGTAGAGAGTTCAGCAAAAATTTAAAAAAAACTGAAAAGTACGACAGCAGGCTGTCTGAATGAAATTCAGATTAAGAACTAATTTTAATAAATTCAACAGACACGGGAGGATGTACAAAACAGATAAGCAATGACGAAAAATTCAAAACAGCATGAGGACAGTTCGACTGATGAGAAGACGGCAGACTACAAAACAATATCTGCAGATAATTATATTAAGTTCAAACACTGAGCCAGGTAGAATGCTACATTATTGCCGTGCAGTAAATCTGTCATCCTCATCTGGCAAACTGCCGCAACAATTTGCAAAACGTGCTGCAGAAAGTGACCCACAAACTATGTACAAACTACAAGAGGCGTTCAAAAAGTTTGGAGCTTAACCTACTTAAACAAAAGCCCAACAAATGTGCACACATTTATTTTTAATGCAGTCACCACCTATGTCAGTTGTAATGATCTCAGAGATGTTTCTTTACATTTGGAAACAGACTGCGACACGTGGAGTCAGGTCAGTAGAATACGTGGAAGGCACATTTCTTAAAATCCACATTTCCAATATGTGACCCACGAGCAGGTATTGTTTTTATTTGTTACGCACCTTGGTTAACTTTTCCTGAAGCTTCTGCGAGAAGCAGTTTGTGCAGCAGACCCGTAGTAGTCGCTTTATGCGGCACATAGTCAATCAGCAGTATACACTCAGCATCACAGAATACTGTTCACACTATTTTGCCAGCTGATGCCTGCACTTGTGGGGACTTGGAGAAATGAAGTCTCCACTACGACTTGTTGTTTGGTCTCAGGTCAAAGTGGTGTATCCACATCCCATGGCTTGTTGCTAACAAATTCCAGCTCAGCTGTGTGAGTTTGAGAACACTAATAAGACTACAAGTAAGCCCTGTAAAGTGTAGTGGAAGATAGCCAGGCTGAAAACTGTTGAATGCCCCTTGTATACACTGTCTAAATGTAAGAAACCTTTTAAACGTCTCCCTACAAGATGCCAGCGAGATACATATTCCACATTTTGGAGCTACTCCCGTAAAACAACATTACAGCTACAACAAATGCAAAAAAATTAGTTAACGATGTAATCCTAGACTACAGAATACTTCACTAATATCACTCTTGTGAAATAATAACTTCACAGCTCGACACTTTTGTACTACATAGGCTCTGTAACTGTACAAATCAACAACATTTGCAGGTGACGAACAACAAATGTTCCGAGTTAATAAATAATTAATAACATTAACAATAATCATAACTCAGTCAGTTAGGTCGCGACTGTGGCTGTTAAATTCATGCAGCAGCTCGACTCTACACGTGATATAACAATACTGTACTGCGAGAGACTGACGATCTAGGAACAGCTGTACACAGGGTGGGCCAAAATTAGCGATAACAACTTGGTATTTTGCCTGTTTTGTTTAGACACTGACAAAATGCCGTAGTTTTTGGCAAACTTAAGCAAGATTTTACAGCGAACAAAGAGCTATAATTACACACAGGTCCATAATGCTACCGTAGATGGATCGGAAACATCTTGAGGCATGAATCACTGCTACTTTACACAATGCAAAGGAAGGATGTTGGACAAAGCAACAAGAGGAAGAAAACGTCTACAAGTGATAAGTGACATCTCCAGCACAACTTACGAAGCCATCAAGAGAGAAGCGGAGACAGGACCAGGTTGCAGAAGAGAATGCCAGAAAACTGACATTTGACACAAAACACAAAGAAGAATTACATCTCAATCTAAATTTAACACCCACGAAGCACCAAATGTACGTTATACTTATAACACAGCTCTATCATGCACACGAACATACTGCTTACAGACATTCACACAAACAGCAAACAGAAAACTCTTTCATTATTAAAGGGCAGTCTTCTAAGATTAAAATGAGGACAATTTTCCCACTCACTGGCGCCGTCTGATGAACACGTATAAATTAATATTTCTCACCATCTCAATTTATTATACACATAAACGCGAGTTTTCATGCGAGAATTCATCAGCTGTGGTAATAAACAGTCATGCACAAAATGGCAACGGTACCACGACTGTTGGCCCACTCTCTAGAATAATGATATGACACTAATGATGGCGAGTAGCGAGAAGCAGCGCTGTGCTGTGACACTGTGTAATAATGTTAACCTGAAATACACGCTACATAGAGGCAGCAATTACGAAAGTGACAGCAACCCAACCACATTGCAGACTGCTTGGTAACTGTCCATGTGGTATCAACATCAATGAATCATCGAACATACAGCATCGTCAGCACACGCATAAAGGTGGAAATTAACGTATTTTTGATAGTAATATCTCGCACATAATCTGCTAAAATACACAGCGTTCAGTTGCGTGCACTGATAAACAAAATACTGCTCACTCACATAGACACAAACACATTTTCTTATTTCTACATTTCTGCATTCTACACATCGGAAAGATCACGTTAGCAGATCATGCAAGATAGCAGCAAAAAACGTAAAGGGTCGGTTGATAAAACGTTAGCTGTAAGCTGCACAACGGTGCCGATATTTTGAACAATCAGCAGCAGCAGCAGCGGTCCACAAAACAATGACACAAAAACATTCTAACTCAGTAGACCTGGTGTCCGCCTCGTAGAGAAATTCAGCAATGTTAGACGGCTACAGTTTCATCCGACATCAATTCACTGCACACCGAACTACTAAATATAATTTATTTTACTGAATTTACTTTTCAAAACCAAAAACTCTGAAATACACAACCGTATTAACATTTTAGTACAAAACGTGCATCCAATTCCTTAACGACATCACAGCCTCGAGACACCAGAATCATCAATACTGGCCGGCATGTAATTTCACAAAGAGTTTTTGGCATAAGAAAGAGGTTTTTGGTTTTAAAGCTGTGCGTTATAAACAAAGTTTGTGGACATTTTATTTCATTTTGTGTATGATGATCGGGATCTCCATGAAGCCGTGGTGCTGCTGCGAGTTGTCGTAGAGGTAGTGGAAATGCCTGCTGTCGTGTGGGGAAATCCGGCGGTGCTTGACAAAATGTTGACATCCAGCGTCTCGAACTCTTCATCACCGAAACTGCTCGAAGCGGTGCTGTTAGTTGGAGACTGCCGTGTCCTGCGGTGCGTCGGCGCTGATTGCAGACGTGCGGTCTGTCCACAAATAACATCATATGAATAACAACAACAATAATAATAAACTCCCTCGGGATTATATTTACCGAGGGTAAAAATAATAATAATAATAGTAACAGTAATCATCATCATTGTCATAACAAAATTATCTCAGATTTCACTGACGGTGCAGTGCTTCAATGTCGTTTTATTAGTTATTACATGACCGTTTGCCGGCCACTCACTCAGTATTATATTGACTGAGGGTTAAAAATAATAAGACACCATTTACATAGAGCCACTATGCTATTAGCTGACAGAAGTTAATAAAAGAATGTAATTTGAGATCTAGATTTTGCAACACAGGAGGAATTGTGAAGACTTGATAATGCTATGGCACAGCTTTTGCCCTTTTCTTATCCACGTAAACAAATTTATAACTTAAACTATGTACAAGTTTGGCCGATATGTTACGCTGCACTGCAACTATTATGTGTAGACAGTTTTATTTCAGTCACAGCATACAAACTGTACAAGAGCTATGTGAGTAATGCACCATCGGTCTTGTAGAAGGGAGCACAATATACAACACAGAGCAGTGCAATGGACTCACTGATAGCAGACGTGAGTAATGCACCATCGGTCTTGTAGAATGGAGCACAGTATACAACACAGAGCAGTGCAATGGACTCACTGATAGCAGACGTGAGTAACGCGGCATCGGTCTTGTAGAAGGGAGCACAATATACAACACAGAGCAGTGCAATGGACTCACTGATAGCAGACGTGAGTAATGCGGCATCGGTCTTGTAGAATGGAGCACAATATACAACACAGAGCAGTGCAATGGACTCACTGATAGCAGCGGGTAATTTGTTCCAAACCGGAGGCACAGAAAAAATGAAGGTATGCACGTTGGCTGAAATTAGTAATAATGGGAAGGAATAGATAAAAGATTCTGACAGGCTGATTAGAGACTGTGTGATGGCCAGTATGGGTGTAGAAGGTTCCTGAGGTAAGGTGACTGGTTAACAGACTTGTATGTTATAAGAGCAATTTTGAACTGAATCCGCCTACATACAGGGAGCCAATGAAGACATGAGAGTCTGCTGTCGGCTGGACCTCGGTGATAAGACAGAACAACACGAGATAGATAGAGAGTTTTGCACACCCTGAAGCTCATGGATGTTGCTAGTCAGAGTTACCACTACTGTTACTGCTATATACTACGGCACTGTAGTCCTTCCATCTGTATGAAAGACTATTACTCAGAGACAAGAATTACCTTTGAATCGTCGTGTTTTCTGGCGTGCTGAGCAGAGCGAGTGTTGTACGGGCTCTGAGGCGAAACATTTCCTTCACTCTCCTCCTCATCTACAACATTCATCATCTCACGATGTTTGTGTTCGTCCTTCCGCACTTGTGAGATAAGATAAGATAATGTTATTTACTGAGTTGAACTAATACAATACAATTAATGTAACAGTCAATTACTCAGTTACTAGTTATAAACAAAAATAATAAGCAAATAAACATGAACATGATATCAATCACTGACAACTCTAAAATTTCCCCAAATGATATATATAACTTTCACTTTTAATTTTACGACCTCATAAAAGTAAGTACCCACAAATTTCATAACGACGAACTACGAGGTTACAATATACAAATCACTCAGTGACAGCAAGCAGTTCATCAATGCAATTACCATGGAACTGTTTAAGTGTGAGTGAAAACCCCCACTGCATCACATAAATATGCACAAAACTGAGAACCTACGAACAGATTTATAATCGCAAGCATTCAAAAATGTCCAAATCTACTGATCACTAACATCATCAAAATCTTTCTTCTGGTCTCAAAACAACTTCACTGCCCCGAGTTAGGCGAGTTGTTCCAATCCTGACTCACAACCAAAAAAGGTTAAAGCCTAGTATAGCTCTTAATGGGAAACCCATCTCAGAGCTACGCGGCGTCACCTGCCATATGGGATCACACAGTGTTACCTGCCACCTGACACAAGTGAACGCACGCCATAACCCCAGCGAAGCAGGCTGGTACTCGATTCACCTACCCCGGAGGGATGGAAGGCTGAGTAGACCAACAGCGGCCCAACCGGGAATTGAACCGATGACCGCTTGATTGCAAGTCCGACGCCCTAATCATTACACCACCGAGTCACCCGATTCTAGTTGAGTGTCTCAATGCTGCTGGTTGGGCAACTGGAAAAGCACCTCGTCGGAAAAGGATGTTCTGATCCAACAATTTCCAAAAGTTCACTTTTGGCAATCCAGTCTAGCTGGTAGTAACTCCAGAAAAACTGACCTTGTCTAACTGACCAGTTAGACAACAATGGAAACCAGCAGCAGCAGCAACAACAACAACAACTACTACAACAGTAGTAGTAACAGCAACAGTAGAGGCAGCAACAGTTCCAGTTTAGACTAAAGAATAATAAACCAGGATGAACAAACGACAAGATTAGTAATCGTACTTGTGGCTTGTGAGAGGTCGAGTGGTCGGACGAGTGGGCGTCGCCTGCTGTATGCTATCATCAGTTCACGCTCCATCTTGTCACGTGACACCCGCTGTGCGTCCGCCTCATCAACGGCGTCGTCACTAGCGAGACTCATCATGCTCACACTGCGTGAGCTGATACCCGTGTCACTTGACAAGTCACTCAGACTCAGACTCCGCTGCACTGAGTCCACAAGCCGCGACTGACCCTAAACACACGCCACTTTTCACTACAGACATACTGGATTGGCCGCCACATCACATTTGTCTGGAATTACATCCTCAAATGCGGCCACAGCTGGACTTGGTAGAAAATTACTTCACTTACATGATCATTGGTTTGCTATTATATGAGTCAAATAACACCATTAACTTTACTTAGAGGTTATCACACGGCTGATTTCATATTGACCCGTATACCAAGCCCGAGCGTTGTTAACTGCCCAAGGTGTAGCCTAGTGCAGTTGTCGACCAATGTCTTGATATACGGGCCGATATGAAAACAGCCGTGTGATAATCTCTTTATCATACGATCGAACTTACCTATTCGCCAACGAATCAATCATTTTATCTGCCACAATAATCTACTAGAATAATGCTGAAAGTAACTGACGAATGACTGATCACTGCTGCAGTGTTTATACAGCTGCAACAACCAATCAGAGATATCCGTCGCTGCCCATGACATACAGAAATTCTGAACTAAGCTATGGTCCACAGAAGTGCTCGCATTGATATCAGCCCCAGAAATTTCCGTCTATAATGGACCGTTGCTAATGATAACAGCCCGTTGCTAGGTTATAACAGCCCATCCACAAGCGATGTACCAGGGCTGATACACATCCATCATATGATAATGTACAGAAACGAGAAAGTGTAAGTGAACACTCCAGAATGATGTAATGTCATCACGTTAGTTCAGTCCACTGTCACTGAGTGCGTATAACCGTCACTCAAATGATGATGAACCACGACTAGTTTCATTATTTTCAGCTGTAAACAGTCCGCTGATCCGGCCAAATCTGGAAATCCTGCAAAAAATTTTGTCACAGACAGATTTGGCTAATCTGCCAAAGACGGCCAGAGCTGGTCGACCTGGAGCCAAAATCTGGTAAATCCACATTTTTTTAGCAATATACAAACATGGCATTATGCCCTGTGAGCGTTACCTTCACCGCCGAGACTAATGCGGCGGACACACACACACACACAGTGTGACGCCGAGCGTCACAATACCTTCTCCGCTTGCTAAGTGGCGGTGAAGGTAATACACAAATTCATAACGCACACAGTCTGCAGAAAGCAGAGTCGGAGGTGCCGGTAGTCACACGCTGCTCTTGTTCAGTTCTTGGATAATCAAGGCCAAGTGAGCACAGATTGGCTATACTTGCTCGCTAAGACAGCATTCACTTGACGTGTCGGCACAGATTGGCTACAGTGCATTCACTTGACGTGCCGGCACAGACTGGCTACACTTGCTCGCTAAGACAGCATTCACTTGATGTGTCGGCACAGATTGGCTACAGTGCATTCGCTTGACGTGCCGGCACAGACTGGCTACACTTGCTCGCTAAGACAGCATTCACTTGACGTGTCGGCAACAATTCAGCTAAGTACATAAGTAAAAAGAACGATTTAAGTGTCTGAAAATGACGACAGTCACTGCACAGGCGCTACAACAGTTGCAGTAATGAGTCAAGGAAAGGAACGCCTGAAGAGGAAAGCCTTCAGGCGTCCTTGGAAAACAGACACAGAGGGTGCGGACGTGAAGTGTTGAGGCAGACTGTTCCAAGTACGGGCAGCGGCAACAGGGAAGGCCCAATCGCCAACGGTGGACAGCTGTGTACGACGAACAGTCAGTGATGATGAGAAGTGGAGTGTAAACTTAGTATCAGTGAGTGTGCCACAGACAACTGCAGAAACAAGACTTTCCAGAGAATCAGCTGCACTAGTACGGTACAGAAACTACAGCAGGAAAACACCAAAAAAAACCTGAACTTTAAAATATCTCCACAGCAAACATTCATAATATAAACTTCAGAAAATTTAATAAGTAAAACTTCAGCACTCAACTGATTATTACCTTCAAGGATGTACATGATTATAATAAGAACTTTACAACAATCTAAACTGATACATATGCTGACAAAAAGCCAATATTTGAATTCCGACCACATGCACACCGTAACTACCTTGGCTGCCGTACTGAGAATCATGTTAGTGGCAAAAGCGAAGCCTCGTGAGCCGAGCGCTATCAATGCAGTACAACTCTGCTCTTTGACTTTCTCCAAATATTCATCAATTTCCTGGCAACAACACATAAACAGCGGTTCATCAGCAGGGCTGACGGATGGCAGAAGACTGAGTCGACCTAGGCACTGCAGTAGGGGTGTGCAGCCCGTGTCCAAGGCTGTATATCATAGTGATGTTTACGATAAACCTGCAACTGCCCATGGTGGTCCTCTCACACCGCAGTCAGGCATGTTGCCACCAGACCACTGCGACCTGCAAGAAACTAACAGAAATGTTTACAACAAATACAGAATGAAAAGACAGTGTGTCAAGCAGTGTCAAGAAAATATTCACAGCAGACAATGAAGTACAATTAAACAGAACTAAAATAAGTACAGGTAATGAGTACAGGTATGATCGCAGTACAGGTATGGTCACAGTACAGGTATGCTAAGATGGATAAACTGAAAAGTAAGAACTACAGACATACTTTTTCTCTGTTGACAAGCTGAGGGTGAACGACCTTGCGATACAGCAGACTGGAGCCTTTTGTTGCCGGCAACACAAGCCACATAATGAAGCACAGTTTCAGTATGTAGTAAAACGGAAACCTGTACGATCACAGACAAACTTGCTACTGCAATAAAGAAGTAAACAAACATCAATAATGGTTACTCGCACAGTGCACGCTGAACAAATCCGCAGACTGCATCATGCACAAGAAAACAACAATTACAGAAAACTAGCAAAGACCCTGAGCTAAAAATTTGTGAAATTACTTTCGAACTAATCCAACACATATGCACACGTTACATCAATGTCACGGACGGACAGATAGATGGACAGACAGGTGGACGACATGATAGCAATACCGCGCTGTGCACTACATGCATCACGTGGTAAAAATATGACGCTGCTTCAGGCACTGCCTAACTCTGGTGACAGGTTCATGAAAACTATCAACCATTCACTGATGCTAACATCAACTGTGTTAACATTGATTAATCTTGTCCAATTACTACAAACCATCGCATTTTTCTTACTCAAATGTATACTTGTCAGATTTTTATTAACTGCATCCCTCTGTGATACAGTCGGCCTGGCATGGTTCGAGGTTTAACAATATCCACTTTATAATCCACACACCTCACTAAACACACTTACCCAACTGCAAATAACTCTGTTATCTCGTGCACATACAGAAAATAATTTAAGTACAGCAAACTAGCAAAGACCCTAAGCTAAAAATTTACAACAAACAGCATGCACTTTAACTTTGTTCATTCACTATGTCAAGTTCTATGTGCAATAACACGGTGAAATGGAGATTTTAGTACACATGACAAGGCAGTGACTGTCATTCCAAATCAACACGACTGACACTCTTTCATTTTGTACAATTTATTATTTCAATTCTAACAAAATAACCAACACATATGTTATCGAGGCACATCCAGTGATGTCAATGGTTGTAAAGATAACACTTGGCAAGTATTTCCCAGATTCTGTAAGTTTATTATGGCAAATATTGTAAGTAAGTAAGATTCCACATAACAAAACAGACAGTGTAGCATACAGAGATTATGCTATAGCAACTAACCATGATATCAGGATGTCTGCAAAGACTTCGATGAATGAAAACAGAGCAAAAACAATCCAATACATCATCCACTTCACCTACACACAAAACACCGACAGGCATCCATCTACCAACACGACTGCTGACTGCTCACCATCAGTGGCTTACGTTCATGTTCATGTTATGTTCATGTTATCACTTTTTTTACTTTAACACACAAATTATTATTATTACCACAACCAGCACCTGTATGAATTGTTTTAATGGCATCACAAAATGCCAACAAAAACAGCATCTGTTGACTGTCAAAATACACTTACAAGGCTAGATGACAGAGTGATCTGTACCAACGGCAAGCATAATATCTGCTGCCACTGTCGCATCTCACAGCAGTGATGCTAAGTCTTGGTGTTGGACTTAATGACAAAATCTTCTGGCCTGGCCTAGAGCTAGTCATTTGATATGCGACTTTCTTCAACGGTTTCTGCAGAAGACAGTAAAACACTATAACGTTTCACATGCCCAGGAATGAAGCCCGGTGATGTGCAGATATTAGTATGATCATTCTAGTTTAAAACTGCTCCAGCCAGTCACGTTAGGCCTTCTTGTATCTGCTGAAATAATTCGTCCATTTCCTTGCTGTTTGTCAGAGCAATGTTAGTTAGTTTAGCTTGCTGTAACGTTCTTATTACAATCATATTCTTCCTTGAAAGTAATGAACCCTCGGGGTGTTGCAGCACAAAAGTAATGGGTTAAGCACTTCAGTTTCACACATTAACAATAATGTCTCAGAGTACCAATGCAATGCATAACTGATAAATTAAACGCTGCAAAGTACAAGTCAGGAACATATGCCCAATGATGTTTACTTGTTATCACAGCCAGCGTGGTCTGTCTGTATGGCAACTACTGACAAAATGCAGGCTACATTCTGACAGGTGGATATTCAGCAGGCCACAGATAACACAGAAGGAGACAGGCATACTAATAAAGAGTTAGTAAGTCTGAATATAAATAAAGCAGATGCAATGGTCGGTTCACAGCAAATGGTAGTATACTTATACTCACTGAAAATATTCAAAGCAGAGAACGAAGTACAATTAAACAGAACTAAAATGAGTACAGGTAATGAGTACAGGTATGATCACAGTACAGCACTACAGCTATGATCACAGTACAGGTGTGATCACAGATGAATGTGTGAGCTTACACTGAAAGAAAATATACAAATGCACGGTACAGAGAATTATTGGGACTGGAAATAGTCAGCTTCGTGAATAAGAGTGACAGATTAAAGTGGTATGGAATGCTGAAACTACAGACTATGTGGCAGACTTGTAACAAGTCCAGCAACAGCCAAGTCCAAGTGCAAGTCCAAGTCCACTATCCTCAAGTCCAAGTCCAAGTGCAAGTCCACCTTAAGTGGGCAAGTCCAAGTCCGAGTCCAAGTCCATTTTGTAAACAAAAACACCACCATACAGAGTGGCCCAAAAAATGGCACAATTTTTGTACTTTACCAAATATTAACCGATTTTCAAAATTCTTTCACTGTCAGAATCAGGAGAAAATTTGTAATAACACTATCACTAAAGATCCCACCACACCTCAACTGTGTCGCTACACTACCTTGTGCCCTAGAAAAGCACCACGACGCAGCGTTCTTCCTTCAAGGCCAAGACCTGCTTTTTATAACATT
>Ga0209679_1000888_pt1 | contig 11803 bp, 10 predicted proteins | sample WorMetHEROISLAND_4_FD_187408 | JGI IMG/M metagenome (GOLD analysis project Ga0209679, IMG submission 187408) | Marine gutless worms symbiont microbial communities from Max Planck institute for Marine Microbiology, Germany - Olavius sp. 2 HERON... ...
CTTCCAGTAAGCGAGCTGAAAACTGTTCCATAAATCCGGCCAACTCCGCTTCTACTGCTTGCTGAATCAGCTGAACTGCCCCTGTTCTCAGTAATTCAGTCAGGCCATCAGTGAGTTCCTGTCGACCCGAAAACGCAACAACGTTATTCTCTTTCTTCATAGCGGTGTATCCCTGTTGGTTGAGTGATTGGTTTGGCGACTACCCATCAACCAGATACACCGCTATTTTTCACATTCTTTAAACACCCGATTCAGTTATAGCTCCACCAGTAGTTGATCACCCATCGTGTTAGCCAGTTCGCTAAAAAAACCTTCCGTTAGCGTCGCGTAACCCCACTTCCGTTGGTAAATTTCGGCGTACAATTTGTAGACGGTATGCAGTTGCTCCTGGCTAAGCTCCCTCCCCCACAGGCGACGAACCTCAATCCCCTGCTCCACCACCCGGCGCCGCTCGCGGCGTACCATTTTCCGTTTCGATGACGAGAGTGCGTCCAGGTAGTCCTGAAAATCTCGATAGCCCTGGTTTTCCCAGTGATACTGCACACCGATCCGACGCAACAAACCCATGCGTTCCAGCAGCGGCACTTCGGATCCGACAGGGAATAACCAATGCAGCGAGGAAACACGGTTTTGGCGCGCAACATCGAGGCTTGCGCCTATCAAAGCATCGGCCACCTGTTCGTTACGCTCTTTTGCAGCCTCGTCGGACACGAGTAGACGCGGCCCGGTTGCCGGCGTGTAAGGGACAGCCACCACCAGTTTCGGATAGTAATCGCCATCAAACTGTCGATAGGCGTCCGCCCAACTCCAGTCGAATACAAATTCGCCATACGAGTTTGACTTCGAGTACATGGGAACAGCACCCAGCAGCCGTTGCCCAGCCCACGCGCCCAGGAAGTGAGGGTTCCAACCGGAGTGAGAACCGACACAATGGTGTCGTTCGAGAGCGCTTAAAAATGGGTAACTGACAAAGGGATTGTCGTACGTCGCCAATCCGCTCCACGCTGTTTTACCCATCTCCTCAACGGAGTGGTGCAGACGGATATCTACGTTCGTCATCGGGTCGGTCCGGTCTTTCATTCCAGGATTAGAGGCTCGTACTTCCCTGGCTGCGCTTCGGTGATTTTCGCTGCACGAAGTGTAGTCAGTTTCGCCGTCTTATGGTTGCGCGCGACGAACCGAAGGAGTGCAGCTACGAGCGGAAACGCCAGACAGGAACCGGAAACTCCACTTCACGGATACGCTCGGGGTCGCGAGGTTGGTCGCTTCAGCGCTCCACGACGTAAGTACCTGGCGCGGACTCTAACGGAGGGTTCTTTTTGCTACCGAGCGCTGGTGGCGGGCGCTCTTCCCCACATTGCGGTCTCAACCAAGCCACCCAATCCTGCCACCAGCTTCCCGCTACTTTGAGGGTCTTGTCGCGCCACTTGATAGGATTGAGGTGATCCTGCGCGTCACTGGTCCAGTAACGGCGTTTGGGTGGCGAAACGGGCGGATTGATGATTCCCAAAATGTGCCCCGATGTTGCCAGTGTGTAGCGTACGGGGCCTCTCACCAAACCGCAGATCTTAAAGGTCTCTTCCCACGGAGCGATGTGATCCTGCTCTGCCCCGACGGCATAGAGTGGCTGCTTGATCTTCCTAAGATCGATGGGCCGCCCACCCAACTCGATGCCATCCTGTTGCGCCAGTTTATTGTTGAGATAGAACTCCCGTAGATAAAAGGAGTGCATGGCTTGTGGCATTCGCGTGGCGTCCATATTCCAGTAGAGCACATCGAACTTGGGGGGATCTTCACCCATCAGGTAGTTGTGGACGAAGTAGTGCCAAACCAACGGATTAGAACGCAATGCGCGAAACGAGTTGGCCATATCCTGACCATCCAAATACCCCTTATCGGCCATGCGCTGGTCAAGGTAGTCGATGGAATCCTCATCAATGAATACCTCGATCTCACCGGGATTCGAAAAATCCACCAGACTGGTAAAGAGCGTCCAATGGGCGACAGGCATTTCACCCGCGCTGTTGCCACCCCGATTCAACCATGCCATCAACGCAGCGACGATGGTTCCACCGATGCAGTAACCGGTGAGGTGCACCTGGGGTACCCCGCAAACCTCTCGCGCCACCTCCACGGCCTGCAACGCACCCTTCAATAGATAGTCATCCATGGAGATGTCGCGCATCCCGCTGCCCGGGTTCTTCCAACTGGTAACGAACACCGAAAACCCCTGTTCGACCAGGTAGCGGACCAAGCTCTTCTCTTCGTTGAGGTCGAGTATGTAGTACTTGTTTATCCAGGGCGAGACTAAAACGATCGGAATGGCATGCACCTTTTCGGTAGTGGGCGTGTACTGAATCACCTCGAGTAACTTATTGCGAAACACCACACTCCCCGGCGTGGTCGCCAGGTTCTCACCTACCGCAAATCCCGACTCGTCCGCCATTCGAATAGTGCCGCGTTGGTAGTCATCGAACAGATTGAAGATGCCGTCCATCACACTGGTGCCGCCTGTTTGCAGATAGCGAAGTACCGCCGCGGGATTGGTCCAGAAGAAATTGCTCGGCGCGACGGTATTCAACAATTGGCGAACGATGAAACCCGCCTTTTCTCGCTCTTTTCTACCCACACCCGGTGCGGAGTAGATGGCGTCTTCGATCCAGTGCGTGTAGAGCAGATAGACCTCCTTCAAATGGTCGAGAAAGGGATTTTCGTTCCAGATGGGTTCTTGAAAACGCTGATCGTATCTGACGGGCGGGATGGGGTCTTTTCCCGCCATTCCCGACAGGCGGCGCAGCGCCTGGACCTGTACCGCCGTCATTCCGGCGTTGAACTCCTGCAACTGCTTCGCCAGCTCTTTGGGGTGGCTCAACCACGCCCGACCCACTCCCCAGCAGGCTTCGAGCATACCAAAGGGATCTAACGTCTTACTCATTTGGCGCTGCCAACCCAGAATCGACAGGGGATTCGGCGGTGGTTGTGATTCGGCCATGAGCTGATTCCTGGTCGGGAGGTGATCCACCACGAATGAGGGGTGCTCAATCGCTTTGTTGAGTATTTATATCAAATAAATAAAAGTTTTGGGACTGGCGTGGATTACTTTCCACGAATGGATGTTACGGTGATCGGCGGCTTCTCTCCCTGGAACTCCACCCTTTTCACCATCGATGGGCTTAAATGTACCGTGCCGTTCTCCTCCACCAGCATCACGTGGAGAATCCCCATCGAACGTGCCACTCGCGGCCACTCTTCAACGCCCGCCACTACCAATGCGGTGGCAGCGGCATCGGCTTCCGTCCCATTATCGTGAATAACCGTAACGGAAGTGATCCCCGCTACGGGTCGTCCGCTGCGTGGGTCGATAATATGCGCGTAACGAACTCCCTGATGTTCGTTGTAGCGTTCGTAATTACCTGAGGTGAATACGCTTTCATCGCCGACAGTTTCAATCGCAGCCAACACTCCCTCGCCCTGAGGATGACGCACACCTATCCGCCAGGGTTTACCGTCTTTGTCCCCGATCGCGCGCAGATCGCCGCCAGTGTTCACAATGGCATTGGCAACGCCCTGGCGACGCAACTCCTCGATGGCCCAGTCCACGGCAAATCCTTTCGCGAAGCCTCCGAAATCGAGACGTACGTTGCGATTGCGGCTGGAGACCTCTCCGTTTTCCATAATAAGATCGTTCATCGTGGGATTGCTGCTCACCAAAGCGTCGATCTCATGGGCATGGGGTGGCGGACGACCATCGAGAGGATCGTCTTTATGAAACCCCCACAACGCGATGAGCTTCCCAATGGCCGGATTGAATAGACCGCCACTACGCTGCTGGAGTTGGGTAGCCCGTTCGATCAAGAGACGGAGATCGTCCTGGACTGCGACCGAGCTACCCTGCTCGATAGCCGCGTTCAGTTCTCTCAATGCACCGGGTTGCCAAGCGTGCCAATCCTGATGCATCTGCCGAAAACGAGATGCTAGACTGGCTACGTGTTCGCGTGCTTTCTCGCGCGGCATTCCCCAGAGCGTAATGTCGACCAACGTACCGAACACATAGATGGTTTGGTTGTAGCTAACCGGACGACTACACGCCACAAGAATCAGGCTTGCTACGATTGGCAGAATCCACCGCCCTAAACGCATGAGATCACATCCGTTCTTCCGAGCGTGCGCGCGCCGTCAGCGGGTACCAAGGCATTAAGTGAATCGACTCTCCGAGCAGGGACATGCTGATCTGGTCTCCCATCTCGAGTTGGTTTCGCTTGACCACGTGGGGAGGTAGATCCATGTGCAACCGATCACCGGATCCCCTCTCCAGCGTTAAAACCACCGTGGTGATTCCACCGACGGTCAACATTTCACTCACCACACCAACGACCGGATTCTCCCGCGCCCCTTTGGATTCCGGTCGATCCCGGCGATGCAGCAGAACTTGCTCGGGAGGAATACACCACGTCACTTTTTGACCTGGTTTGAAATCGGAACAATACGGCATGTCGAGCACTTGATCGTTCCAGCGCAAACGCGTGTGGCCTGCTTCGCTTGGATCAGCAATGACACCGGAAAAGATATTCCTCACATCCATCAACCGCGCCACTTCGGCGTCCCGTGGTCGCTGCATCACCTCGTTGGGTATACTCTCCTGCAGCGTCCGGCCGGCGCGCAGAATGCACATGCGCCGCCCGAGCATACAGGCTTCATCCAGATCGTGAGTGACGAGAATGGTCGGTATGCTCAATGAACGCGACAACTCTGAAAGCTCCAGTCGCAGCTTGCGCCGGGTGACCTGATCGACTGCAGAAAAAGGTTCGTCGAGCAACAGGACTTGAGGTTCGCGAGCCAACGCCCGCGCCAGTGCGACGCGCTGCTGCTCGCCCCCCGAGAGCTGCCCGGGTTTGCGATCCCGGATGCCCGAAAGGTGCACTCTGGAGAGCAACTCTTTCGCCCGTCCGTCACGCTGGGATTCTGACAGGTGATCCAGCGCAATCTTGACGTTCTCCAACGCAGAGAGGTGTGGAAAAAGCGCATACTGCTGAAACACCATTCCCACTCTGCGCTGTTGCGGTGTGGTCTCTATCCCCTTTTGACTGTCGAACCACACCTCCCCGCCACTTTGAATACGGCCTGAGCGCGGTCTATAGAGCCCCGCTATAGCGCGCAGTATCGTCGACTTGCCACTTCCTGAAGGTCCCACCAGCGCCAGCATTTCGCCAGGAACACAGTGCAGTTCGACCTCGAGCGGAATCGGCCCATCCTGCGCCAGTCGCACCGATAACGTTCCTCCAGCCTCAGACATACCGGTGATCCATGCGGCGATTGAAGGCGTAGACCAGACTGATCGTCACCAGGGCAAATACCAACAACACCAGTGACATGGTACCGGCGGCCTCGTTCTCCAGCGCTTCGACCTTGTCGTAAATGGCAATTGAGATGGTTTTTGTCTCACCCGGTATGTTTCCACCCACCATGAGGACGACGCCGAACTCGCCCATAGTGTGGGCAAAACTGAGTACCATCGCCGTCAACACCCCCGGCCAGGCGAGTGGCAACTCGATGCGCCAGAAAGTACTCCAGCCACTCAATCCACTGCACCAGGCGGCTTGGCGCATCTCACGGGGAATACCCTCGAACGCGCGCAACATGGGCTGTACGGCGAACGGCAAACTATAAAGCACCGAAGCGAACAGGAGCCCGGTGAACGAAAATGCCAGCGTGTCGCCCGTAATCGCTTCGAAAACGTTCCCCAGCGGGGAGCTGGCGCCTAAAGCGACTAACAGGTAGTAACCGAGAACCGTCGGAGGCAACACCAAGGGTAGAGCGACAACACCCTCGACCAGGCTACGCCCCGGAAAACTCCGCCATGCTAAACTGTGTGAAATCGCGATTCCAACAACGAGCAGGATTAGCGTCGTCGCAAACGAGAGTTTCAGCGAAAGCGTAAAGGCAACCCAATCCACACTCAGTCTCCTCTACTGATCCACCGGGACCGAGTAACCGAAACGATTGAGGATCTCACGCGCCTCCCGTCCTTTGACGAACGCCAAAAACTCCTTGGCTGCTGTCGGTTGGCGAGACTTGCGCAGGAGAATCGCCTGTTGCTCGATGGGTTGATAGAAATCTGTGGGCACTTCCCACGCCGATCCACCCATGCTGCTTTTGGACAACAATTGCGGCAGCGCGATAAACCCAAGATCCGCATTTCCGCTGGCAACGAACTGGTAGGTCTGCGCAATATTTTCGCCACTGACCAGTTTCGATTGCAGCGCCTGCCAGACACTCAGTCGCTGCAGCGTCTGTTTCGCCGCAAGCCCGTACGGCGCCGTCAAGGGATTGGCGATAGCCAACTTCCGAAATGCCGTTCCTTTCAACACGCTACCCGTCTCATCCACCAGATCGGGTTTTCGGCTCCACAATACGATGCGACCGATGGCGTAAGTAAAACGCGATCCCGGCACTCCCTCTTTTTCGTTCTCCAGCCGAAGCGGGCGTTCCACATCGGCAGCAAAAAAGAGATCGAAGGGGGCACCATGTTTGATCTGCGCATAGAGCTTCCCGGTAGATCCCGAACTGAGAAGCATGCGATGACCGCTTTGCTGTTCAAATCGTTCGGCAAGAATCTTTAGCACTGCCGAAAAATTCGCTGCTACTCCTACGCGAATCTCGGCGGCCCAAATACCGCCGCTGCCTCCCAGCATGGCTATTGCAACGATCGACAGCGAAACGAATCTCGAGAGGTTCACGGCGCCTCTCTCTTCGTTGTTGAATCGACACACTCCAACAACGCGCGCGTGCGTAGTTCGACGAATCGGTTAAACGCATTGTCCAATTCGCGAAAGGCGATGATCGCTCTCTCCCCGACGGCCGTCAGTCGCGCACCTCCCCCGCCGCGCCCCCCTGTCGCTTTTATCACCAGAGGTTCACCCAATTGTCGATTCATGGAATCGATAAGCTCCCAAGCGTGACGATACGACATACCCATCTCGCGGGCTGCCGCACTGATGGACCCACAGGCCCGTACCTGCTCTAACAGCTCCACGCGACCGATGCCTAGCAACGTCCCTTCCGGACCTTCGATCCAGACATGGCCACGGACCTCGCATCCAGTATAGGCCAGCTCGTTCATAGTGATATCGGTCGCCATAGCACCGTAATATATAGCCGGGAATAACGGTTTGCAAACACAACCCTGCACGCGTTTCTTCATGAATCCCCAGGTGCGAACCCCCACAAAAAAACGGCGGTGGATACCGCCGTTTTTTACCAGCGTGCGACAACCAGCCGCTCTACTAAAAGAGCATATCCTCGGAGTAGACCTCCCGAGCGAGCGCGATCAGATCCTGTACTTTGGAACGATTCGCTCCTTTCTCAGTCGTGACCAAACTGAAAAAGCGATAAAGGGGCTCTCCCTCCAGGCTACGTAGTTCCAGCCCATCGGGTCGGTGCGGATCCGACATACTCAAACGCGATACCAAGCCGATACCCAACCCGTCCGCCGTCATCTCCTTCACCGGTCGGCTGCTCTGCAACTCCATCACGATATTTAGATCGCTTTCACTGCGCTCCTCCATGGAGAGGCGGTCACCCAAGAGCTGTCGAATACCGGAATCAGGCTCGTGAGTTATCAGTGGAAAGCGCGCCAGATCGTCGATAGAGCAGGCCTTCTTTTTAGCCAACTCATGGTCGGAACGACAGATAACCACGACTTCATCCTTTACCAGCGGAGTGACTTGAAAGCGCTCCTCGTCCACCGACTGCTCGACGATGACTGCATCCAGATAACCGGCGAAAAGACGATCCAATAGTTTGTCCGAAGACTCGACCTCCGTACGAATGCGGACACGTTCATGCCGCTTACGAAACGTGAGCAGTAATCTCGGTAGCATATAGGAGGTCGCACTGCGATTAGCGCCCAAATAGAGGTGCGCTTCGTCACCTTCAGCGATATCCTTTGCCGCCCGGTGCGCTTCGGAGGCCATAATCTCCAGCCGTTGCACGTACTCGTAGAATATCGCTCCCGCCGGCGTCAGACGCAGGCCCGAAGGCATGCGAGTGAAAAGCTCCACCCCCAGATACTCTTCCAGTTTCTTAATACGCACGGTAACAGCGGGTTGCGAAACGAATGCCTCACGCGCGGCTACCGTAAAGCTGAGGTGTCTCGCCGCAAGTAAGAACATGCGGATATTGGTGCTTAGAATCATAGGCTGGCGTACCCCTAGCTCTCACTCAGTAACCCCATCACCCAACGAAATGGCTGGGATCCGTCCGTCGTGGGGTGTGAGAAATCTCCATGACGCTCGTAAGCGCTCTTTTTCGGTTTTGGGGTATTTTATCGTAATACCCCTATAAATAAGAAATAGCCCTAATCGGATAGTGTGTATTACCTGATTTCACCAGATTTTGCAGTCCCTTTCGGCCATTCAACAGGTGCTAAATCGATTCCCGGATCCGCTCCCATCCTCTGCCAATCGCTTCAGAATCGGCGTGAAACGCCGAAAATAGATGGATATACAACCTTTTGTAAAGCCCGACTCGGAGCCGGAACGAACACACTTAGGGACTAGGCCGTGCGTTTGAGCATTTCGATAAAACTGAAACTGGGATTGGTGGTGGTCGTATCCACGCTGGTATTTCTGGTTGCCGGAATCATGTCATTCACCGCATTGAGTCAACTGAGCGCCACTTCCGAAAAAGTCAATCAAGCGCAATCCGTGCAAACCGCACTACTCGATACGGAAGTGGCGGTACTCAGTCTGCTCGAGCAGCTCCCGCGAGCCACCGCCAATACCAGTGAAAGCTTGGCAAAACAGATAGATACCGTTCGGCAAAAGCAACTACTGGCACTGAGCGACCGTGTTGGCATCCTGAGTGAGCCCGACGTCAGCCAGTTAGCCACCGAACTCTCCAAGGCACTCACCGCCTACCTTTCGGAGTTGGACCAATGGGTTGGGCAAAAGAAAAAACTTGGTGGGAAAAACAGCGGCGGCTCGTTAGGCCTGCTGGAACAGAAGGCAGCGACATTACAGTCTGAACTGAGCATATTTTCCATGCTGGACCGGGATTACCAGCGCTTACGTGTTATTGAGCAGGAGTTCCTATCACAAGCAAACCCAGCGCTCGCTAAGAAAGTTCGAGAACAGACCAAAGGCTTGGTGGTAACACTGGACGAATTGGGTCTCGCGGAGCAATACAAACCAGCGATCGAAAGCTACAACTCTGCCTTTAACGCTGTCGAAAAAGATGCTTTGGAAATCTCTCGCCAAGAGAGCACCTTGGCCACGACATTACCCGACCTCCAGGGTGTGATGAAAAAGACCGCCACGTTACTCGTCCAGGAGACACTTCCTAAGGTTTACCAATCCGCCGAAGTGGCAGACACGACGGCGCGCAGAACGATCACAACGAGCGCTGTCCTCAGCGGTACGATTCTTATCGGCCTGCTCTATTGGATCGGTCGTGGCATTCTCACCGGGTTGCGGAATACGTCAGATGTAATGCAGCGCGTCGCCGAAGGGGATCTCACCTGTCAGGTCGAGTATCACAGCAACGACGAGTTCGGTGTACTCGTCAGAGCTGCCAACACAATGGTGACCAACCTTCACAATCTGGTTTCCGAATCTGTACAAGCCAGCAACGAAATGGCGGAAATGTCGGAGCAACTCTCACGCGAAACGGCCCGACTACTGGAGAGCAACCAGATAATCGCTCGACAGATTCATGAGAACGCAGCGGCTTCGGAGCAGATGAATGCGACCAGTGTGGAAGTGGCCGAGCGAACGGAAGATGTCAATCGAGCGGCACAGAAGACCTCTGTAGCGGGTTCCGAAAGCGCTGATATCATGCGCCGCACCGACGAGGCCATCCAGAACATCAGCAATGTGGTGGCTGCCACGGCGGGTAACGTGCATACGTTGAGTGAGCGTTCGACAAAAATAGGCATGATTGTGGGCGTCATCGACGATCTCGCCGATCAAACCAACCTGCTAGCGCTCAATGCCGCAATCGAGGCAGCTCGCGCCGGTGAAGCGGGTCGTGGTTTTGCCGCTGTTGCCGATGAGGTGAAAAAGCTCGCTGAGAAAACCGTCACGGCAACCACGGAAATCACCCAAATAATCGATGCGATTCAATCGCAAAGTGAACAAGTAGTGAACGATATAGAGCGGGGACAAAAAACCGTCGAGAAGGGTTCCGAATTGGGTACCGAGGCACTGACGGCAATCGGAGAGATTGAAGAACAAACCAACAAAGTATCTGACCGCACAGCGCACATAGCCACTGCGATGGAACAGATGCGCGCGACTATCGCCGAAATCAGCCGAAACATAGAAACCGTGTCACATGGCGTTGAGCAGGATGCCGGCGCGGTACAGAACCTAGCCAATGCAGCACAGCGCGTCGCGACAAAGGCCAACGATCTAAAAACGGCGGGAGCCAGTTTCAAGATCTAAGGAGAGCGTACGACCCCCTCTTGCTCCAAACGGGAAACCTCTTCCTCGTCGTAGCCGCACTCCGCCATATAGAAAGCGGTCGCCTCACCCAGCTCGGGCGACACGGGACGGGCGGAGCAACTCGTACCGGATACTTGCGCTGGAAAGCTAAAACCCGCCACCTTATCGGTACCGTCCTTACTTGGGATCACTATCCCTCGCTCCTTAAAATGCGGGTGCCGCACTGCCTCTTCGAACGACAGAACCGCCGAGACACAACAGTCCGCCGATTTGAATACTTCGATCCACTCCTGTTGAGAACGTGAACTGAAAATAGTTGCAAGCTCATCAGCGACCGCAGCGGCTTCATCACCCGTAACCGAGTGCTTCTCCAACAGGTCGGGTCGGTCGATGGCCACACAAAACGTTTGCCAGAACTTCTTTTCCAAAGCAGCTACGGCCATAAAGCGCCGATCCGCTGTTTCGTAAACGCCATAGCAGGGCGTTCCTCCGTTGAGGATGCCACGTCCCCGCTCTGGTACGTCTCCCGTTGTGCGATATGTCGCGAGACTGAAAATCGAATGAGAGAGCACACTATCCGCCATCGCCACATCCAGATGTGCACCCTCTCCCGTGGCCTGAGCCTTGTAAAGCGCAGCGAGTATCGCAGTCGAAGCGGTTAACGTGCCGCCCGCTAAATCAGCGATCTGAAAAGCGGGAATGATGGGGGGCAGAGAGGCAACGCCGGTCTGCTCGGTTAAACCGGCCAGCGCACAATAGTTAAGATCATGTCCGGCCTGATCTGCCAAAGGACCGGACTGCCCGTAACCCGTAATCGAGCAATAAACAATGGCAGGGTTGTAGCTGAGGAGACGCTCGTAGCCCAAGTCCAGGCGCTTCATGACACCTGGTCGAAAACTCTCGACGACGACATGTGCTTTCTCTACGAGCTTGAGGAAAAGCGCTCGTCCCTCTTCCTGTTTCAGATCAACGGCCAGGCTGCGTTTACCGCGATTAACCAGGTCAAAATAGACGAGGTCCTCTTCCGATTCGGTACCGAGGCCATAACGGCCGTAGTCCCCTCCCCCGGGATCTTCGATTTTGATGACTTCTGCCCCCAGGTCCGCCAAATGCTGGGTGCATAGCGGACCGGGTAGCAGTCGAGTGAGGTCGAGAACTCGAACGCCTTCGAGAAGATTGCCCGTTTCCGGCATGGGTGCGATTGGCGTGTTGAAACCGACGAGCCCGGTAAGCTGTTACCCCAACGCCTCGGTCAGCTCCGGCACCGCCTTGAACAGATCCGCCACCAATCCGTAATCGGCGATCTGGAAGATCGGCGCCTCTTCGTCTTTGTTGATCGCTACGATCACCTTGCTGTCCTT
>Ga0209679_1000889_pt1 | contig 11802 bp, 7 predicted proteins | sample WorMetHEROISLAND_4_FD_187408 | JGI IMG/M metagenome (GOLD analysis project Ga0209679, IMG submission 187408) | Marine gutless worms symbiont microbial communities from Max Planck institute for Marine Microbiology, Germany - Olavius sp. 2 HERON... ...
ATTGGTCACACTTTTGAATGAATAACTATCGTGTAAAGTTGTGCAGTTGAAAATTCAAATTTCGTTATGTGGTAACAGATTCATGTGAGGTGGCGGATTATATAATACCTTCTTCTCTGCAGTTCATTTTAGAATGCAATAGTGAAAGAATTATTAAAACTGGTGCACATTTGCCAAAGTTATCTCAGAAAGACTGCATTGATGTTTTATTTTGACTCACAGTGTACATTCCGCGGCCAATTGGCGTTGTTGTATTAACTGACAACACTTCAAAGTATAAGGAATTTATTGTGACTTGTAACACGAAAACGCATTATGATGAAAATAGCTTCATAATGTCAAAAAAGATTACTATTATTAAAAACACAGCACAGTGAGCATGCAGATTGTCTTACGTCAAGCTTTGATGAAGGGGCGAGAGCACAGAACCAAACCATAGCTTACAATGAGTAGATTTGATTGTTTTTATGGTAAAATTATAAGGAGTCCTTGAGTTAAATATAAATGTAGCAAAAATCGGGCAATTCCGTGTTTTCCCGCAGAAAGCGGCAAATTCCATGGCAAACGATGAATGCCGTGGCACAGCGTGAAAATCTGCATGCCGCGGAATACTGCTGTACCTGGTTAGTATAAGATTTTAGTTGCAGTGCGCGGTTAAACACGAGTGTGTTGTCTGAGAAATTTTTCTGGCTGTTTGTCCATATTTCACAGGAATTTATTGTGTTACCGCATTACTGTTGCTTGTTTACAGAGCCAGTTCAGGTTTGAAAATGAGTTGGGGACGTTGTTGAGTGAACCAGCTAAAAGGGTGCGTTACATTATAATACTGAGTTATCAGCTACTTCAGACTGTTGGTGTAAAAATGTACATATACTGTATTTTATATACATTGATTTATGACATGTTGCACTGTTAAGCAAGGTGTGACGTTTAGTAAATAGTGGATGTATTAATGATGATTGTAGGCTGAGGCAGTGTTTTGTGGTTTGTTTGTAGCATCAGTGTTATAGATGCACCCATTTTTAACTGGAGTTAATTCAGGATAGGCTGGGTCCCCAACAGTGAACGTTTGGTGCTAGTATACTAGTTGTTTCCTTCAGAGCTTTGATGATGTTGATGGGCAGCTGACCTGTAAAACCTGTTGCACCTCTCCTTAGAAGATTAACCTGTCCTAACCTGGAGTAACTCGGGAAAAATAGGTCAGCTAAACAAGTAAAAGTAAAGTCCTTCCCGAGCCGTAAGATCCATAGGGCGGCGCTGATCTCCCATTTCCTTAGCCCTCAGCCAGACACCAGCTTACACTGCGAGACCACGGATATGGGGCTAGTGTATCATGCAGTGTGCCTGTTTACTCCCCAGCTTTTGCTGGTACTCATTGCACCTACCTACGGAGGGATGGCCAGGCTGAGTTGATCTGGGTGGCTGGTTACGTATCGAGATGGTTTACCCGTCCACAGACGGTTACCCGTCCAAGTACTAACTGGGCCCGGCGTAGAGTAACTTCGTTGATCACGACCACCAACGCGTTAACCACTACACCGTGCCACCACCTTGAACAAAAACAAAAATATGTTATTTGATTTCCGCTGAAAGTGACCATGTGCTTGGAGAGATGGTGCACTGTTGTAGGCTGTGAAAATATAATGTAAAATATCAGTTTAAATAGCACATTCTGTTGTCAACAGGAAGCCCGTAATGTGTCGAAATGTTGTTTAGATGTGTTGAGGTTGCGACTTATGTCACGTGTCATATTAGCTGTTTATTATGATGTATATATTTGTATGGCTTTTTGGACTATGATTTGTGCTGCATGTGGTCCAGATGCTGGATGTTGATATATTAGATATTATATAATGTCCGTGTGCTGTGTGGTTCAGGTATTATACGATGGTCGGCTGACGAATGCCATTGTTGTTTTGTATACTCCGGTCGCATGTGACAGTCAGCTGTGTTTGGAGTCATCACCGAAGGGCAATGTGTCATACTTTGTTCACACTCCTCATGCACTGATGCTGGGAGACGTCAAAGCTGTCATTACCTACTCCATCTACAGCACTCTACACTCTATCGGTGGCATTCAGGTGATCACTTTTGAACTATGTGTCACAGTTGTTCAGTCACTGTAATGTATTAATACATTCTTTTTATATTGGCCTCTGTGTGCTGATGTATTCAACCACCAACCTCAGTGACTTGCGTCTCAACACTCTATCTGGGCCGACACAGCTTCAGTGGACACACGTGGGTGGAGGAAAGACGACTCGTTGTTGGCTTATGTGGTCAATAAATATCTCGTTTGTGTCCCTACTATCTGGCAGCCTGGTTTCATTTTGTTGTGTTACTCGTGATGACTATTAAATGCTTCTGCACGGCTCAAGGCTCACGTTGTGCTAACTTGCCATATCTGAGGTTTGCCACTTCAGTGACGGTGACGCCATGACTCTGTTGTTTTTTTTTGCTATCAGAAGACTAGACTTGGTCTTTTGTAGTTGTGCATAAGATGTTAATTTTGTGCTGGTTTGCCACTGCAGTCAACAACAGACATCCACGTATCATGGGGCTGCTGATGAATGACGTAGTCATCTGACTGAAAACTGTGGCAACAGAATCACTCATGAAATAAATAATTACCTACATATGACATAATTTGTTACAAAAATGTTTACCACTTGCTCCAGTGCACATTTCTGATTGACGTGATGCGATAGGTTGACCAGAAACGCAACTTAGTCTGTAGTAGGACCAGTTAAACAGAAGCTGCTGATGGTAGTTGAGCAGTGGCATGAATACCTGTGTAGTATTGTTTACATGTAGAGCAGCAGGTGTTCGTTTGACGGACATATCTCTATGATTGGTCTGGAGAGTTACGGCAGCTGGCAGTAACGTCACTGTCGTTGCATGTATCTGATGTGTCATTGATGCTGAAAGATGTAGTAATATGATGATGATATCAGCAAAGTGACATGCAGAGGGCTGTGTGTATTGTAACTGCATGTATAATTGATGATGCTGTAGTCAAACTGTTGACTGTTGCAGGTGTTGTTTCCACTGTTTGGTCAGCTTGACTGTGTTCAACAAGCCGAGCCTGGCCAGCCAGAAACTGTCAGCTATGCTGTCTGGTATGTCATTATACTGCTGGTTCTATGTAAAAGTGATCAACTTAAATACATGAACTAAATTCTTAGCTGTATGCAGAATACTTCACAGTTGACTTCGCGTTGATGAGATCTTCTCACTGAATGTCAATAAAACTGATGATGTAGTAGTGACATGGTTATTTGCACAGATATGGAAGAGTGTTCATTGTGCAGTGTTTGGCTATTTAGTCTCAACTCACAGAAACAGAGCCCACATTTTTTCACATCTTAAGAAAATCTTAAGAAAGAAGGCAAATTCTGAAAACTTCTTAGGAAATATTTTTAGGGAAATATTTAAGAATGCACTAACCTTGACTTAGGTTAGTGTGTTCACGATTTAACAGCAAAGCCATGTAAATATTGTATGATGTCAAATATTATGACTAAACAAAAGTGCTTACAGTATTTTTCTTTTGTTGTTATTTCACAAGTTTATTTCATAAGTCAAGGTTTTGCTTTCTTAAATATTTTCTAAGATATTTTCTAAGACGTTTTCAGAATTTGTCTTCTTACTTAAGATTTTTCTAAGATACTAAGATAAGAAATCTTCCTAAGATTTTCCTCAGAAGTTTTGAAAATGTTGCCACAGATTCTTAACAGTCTTCAGTGACGATGATGCCATGATTCTGTTGTTTTTTGCTATCAAAAGACTAAACTGGTCTTGTAGTTGTGCATAAAATGTTAATTTTGTGCTGGTTTGCTGTTTACTGCAGTGTACAGTTTGTGGATTGATATCAGATAGTTAGCAGTAGTTGTGACATGGATGTCTGGTTTGTCAACGTAGTTCTACTCTGATGTCTTTGCTCTGTGATCTGCTGGAGAGTTCGTACGGTCTGCAGCAGCAGTTCTTGCAAACTAAAGGCTTTCTCATCATCAGCTATTTGCTGGAAAAGGTCGTTATTATAGCATGTGCTGTATGTTAATTTTGTATTTAATTTATATAATCAACATATTCAGCTCTGGATGAAAGATGACTCCTGGACCTATAAGATGCTGCTGCTGTTTTGTAGATAGGATGAAGTGTCTTATCCCTCTCAGGCTGTCACTAAAATAGTTAAATAAAATTAATTTAACATTTCATGATGATTCTAGTATGATGCCAAAACAGAATGTACTGCAGCAGATGATAAGATTTGTAGCCTTAATGATAGTTGTTAACAGTTATTGATGCACTACATAACAGCAGAAGATTTTGCTATTTCACATGTTTCAAATTAGCTTGTACTGTTGCTTTTATTTTTACGTAAACAATGTTTATCTCAGTAGTCATTTGTATCACTGTATGTATACATCTATACTTTGAGGCGTGAACTATACAGCTATGTTGCAGTATCTTGAGTTGCACATATTAACCATAAATCATTAACAGATTTAACGATTAAAATGCTTACTTATTAATAGCGCTGACTTTGCAGGCAAGCCAGTGAAAACTGGTTCCTTTGACTAGTGATGATTGCAAAGCTGTTTTCTGTGTATTTGTAGTATCTGTTCTGTTGAAAAGGACCTAATTATTTACACTCTGATGTAATTAGTAATTTTGTGGACAATTGACTAACGGAAATTGTTTACTTGTTGTCGGTTCAAGTGATGATATGTTGTAGTTGTTGAGATGTTGCTGATGTTGTGTATTGCACAGTCGTCACGGCAACACATCACTCATGACGTGCTTGATTCTTTTCTGTCACTGACTCGCTACTTGGTGGAGCTTCCGGCTGGTGGACAGCTGCTCAAACATTTGTTTGATCATATCTTGTTTAATCCATCGCTGTGGATCTATTCGTCCGTTGATGTCAGTATCATAACACGGGTTTTTCTTTGCAAGTTTCTTGCCAGTTTGACGATGTAATTAGTGAACTGAACTAGTCACTGCACCGATTAAACTAAACCAGTTTATTTAGGTTTATTTGAAGTTATTTTTGTACACCGTGTATATGTTGATGTACTGTTTCGTAACGGTTGTATGCATTAGTGTCTGGTGATGTGTGCTGTGCCTATGTGTGAATTAAACTAAGCTTGCTTTGGCATTGTTGACTGGACATCAGAAAGCATCCAGTTTGTGAAAGAAATCTACTGGCAATTCTCAAAGGTTTATTGGAGATTTTTGTGGGATTCTTTCTAACCTTTGAAATGCATGACACATTGTCCGACTGAGCAAAAAACGAAAGGTCTGGCATTAAACGTTGATGATTCCAGTCTTTGCTCGGCTAATCAACTGCAGACATGATGTATTCGTTGATCACATGCACACACACACACGTGTACAAACATTTAAAGTTGATGTCCATTTCCACATTTACCCGGTTTGATGGTTCTCAGAGTTCTCCAAAGATATCTTTGAAGATTGTTGGAGTGGTTTTTCTAGAGGTCAGGTGTCCTTTGTGATTTCCAGCCGACAGTGTCAAAGCACTGAAGACTGTTATTGGTGAATATTGGTGCTGTTTGTTATCGCTGTAATGCTGGCTACTGTTGTGTTGATGTCGTCACTTGTGACAGGTGCAGCGTCGGTTGTACACATACCTGTCAAATGAGTTCATCAATGATGCTCAGATCTACAGTAACATTCGTCGTGTGAGCTCTGTCATTCAGACTCTGCACACTATCAAGTACTATTACTGGGTAGTTAACCCAGCTAACCGCAGCGGCATTCTGCCCAAAGGCATTGGTTAGTCACGTTTGCAGTTGGTAGATTTTTCTCGGATCAAGTTGGTATTTTGTCATGATCTTGCTGGTTTTATGAGGCATCTTAGAAAGTATAAAATATGCCCCCGGTACACTGTGGTTTATCTGTGGTAGATATTTACTCTCAATGAATGATTTGCATCACTTTTGAATTAAATAACTTTGCTGTAAAATTGTGTGGTTGCATATTCAAGTTTCACAAGGTAGTGTAGCAACAAATTTTAGGGAAGCTGATAGGTTTTATATCATCTTCTTCCACAGTTCGTCCGCGATTGCATAAGTGAAAGAAAGGTTTTACACGGTAGTGCATTTACTGTATTATATAATTGGTCCACATTTTCAAAAGTCATTGTAACAGTAGCAATAACATCTTTTTTGGACATCAGTGTGTTTTATCATAGTTTTAATGCAACAACTTGTTATATGTCGTTAAACCGTTTCTCAGAAAAAGAGCCCACTTTTTCTTCATTCATAAGTTTGACATTTGTCAACTGATTTTCGTAATTTTCAGCGTACACACACTGCAAGATATTTACAGTAATGTGATATATAATTGCCCCACCTAACGCTTTTTGTGTACCTGCACTAACTTGTAAAATCTTGACTGCAGTTTTAGTCGCGTTTTTCACCACTAAAAACGTCAGGCAATATCTTTGAAGTAGGTTTTTGTTTTGTTTGGATCGTAAAAAAATTAGTTAAAGCTGAACTGTTGCTGGTATGTGTGTGCAGATGGACCACGTCCAAGCCAGACTGATATTGTCGAGCTGCGGTTTCTGATGCTGGAGTACGTGCGCCAGCTTGTGCTCCGTGGCTCCGGTGTTCAGGATGATGAACTTCAGTCAATCATGAACTTTCTTACTACTATTCACGAGGTTTGCTGCCCTGCTATGCAGACACAGTGAGACCACTGTGTTAATACTGTGTTAATTATCGTTGATATGTGTGCTGAAGAACTCTCTGTTATTCCTGTCCTGTTTGCATGTATAGAGTTAATAGCACATGTCACTGATGTCAGCCACCATATCCACTGTGTAATGCTATGCATCTTTCAGTTCTTTGATACTGTTGCTTGGGTGACAGGAACGTTGTCTGGCTTGTAAATAGTTTTCTTTGTGACACCTAGCTATACCTGGATTAAAAACTCTTTTACAGAAAACTAGAAAGCAGTAGTATATTGCATGCAGTGTATAGTTGAAGAAAACTGGCAGAAAAGCAGTTGAAGTGTTGTGTGCAGGATGAAAACTTGTTGGATGTGCTTGATTTATTGGTTCACCTCATGTCAGAACATCCCGCTTCCATGGTGCCTGCTTTTGACAGGAAAGCCGGCATTCGGTCAGCTTCTTACTTGCATTTAATGTGCATTTGTTTCGTCTGTATTGTTATTGTTGTATCATTTAGCGTGCCTCTGTAGCTTCACATATGGCTACCCTACAAATTTTATTGTTGTTGTTATTATTATTATTATTATTATTATTATTAGGCAGCATTGCTCATAGTGATTCCACCTATTGCAGCCACACAAGTGTGCCTGCTAAATGACATCTCATTCGTCCAAAGGCTTTAGCAGGGTTCATGAGTGTGACAGACGACAATTGGACATACAGACAGACCACGCTATGGTGATATAGCATGATCTGTCTGTATGTCGTCTGTCACACTCATGCACCCTGCTAAAGCCTTTGGACGAATGAGATGTCATTTAGCAGGGATATTTGTGTGGTCCCAAGTAACATTGTATTAGACAGGGTCCCCGATCCTCCCGAGGGAAGGGAAGATCTGGAGGTCAGAACTCACAGTTTACACCGATGCTGCCTGTTGCCAGATTACTTTGGCCTGTGTTATTATTATTATTATTATTATTGTTGTTGTTGTTGTTGTTGTTATTATTATTAGTGTATAACTTCTATTAAGTTCATCTGACATAGCTAGTGAGATGCATGGAAACCGTTTAGGGAAGGTCTGTATGTGTACAAGGCATGAAAGTGTGGACAGCTTATTGTTTTCTCTCTTGTAGTTACAGTTACTTACATGTTGCAATATTTGTCGTTTGTATTTTCAGAACTGTGTTCAAACTGTTGGCATCTGGAAATGAAACTATTCGTATTCAGACTTTGAAGCTGTTTGGCTTTTTCATCATGAGAAGCACTCACAAGTGAGATTCATCCATTATCTTGTCCAGATGTCTTTATTTGCTGTTTACAAGTTGTGAAATTATTAATCATTTGTCAAATTTTGTTGTATTTGTGGTTGTGTGATAGACGCAAACACGATGCGATGATGCCACACAATTTGTTCTCTCTGATCACCGATCGTCTCATGTTGAATTCTTCTGGCATAACATTGGCAACATACAACGTCTTAACTGAGGTACAACTGCAGTTTTGTCTTTGATGAAATTTGATGTCTTGCAAGAACTGTTTATTTACTACTGTTGTCCTATCTTAGAGCTAAATTGAGATTTTGTCCAGTTAAATATAATTCAGTGAGGTGTTAGGGCTGATTTTTTCCATTTATTGTATTTCATAGTTATCTAACAACTAATTAGCTTATTTAATTGCTTTCAGAAGTAATTGCTGTATTTTGAGTCATATTGTCACTAAATATAGACATAATTAATGAAGTGGTGCAATACAGCATTCCCCAGGTGTCGTTACTTGGTCCGATACTGTGTTGTCCATATTTCTATATATTTTTATATGCTGCTGGTCGAGTCCCACATCTTCGGGTGCTTTTGTATGCTGATGACACTCAACTATGTGGCTTCAGTTTGCTGTTGTCAGCTGACCAGCTACAGATGCACATGTTGGCCTGTATTGACGACATTGCCGGCTGGATGTCGTCAAGTCGGCTACAGCTCATCGCTGCCAAGACAGTGATCTTGTGGTGCACGTCAGCGCGGCAACAGAGTTAGCTGCCTGCTTCACCATTCCAGCGATCACGTGAAGCCATCTGCACTCGTTTGTGACTTGGGCATATATCTGCACTCAGAGGTCAGCATGTATTCCCACGTCGACGAACTGTCTCACACACTGCTTTGATATTATGAGGCAGTTGCGCAGTATTTGTCGTTTGCTGTCCCACTAGGTCTTCAAGTCTCCTGTTGCTTCATTGGTGCTGACAAGGCTCGACTTCGCTACACTAGCCGGTCAGCATCCCGTCATTCCAGCTACATCATCTGCAGGCTGTTGTGAATGCAGCGGTTCAGTTTGTGTTCTGCAGTAGTCGGCATCGCCATGTTATGCTGCTGCTTTACTGTCTGCATTGGCTTCATGCACCGGAGCGAATATCATTCAGCCTTGCCGTGCTTACATACCGATGAGTCCATATACTTGAGCTGCCTGCTTGGCTGACATTTGCAGCTTGTCACTAACTTTCCTGGTTGACGTGACAGCGCTGCATTCATCATTGACTTCAGCACTTGCTATATCATCGACAATTCGACATGCCTCTCTGCTGTTGGTGACCCATTGACATGCCTCTGTGCCGTCGGTGACACACCTCTGTGCCGTCAGTGACCAAGAATTTCACGTCGCAGTAGCAAGAGTGTGGAACAGTCTACTGCCGGAAGTGACGTCGTCACAAACCTTGCTTAAAACCTATCTATTTCCTCTGTCATTTCCCTGATTTGTGACTGTAAAGTGACCAAAGAAGTGCTTTCTTGAACTGTTCACTTAAAATTTTATCATGTGTGTATATGAAATAATTAAATGATGTTTACTGCATGTGTGAAGATCCTGACGGAACGTGTCAGCAGTAAAGTAATGACAGATCAGCATTTGGAGTTGGACTCAAACGTGAAGTTAGAAAACCCACGTATGTAGTGAGGAAGTTTTCGTCTGATGACAGTCATTTCATCCACTGTATTAGAGTTCAGTTTGTAATATGCTGATGTTGCACACTGCCCTCATTAATTATAGTTCTGGTTTGAAGCTCACCCACATACACCATTTTAACAACCATTTTCCAGGTTAAAAAAGGTTAAAGGAGCGTTTAGCTCTTCATGAGATGAGTCCCGTCACAGAGCTACGGGGCATAACCTACCACATGGGATCACACAGTGTTACCTGCCACCTGACGCAAGTGAATGCGTCCCGCCTTTACCCAAGCCAGTAAGCTGTTGCTCGATTTACTTACCCCGGAGGGATGGAAGGCTGAGTTAACCTAGGCTACCTGGCAATGCACCGGCTGGGAGTCAAACTTGCGATCTCTCAATCACAAGTCCGACGCCCTAACCACTACACCACCGAGCCGCCCAGGTAAACCAGGGTCAGCTGGTTTCCCCCCCGATAATTCTTATTATTCATTGTTCCCTAACCTGAACATCGTGTCTTAACAGGCCAAAACTTTTCATGTCTTCATACAATTCAACCAAGTCTTCCTCGATCTGTCTAGTTTCTTCAGTCTCATCATAGATTGCTTGACTCACATGTTACAGAATTGTCAGTAGCTGAAGAATGGTGTGGTTTGATGGACAGAGAGGTGTGTCATTCTTACAGCCTGTGTTTTATTGTTCTGTCGTGCAGTTGTGTTGAAGATTATTGCGAGTTTGATTCGTCAGTCACGGCAGGACGGTGTCACAATGGAAGTGAAGAAACTGTTTCTCACTGATCTCAGCAACTTCTGTGTAAACAGCAGAGAAAATCGCCGGTAGAAGTTTCTTTCTGAGAACTCTAGTGTCACAGTCTGAATGTAATGTGTAAATTTGTTGTAATGATAAGTAATTTTCATATTTGTGTCCAATATTTCCCTTTATATTAATTGATCTGCAATAACATATTGTAATGTTTAGTGTATCTGTCTCACTATTTGTCCAAAAGCTGATACTCATTTTCCATCCTACAGAGGGTAGGTGGCTGAGTTTAGCTAGGCACTGCAGTAAATGTGTGCAACCCATGCTAAAGGCTGTATAGCATGGTGGCTTTCACAATAAACACACAACTGACCATGATGGTATTCGATCCTTGGGCCTCACACACTGCAGTGAGGCGTGTTACCACTAGACCACTCTGCACTTACAGTGTCTAGCAGTAACGTGCCTGAAATATGATGGAAATGAGTCCCGTATAACCGTTTATAGGGCAAGGGGCTGTTGTAAGGCTGGGTCTTAATGGTGGGGTTGTCATCACATACCTTGTCGTCGTTTAAATCTAAGCTTAAAACTAGAGCTGTTGAATTAACGCGTTAATTAACGCGTTGACGCGTTAAAGAATTAATTGCGATTAAAACAATTAACGCCGTTAAAAAAATTAACGCACATACATAAATTTTATGAAGCAGGAGTTCCAATATGCAATTGAACTGCGGTTATTTGACGATCGAATAATAGTCAATTAATTATTAACAACAAATGTCGGTTAATTTGTCAGTTGTGCATCATTGTTTGATGGCAAGTTCGACAGTGGTCGCATCTTGTAGACGAGTCGTGCAGTCGTTCGCTGACGGCAACCTACAACATGAACTAGACCTGTAGAATGGATGCGTTAATTAACGCGTTAACGCGCGATTAAAATAATTAATCGCGCAATTTCCCTGATTTGTGACTGTAAAGTGACTGAAGTGCTTTTTTGAACTGTTCACTTAAAATTTTAATAATGACAAAAAGAAGAGAAAGGAATCTGTAAGCAGACAACCGATTTTGTATTCAGTTCCTGTCTTTGTGAACTAAACTTGATAATGAAGCCATCAAGGGATTGCAGACCAGTTGTCATTGTAGGATATTAGATCAGTTTTTCACTCACAACTGCTGCAGCTGCTTTAACTATGGTAATGTTTTTAAGCCTCCGCTGCCGGTAGGCGCCGGCGGAGGCTATATGTTTTCGGGTCGTCCGTCCGTGCGTGCATACGTCCGTCCGTGCATACGTCCGTCCGTGCGTCCGTGATTCACGTGGTAGTTTTATGTTTCCACGATATCTCCAGTATCTGTTGACGGATTTTCGCCAAACTTTTGTCACTGGTGCATCTTGGGACACAGATGACCTGATTACGT
>Ga0209679_1000890_pt1 | contig 11799 bp, 5 predicted proteins | sample WorMetHEROISLAND_4_FD_187408 | JGI IMG/M metagenome (GOLD analysis project Ga0209679, IMG submission 187408) | Marine gutless worms symbiont microbial communities from Max Planck institute for Marine Microbiology, Germany - Olavius sp. 2 HERON... ...
AATGTGCATATTACAAACTGGAAAAATAAAACTACGAAACAATACTACAGCGTCTCTGTTCAGAGCACAAGACTACAAATTATTTCCCGCTGCATGAGCTAGTGATGAATTTTGAAAATAAGTCTATATTTTGCGAGTTCGTGGACAACAGTATGGCGCCTTGTTTTTTTTTTTGATTTGCGGTGTAGAATGTAGTTTCCTCGCATTTGCAAACGACTGTCTCCTTCATCCGATATATTGCCAGACCTCTGTGACAACATTTGGTGCGATGACCTTTCGCCGGCTTCGATAAACGATTAGTTGACGTAAAAAGTAGCATAAAGGTTATCACACGGCTGTTCTCATGTCGGCCCAAACAGCAAAGCGCAGTATTGCTATCGTAAGTCGTCCGTCTGTCCGTCCGTCTGTGACGTTGATGTACCGTGGTCACGTAGGTTGGCTTAGTTCGAAAGTACTTACTTGAGTAATTATCTTAGGGTCTTCGCTCCTCAGATTCCCAACATCGACAATCTACTGCAAGGGAAACACCCCAAAATTCGGAATAATAGGTGTGGGGTCGCTGTTCTGAACAGAAAACCAGCAATCTCTGAAACGGGGCAAATAGGACAAGGTTACAACTGATGACAAATAGGAAGTCGCATACGCGCTTTCGATTGGTGCCAAAATAAACGACCTTTGATGACGTTGAACGGCCATTACGCACTCTGTTTCAAAATACATGCGTTTCGGAGTCCACAACGAAAACATGAATGAAGATAGACCCACACTATCAGATGCGAAGATCTAGCCCAATGACTCGAGTGTCTGGCTATATAAGGTTTATGAGAATATTCGCGTGGGTTCCCTGGAGAGGGGGCGTCAAACGACATTCGGGTTGTCGACAAGGCAATTTTCAGAAAATTTCGTTGGATATTTGTTTGGAGCTGAGACATGAGGCCAGCATTATTATGCAGTATTATTTAGTCCGTGTCGCCTTTCCACTGACCCCAAAATACATAACCTTGAATGAATGCGCCTTTCGGAGCCCAACGCGAAAATTTAAATGAACGTAGTGTCAGCAACGAGGATGTAGCCCAATGACTCTAGATTCCGGCAATATAAGGTATGCGGATATTCGCAGGGGTTCCCTGGAGATGGAGCGTCAAACGACAGTGGGGTAATCCAAAACGTGGATTTTCAGGACTTTCGGACGCTACGTCTTCGGCACCTTAAGAAATGAAGTAGAGCTGTCGAACGATTATTTTAATCGCGTTAATCGCGCGATTAATTATTTTAATCGCGCGTTAACGCGTTAATTAACGCGCCAATGTTGTAGATTGCCGTCAGCGAACGACTGCACGTCTTGCTGTTCACGACTCATCTACAAGATGCGACCACTGTCGAACTTGCCATTAAACTACGATGCACAGCTGACAGATTGACCGACATTTGTTGTTAATAATTAATTGAATATTATTCTATCGTCAAATAACCGCAGTTCAATTGCATATTGGAACTTCTGCTTCATAGAATTTACGTTTATGCGTTAATTTTTTAACGGCGTTAATTTTTTTAATCGCGATTAATTCTTTAACGCGTTAACGCGTTAATTAACGCGTTAATTCGACAGCTCTAAAATGAAGCCAACATTATTATACGATATTACTTAGTGACTCACTTGTCGCCTTTCCACAGACGCCAAAATACATGACGTTGAATGACCTTGAATGGCTTGAATGACCATTTTACGTAATTTTCACTGTTACAAACTGACTTTAAGAGTGTTATTGGCTGGCTTCGAGAGTATTATTTACTTATTTACTGTAGAGTCTGTTTACGTACGCGTGATCAGCGGAGATGTGGGAACCGGAGTAGCGGACCGTGATCCGCAGAATATTTGGAAACCGCGTAAAAACTGCGGATCTTTCGTAGACACTACATCGTTGGAATCTTTAGCAAATAAGGCCAACATTAGTGTTTAGTATTACTTAGTCCCTTATCGCTTTTCCACTGACTCCAAAACACGTGACCTTGAATGACCAAGAAAAAATGGACATTGTGCGTTAAATTCTGTTTCGCGCCGGTATGTGTGGAAGCTTGGTTTTCGAAGCTTGGCTACTCTTAAACTTATATAGTGAATGTTGTCGGCGAAATTTAAACCGAAAAGAACAGCTGCGGCGTGGCGCGGTTTTCTAGCGACAGCACGGCTTTCTTGTTTGTATCGGCACTTATGCAGCACTAAACAAATTGCTTGCAGTTTTTTTAAATAAATAACTAGAAAAAGATTTTTTTCCGAAATTTTTTTTGTTTGATGCACTGTAGCGGCTAAACCGTTTGTGCTAGAGGACTTTGTCTTGGGCATGGGCACTTCTGTGGCATCTGTCCTAACTGCTGAAACCATTTTTGAAATTATGAAATGTATTGCTGATGTCGATATGCCTGCACGCGTGCGCATGGGGTTAAAATCCGAAATTTTCAGGTTTTTCAATTCTGGCTACGCCCACGATAGAAATATTTCAATTTTTTGACGTTGGGCATTCCGTCGAACATGAAACACGTTAATTAAGCCAAATTATGCTAGTGTGAGGCATTCGAGGGATTCGCTACGCCGTGACACACACAACGTGACAAAAAAAGTCGCGGCGGCGCCGTGCTCTGAAACCGTTTGAGGTAAGAAGCTTAAAAAATTCACGGAGACGTGGTTTTTGGCACACTACTATGCCTGTAAATTTGGTTTAAATCGATTAAGAATTGACGGAGATATTCGACAAAAACCGCTAGAATGGGCAAGTTGGTAATTGCAATACAATAATCAGTGACTGCCAAAAAATTATTGCAGTGCTACTGTGTCTTTCTCCCGTCTGTTCCCCGCGGTCTTGTGTGTCAGTCGAAAAATTCGTTCAAGTCATTCGCTTTCAAATAACTTGCATGTGTGCTGGACAACGGTAAATTCTCGGCAGCGAAAATAGGATGACAGTAATTGTTATAGGCCTACAGTGAAAATTGTTGGCGAAATTACCGTTGCGAATGAACGATTCAGACCGCTGCCGAGTCACTGCGTGGTAAGGCTACTCAAAGTCTGAACAGGAAGTTAAAAGAGTTTAGCCGGATGATAAGTTCCGGCAAAATTAGCCTATTCACTCATGTTGCTGAAACCTACATGTCCTCGACCGGCAACCGTCAAGCCGTCGTCACAAGTACGATAGGAAAACGGTATTACTGGCTGGTCAGAAATACGAAGCGAGGTCAAACACCGTAAAGGTTAAAGGTTAAAGCCTAGAGTATATAGCTCTTAATGGGACACCCATCACAGAGCTACCGTACGGAACGTCACTTGCCATGTGGGATCACACAGTGTTACCTGCCACCCGACACGAGTGAACGCGCCCCGCCATAACCCCACCGGTACTCGATTTACCTACCCGGACGGATGGAAGGTCGAGTTGACCTAGGTAGCTTGATAACGGCCCGGCCGGGAATCGAACCCACGACCATTTGATCGCAAGTCCGACGCCCTAACCGTTACGCCACCGGGTAACCGAGTGATAAAACTATGGCAAGGACTAAATCGACTAATCGAATTTCAGACGGTGAAATCGCTATTTGGTCTTCGAAGTCGGATAGTGTCATTTTTTGCCGATTTCCGAAATTATTCTTTTATTATCCCTATCCCACTCTTCGGGAAATTTGCAATAAAGTGCCATTAAAATCGGTCAATATTTGATGAAGTTATTTCGAAAACTCGGTATCGTACATTTTTTTGGCCCACGGTGTACAGAATGGCCCGAAGGTTTACAGCCCCAAAGCGACGTGAAGTCGTTAAATATCGACACAAATAGCTATAAGAGTCTTTAATGAAGGTTTACAAGGGCATATAATTATGTACAAAATGATACACCCAGCAGAGCCATTTTGTAGTAATGAGTTATTAAAACGTAACCGTTCGGTTGCTCAAAAAATTCTTTCTCACTCTCTTCCTCTCTATTTTATGTTAATTACCTCCGCTAAGCAGGTTATGTTATCGTACAGGTCTGTGTGTTTGTCTGCGTGCGTCTGTTTGCAAAATACCTCAAAAAGTCACGAGCGGATATTGATTGAAATTTTTTAGGGGTGGGGCGTGGCCAGGGAACAATCGCTTAGATTTTGGTGGCGATTCAGATCCCTTCTCCTATTTTGCCTCAATTATTCAATCCCATAATGCATTTTCAATGGGATGGCAATAGAATACTATTATTCGCCAGGTGGCAGCACTAATATTGGTGGTAGTATGCGCTTCAGGGGCGTCTATCCCTATCTACCGTTGGCGACAAATGCGCCAAGGACAATTTTGGGGGGAAATGTTATTAAAAGTTTAACAAATTGCAGTATACAAAAATCCATATAATAATTGCTGTCAAATGAGTTTTTTCTCTCTCTCAGAATACACCAAAATTGATGTCGGCTGGGGCTTCGCCCCAGACCTCTAGCTGGTTTCAAGGGGGCCGCTTCGCGCCAGGAGGGGAATGGAGGGAATGACTAGGGGAGGGGGAAGGGAGGTGAAAGGGGAAGGGAAAAGGAGGGGAAAATGGAGGAGTTTTGGGGGATAGTGCCTTGCTTGTTGGGGGATAGACGTCCCTGATGCGTTCTACCAAGCGCTGTCTTGTTTTATGCTGCAGAAAATCCGTAGCGTACTTGAGCAACCTTGTGTCGCAGTGTGAAGACGGCTTTAGGTCAGTCGTCTGTCCCACATTGTGTATTTATAGGCGATTGCAACGACCGACGTTTGGCAGTTTCTGGTTTTATCGAACGTATTCGACAATATTTTGTCGAAGATTACACAGTTCAAGATGAAACGAGATGTAAGCCTGTTTGTGTTAATTTTGACGGCCACCTCGGTTGTCAGGAGTCAACCAACTGTTGAGCAAACAGACGATGAATTCTTCGACAACTCCAACATGCTGGTCAGCGAACTGTCGATGTTGAGGGCAAAACTGCAGGCAATGGAAGAGTCGTTGTCGTTCAACGCCGACGGTATGACATCACATTGATGCGTTATTTCATATTGCATTGTTTAGTAACCTCGCAACCCTCCATTCCCCCGCAATATGTTCATTTATTTATAGCAAAGGAGGTGGTTGTTAGTTTGTCACTAACATGCTGTTCATTGCAAAGCTAGGCTAAGCATGCTCACAATACTTGAAAGATAAAGTATGGTAAGAAGAGAAAATAAATATAACAAAAATCATACTAGAAATACGACAAAACACAGCAAAAACCAAATAAAAAACTCACATATATCATGGCCGTGTTACACAGTAATCAGGATTTTTTTAAACTTTTGAAACTGCTAAAATTTATGACACTATATACTCAAGGTTATTGCATACAGTTACGACTCTTCCGGCAAAAAGTGTTTCCGAATGTTTAGCCTAGAGTGGTTCATGAACAGTTTGTACTGGTGCCCACGAGTTTTACTGTCTACTCTCAATGTAAAATACTCATTAACATTGAAGTCGACCACACCAAAAAGCATTTTGTAAACACAAATCATGTCGCAACGCAATCGACAGAGAAACTCTCTATACCAGGAACAGACAGTACTGTTATGTGGCTTAGGTAAGTTTGCTTAACCGAGGGAGTCGCTTGGTAAAATGATCAGATTCAGCTTTGGATATTTATGTTGCAATATACGGTGACCACACTTGGGAGGCATATTCTGGCAGGGGTCGGACGTACGTTATGAAAGCTCTAAGTAGTGGATGTCGGTCTCTGGAGTTGAAACATTTAAAGATTAGGTTCGTTCGTATCCGCGCCTTGCTTACAATATTACTGATATGTTGTGACATTGTTAATTTGCCCTCTGCAATAACACACAGATCTCGCATTCCGTGGGAGGAGCTGGTATTAGCCTGCTTAATTCTGTAGGACTGGGTTGTGTTAGATTGAGCTATAGGGCTAGGCTATAGTACTGCTGACTTGGTATTGGATATACTGAGCAGCCATGCATTTATCGGACCATGCAGGCGTGCAACCTTTTCACAGGTCATTCCTTTCTCAGTAATTTGAGAATTTACCGTGTATGACTAGTCCAGGACTGTATAGATTGTGCAGTGCCAAACAAGTATACTGTTACACTGGACTCACTATTGTTTGACAGGCCTGAGATGACCACTTAAAATTTTTCGAAAAGGGGCGTGGCCAGGGTCACGTGACCCGCTAAATTTTTGGTTGTTAAATGCTATTAGCTCCAAAAACGGCTAAAGGTACAAACTTCAAATTTGACAAGCATGTTCCCAGGGACAGTCCGGACGTGACCCAGTAAAAATTACTATTCTGTAAAAATCCACTTGGTAGAGATATACACTCTCACGAGCGCCTTCTTGTTGGAAATGAAATAGAAACGATTCAAGCGGTTTTCGTTATATACGTACACAAAGTACAATATAAAAATGAAAAGAGAAAAAAATATATAAATACAAAAATAAAATCACATGCTAGACATATGAGAAATTAAAAACTTGTCAACTTGTCTTGTTATTATGGTTCATTATTTAGCCAGGAAAATTACTGTGAAGCAGTAGTGGTAGCGTCGGGTGGGCACGAGTGGGCAGGTGCCCGCCCTTCCCCGGACGCGTTGGGTCATGGGATTCGCGCAGATCCGAGTTTTTTGGGGGAGGAGGGGTAGCGGGAGATGGATGACGTACTCGGCAACAAACCCGACCCACAGACCCCTTGTGCCCACCCTGACTTCAGCGCCTGGCTCCGCCACTGCTGTAAAGTCCGCCGGCCAAAGGTCGTGACTGAAGCACATATTGATGTGAGTCAACCAAATGTGGTTGTTGTAATTATTTTGCTGCTGAAACTGTAGCAGCTGAGCCTGAAAAACGACCGAGGAGTCGACAAGGCATGCACTTGGACGACGAGCAGCTATCAGTCAGTGAGTGTTCTGCTTCTCTGGTAGCCTTCCGATTGCATTGATTTATTTGTGGTTGACAATATTTTTGTGTTATTCTCGGAGAATAAATATGATGATGATGACGATTGAAGGAAACAAGACGTACAACAAATTTAGCCGGCTACGGACGTGTTGTACAAAATCTACAACTTGTTGTGAGCTTGACCGTTGGTGGTGTCCGTTGGCGGTGTTGTACAGCATGTCCGTAGGCGGTGTCCGTGTAGTGGAGTTTGGCACTAACGCGTCACGTTTGTTTGTTGCTGTTGAGAAGGTCCCGAGTATGTGTACTCGTCGTGCAAGGAAATTCGCGACTCGGATAGTTCAGCGGCAAGCGGCGAGTACACCATTAGAACCAACAGAGGAAGAATTCTGAACAAGGTAAATTGTTTCAACAATCCTTCTGAAATATAGCCAGTGATGTTTGCCCTCGTAAGATTATTGATGATCGAAGCCGAAGCTAGCTTGTTCTGTGATCAAGCCATTGCCTTGATATGAGGTTTTCTTCAACGGCTATCTATCAGGCATCTGCAGAAGACACTGAAACGCTTTATAATGTTTCACAGACCCAGCAATAAAGTTCAGTAACTTCCACAGGCGCCGACTTTCGAAAATCCCAATGGGTGCATGCTCCCATTCCCCTCTCTTCCCTCCCTTCCCCTCCTTTTCCTTTCCATCCCCTCCCTTCCCTTCCCTTCCCTCCCCTACCCTCCCCTTCCCTTTCCTTTCCCCTTCTCTTCCCCTCCCTCTTTTCCTCTCTCTCCCCTTAGAAGTAGGCCCCTTAAATACAGCTAGGGGATCTGGGGGAGCGCTGTAAGCTCCCTAGTGGGGTCTGGGGCGGAACCCCATCGGAAATCGAATTCGGTGCATCTTAGCCTTAAAATCTGACATGTGGTGGCACCAATTTTACTAATTTTCCTGAGAATCAATTGAACACAGTGTATGCGTTTGTGATTTTGACAATTTTTCCTCTGGGTGCATGCACCCATCGACCCTTTGCCTATGGGTACATTGGCACCCACGGCACCCGGTAAGTCGGCGCCTATGGTAACTTCGGTGACGTGCAGATATTAGTGGGATCATATTAGTTTACAATATCTCCGTGGTTTACACTGATATGCAAATTTTGAGATTTATTAGAGCAAACGGCAGGCAGATGATAGATGACGGATATTGCTGAGCCCGGCTAATTGTTCTTGTTATATCAGGTCTTTTCCATGTATCTTGTGGCCTAACAAACATCGCTGGATATGCTGCTTATACAGATTTACTATGAAACAGTAAACTGTCAGATTTCGTTGATTGCGATTTGCGTTTGTGAATTATGTAACAGAAAAAATCATATCTCGGTAACAAATGGCTAAGTTTCTCGTGCATGCCTAATTAACTGTTCAGTTAAAACGGTATAACCTCAGTTATATCGATCATTGAATATACTTTCGTCTGACGCTATCAAAAAAGTGAAAAAAACGACACATTTTAGTGTACATTAACGTTGTTTGACATTTCTGCAAACACAGATGAGCCTGATAAGTTTTGTCCTACAAATTTTGATTGTGTCTTGATGTACTCAGATATTCCGTGAGTACTTAGCTGTACTGATGTACTCAAGTGTACAGTGAGTACTTGGCTGTACTGATGTACTCCGTTGTACTGCGAGTACTTGGGTGCATTGATGTACCCAGGTGTACTGTGAGATGGGACTGAACGGTGGCGGTTACACGTTCATCAACCCGCAGCACTTGACTGTCTTGACGAACGACGAGGTCCAGGCGATGTTCACGGACAAGCAGAGTTTTCTGATGAGAGTTCGACGTGCTGACACCACCCAACCGTATGGAGTGCTCGCACAACTGCCGCAGTTTCAGTACGTTTACAACACCGTAACAAGAAACCGCCAAATTTCACAACTTTATAACTTCGTAAAATATTGACCCATTTTCAAACTTTATTTACTGGTACGCTCAGTAGTACACTTCCAGTACAACGATCACTGAAGATCTCAACACGCCTCAAACGTGACGTTCGCTACACTACATAGAACAGTTTGCCTGCTGAAGTGACGTCGTCAAATTCCCTGCAAACTTTCAAGTCTAAATTAAAAACTCATTTGTTCTCGGTCTCCTTTCCTTAGCTTGCTTCGACTGTATAGCCTGAATTTGAAAGTGTTTGTAAAGTGACTGAAGTGTCTTGGCATTATGCACTTTAATATGTATGTATGTATGTACTACCTTATAAATATTAGAATTCGAATTCTGACAATAATGGTTTACAAGGTACAGCACTGTAGCGTAGCGACACTTTTCAGGTGTGATGGGATCTTCAGCAATCGCTATTGCAGATTTGTTGTGGAATGTGTCAGTGAAAGATTTTTAAAACTAGCTCAATACTTGACGAAATGATGACAAAACTTGTTGGCTTATTTTTTTGATCCACCCTGTATATCTTACAGTATATACAGTAGCTGTGACCATTTGATCTTTTTGTGAGTGGGGAAGCTTTATGTGAGGGATTGCTTTCTTACTTGCGTAGCATTTGCGCAGCACGGTTCCTTATTTTCTGAGACTCAGATTAGGGGCCAAAGAAAAGCTGAGGCCTAAAAAGCTGAGGCCTAAAAAGCTTAGTCCAGGTCTCCCTGTCTTAGTTTAGCGCCGCAACTGTCTAAATAAACTACTATTTAATTGTTATTGCGTTTATTTCAGGCCTGATGTTGTAGTAATTGATTTATAAAATGTGTTCGTTGCCGCTTAGATTCGTGTGTCTGCGCGCGAGTGTACGTTTTTGCCTCTTGTTGACTTCTTTTTTGGCCTCCTGCAACTTTTAGCAACTGAGTAGCATTGTTGACAACTTGTCGGTCAGCTTCCCGAGTTGCTTCACTCTCAAATGTTCCTTTTACCGCCAGCGCGTGGCATTACAGGCCTGTATTCAACACGCACTCTCAGCACCACTAATCCCGTCACCCCAGAACGTGTCCTCTGTCCGATCCAAATTTGGAGCCGATACGATTTACGCGGAACGTGTTCGTGCCCGATCTGCTGACAGTCGGTGAAAGGAAAGTAACTATAACGATGTTTGGTCAGCAATACCAGCCAAAACAGTTGACTCACCGAGTCTCGATGCATGTTTTGATTGCGTGTCAGCGTAAGTTCCTTCTAGTTGGTTAGCTAAAACTTTCACTTTCCGAAAATCCAAGATGGCGGCTGGCAGCCATCTTGGAAAATTTCGAAAGGCCATATCTCTGCAATGAGTCATCCGATCCACTTCATTTTTGGTTTTAAGGTAGAATGTTCGGAGTCGGTGGATCGAACGTCCGTACTTTCCCTTGGACCAAATCCAAGATGCGGCTGGCCGCCATCTTGTCCAAAAATCCAAACTAAAGTAAAGTAAGTAAGTAAGTAAAACGTAGATTTATATAGCGCATCTCGTTAAAAAATAACCTCTAATGCGCTGGTCACACTAGTATAGCGGCTAGGGAGAATTGTTTTCAGAAACCGTTTAAAACTATCGAATCTGTCAGTATTGGCATAACTCCGGTTATCCATAAAATTCGGCTGTCCACAGATCGTCCAGCTGTATAGACTGAGTAGCAACAGTGATGATTCGTAATTATTTTATTTCTGTAAAGGAATACTCCGCTGAAGTTGGGTTTGAACGAAAATTCGGGCTACGTTGCTCCGGTAAACAGCGGTAATCTTGGACAGAACTTTCTCTACTTCGGATTCATTCCAGTCTCCACGGCGCAGAGTCGTACTACACAGGGTCTTCGGGTTTGTAAAATGTTCTCATTACATGACGTAATGTCTTCTTTCTTATGTATTGTATATAGGCCTGATGTTATAAGTGCAAATCACGGTAAAATCAACAAGAAAGGCCAGCTGTCGCTGACAAAACCGCGCGACGCTTGCGAAACGTTTGCCCGGTTTATGTAAGAGCAGTGGGGTTGTAAGCTGTATAGCTAGCTTGCCTATCGATAGCTTGCCTATGGTTTCCTACTAGCGTCCTATATAGTAACTGTGTCTGTAGAATGCGTCGCTTTGGAGATATTCGCCTTTTAAAACTACCGTGTCCTTGAAACCCGGGTCAGGGGTCACTCAAGGTCATCGAAAGTGACACCATTCGATAGCTTGCATATGGTTTGCTATTACCGTCCTATAGTAACTTTGTCTCTAAAATGCACCGTTTTCGAGATATAACGACATATTGGTCGAAAATCGCCGAAAAAACCTACCTCACCTTCATTTGGCACATTCCTTTGGGGTGACCCCTTGTGAATTTTTCGACGACTCATACCTGGCCAGAAACTAGAATCATGGGGCTATCAGGTGGTGTACATTTCATGATCCTGCTTTCGCTCTGCTAGGCACAATACCGGCGTGTGACAGACAGACGTCCAGACGGACACACGGACGGACACGTCGCTGTCGCAAAGACCCGCACTAGCATAGCGTCGCGCGGGTAAAAATACTTAACAATTACTTTGTTGGAAATTTTCTGGAGAGTGTGTCAGCGAAAGAATTTTGAAAGTCGGTCAATATTTTGATGAAGCTATAGCAACAAGAAAGCCCAGCTGTCGCTGACAAACCCGCGCGACGCTTGCGAAAAGTTCGCACGGTTTACGTAAGAGCAGTGGGGTTGTAAGCTGTATAGCCAGATTGCCTATCGATAGCTTGCCTATGGTGTCCTATTACCTCCTATATAGTAACTATCTGTAAAATGCGTCGCTTTGGAGATACTCGCCTTTTAAAACTACCGTGACCTTGAAACCCGGGTCAGGGGTCACTCCAGGCCATCGAAAGTGACACCATTCGATAGCCTGTATATGGTTTCCTATTACCGTCCTATAGTAACTTTGTGTGTAAAATGCACCGTTTTCGAGATATTCGCCTTTT
>Ga0209679_1000891_pt1 | contig 11783 bp, 7 predicted proteins | sample WorMetHEROISLAND_4_FD_187408 | JGI IMG/M metagenome (GOLD analysis project Ga0209679, IMG submission 187408) | Marine gutless worms symbiont microbial communities from Max Planck institute for Marine Microbiology, Germany - Olavius sp. 2 HERON... ...
AAGTTTAGACGCGTTGTTCAACAGCTCCGTTACGTAACTGAATGGTTAACAGGCGTCACTTTGTAAGGACAGCTGTTATTGGATGACGGCGATCACGTGCTAGTATGATGCAATCGCAGGCCACGCCCGAATCGGCTATCAGCCAATAGCAGCAGCGGGCTGCAGTCTGCTATAGGTTTCGCCATTTTAACTGAATGAATTTGTAGTAAACACAAGTAGTAGAAACTTCTCATCGACTGTCTCAAATGGATTGTTTTGTGATAATATCTTTCATCAATATCATAAGGAAAACAAAATTTGTAATAATGATGTAAAATAAACGAGTTTTGCGCTATTTTGCAAATAGTTGACCGACCGGTTAGCAGTTAACTGGCCGATTTTGGCCGGTTAAAGTTAGGTGACATTTGACTGCTGGTTAGTAGTTCCAGCAACGCGTTTTAACTTGACTGGCCAGTCAAGAGCTTAGTTAACCAGCCGGTCAAGAACAAGAAACCGGCCTTTATTGCTGACAGAGTGATCAGCTTGTATCCTTACTTGAATCTACTGTCATAACTGCACCACATTACCTCATGGTTACTTGGGTTGTATTTGCACGTATATGTTAATGTTAACAAAACAAGCTTGTCGTGTACTGAATTCAGATGAAAAGTTTTGTAAGTGGAATAATTTCGGCATTTGCATGTAATATGTAATATGATACGGTATGGAATGCTATATTACATAGGCTTGAAAGCTGGCGGCTTAGTCTACTTTACAGAATCAAGCAAAAAATTAACAAAAAAGAACTGAGAAAGAAAACTAATGAGCGTAATAAATTTGTAATTATTATAACAGTGTCATTGTTGTTATTATTATTGCAGTCCAGTATGCTGGTTTCCGACAAAATCAGTCGAGCACACGAGCTTCATAAGGTTTGCAAGTCGTATCCGGAGCCAGTTTTGAATGCAGCATTTGAGTCATTGAAGAGCAGACGAATTGTTAGCAACGTTAAGCTGGTGAATACTGCATTCGTTACTCATTGTTAGAAGTTGCTGTGTGGGGAAATTTGTGTATTTGCAATACTGCCTCATGATAAATGATGGTAGGACTAGTTTGTTTCCTGGTGGAAGAAGTAAGGCGTAGTTGAACCAGACTTTAATACGTACGAGTTTCGTACTTATAAATTGCTCAGTCGTGTTTCTGTATTTGTCTGTTGTTGGTATATTCAGTTCTCATTATCTAGGAAAAAATGTTAGTTGTGGCTGATGGGGCAGTTCCAGCTTTCTTCACTAGTGTATTTTAAGTTTTATTCACAGCTCTTTGTTATGTGAAACTATGATTTGATGAAATTCTGTACAGCAAGTGCTTTGTGCTACAGACGTTGCAGAAAACACAAAACGTTGTCACGTTTGGATCCACGATTGGTCACTACAAGCTTTCTCAGCAGTCAGTGACTGACGCTGTATTTGTTTATGCTTTTATTTTGCCATATGATTTGTGTAAATCTTGGAAAGTTGGCTTGAATGATTCTACTGTGTTTTTTACATTTTTCATTCAGTGATACCTCAGCACAGCCATCAGTTGCTTGCACTAACAAACAGTTGGCCATTAGTAGGATGTAACAGATTCAGCCCGACTCCACCAGATGCAGCATCCGACCATTTGGGCAAATCCAGCTCTGGCAAAATTTTGGCCAGATTTCTGTGTTTGGCAGATTTTAGCACAGCTGCGGTGCATGTCAACTATTTTCAACTAAAAGTAAGGAATCTAGTTCTGGCTTGTCATCATTTGAGCGATATGAGGGTTTGGTATAGCATCATGAGGTGGCAAAACTAAAAAGTTTGAATATTACGTAATTACAAAACATTCTCTTCATACTTTCTAGTGCACATTTTCATTAACATTGTGTTATTTGACTTAGATCATAGAAAGTCAATGATACGTAAGTGTAGTAATTGTCTCCCAAATTTCAGCACTGATTGGATTTTGAATATTGAAATCCGATACAACCCTAGCCTTCACCCACACTACGACCTTTTTCTCATCTTAGTCAGGGTTCAGAAAAACCCGTTTTTAAAAAGCTAACCCACTGGTTTTTTGGAGCTTTATTGGATTTTTCGGATTTTTTTTATTTGAACGAGCAGTTGGGAAGCTTGTTGGTTGATTTAGCTCATCAGCTAAGCTTTTATTTAGATTCACCAGTACATTACATTATCTAAAAATTTTCAAATTCTTGACTTACTGCTTATTAGAAGCTGTAAACCATAAAGAAATCTTTAATTATTACTGGCGTGACGAGTTGAAATTGAAATAATAAGTTTGGTGCAGGTTTTTTGCGGGGCTTTTTCAACGGGTTTTGCCCAAAAAATGTTGAATCCTGGTCTTACTAAGTATACAAGGCTGAGTTTGCCTGAAGACACAATGGATCGTGTGATCACATATTCACTGCTGTGTATGTGTGTCTGGTGCTAGGTACCAGTATGTTTGGAAGTCGGTCTATCCGGAGTCTATATTTGATGATGCTTATTCCCTGCTGGAGCAGTTTGAACTAGAGACAAGTAGCTCCGACACATCAGGCGGCGGCGTCACCGTTTCATCCCTGCTGACTCTTGGTGACACAGCTGCATCAGCTATTGTTGCTGTCTCACTGACCGCCATGAAAAAGGTGACAGTACCACAGCGTTTAAGTTTGTGTTTAAATGCCAGAGTTACTGTTAACAGGCAAACTGAAAAACCTGTGTGTGACCATGAAAACTTGGCCACTTAAATTAAAACCTAAAGAGATAGTCATTATTGTCACTGTTTTACTGGCTGATTTCAATGAACATCTTTTGCTTAATGGAATATCAAAAGAATACTTCTTATTTTTTGTGGTTTGGCTTGGAACCTAGCAGTTCCAGATCTAGTTCAAATCCGGTACGGATGACTGTGGTAAATGCAGCAGCTCAGTGGTTGATATCTATATGGTCGTTAATCGCTCTTTCTTCTTTCTGTAATACAGCTGGTGTTTGAGACGACCGTTCCCGAGGAGGTTGTCATTGTGAAGTCTCGGAGTAGCCAACAGAAGTCCAGGACGGCGCACAAGAAGAAGACCGTTGAACCTGATGGCGACTCTGATGAGGAAGCGCAACAGTTGATTGACGAGGCAGAGGCAGAGAATGAACAAGAGAATGCAGCCGGTCCATCAGCTGGTATGAGTTAGCACATCTTTGTTTTATGCAGTTTGGTTTTCTAGTGTTTTGGTGCTGTTGGTTTGATGACATGAAGGGCATTTGGCAATTCCCGAGAGTTTGCTGTTGAGAAATATGGCTTAACCTGGAGTAACTCTGAAGAAATATTCCGTTGTTAAACAAAAATTGTTTTTTGCTTAGTGTCATATTCCTTTATATGCCTTAGTGTTATATGCCTTTATGTTGCCTCTTCTTTATATAAACTTCTTTATATAAATTTTTATATGGCCGTCCTATTATTTATTATTTAATGTAAAAATTGTACATGAAGTATGCGTCTTGCCTGTCTGTCCATCCGTCTCGTATGGGCTCGTAACTCGAAAACAAAAACTGAGAAAAATCCTAATTGGTATAAAGGTTCCCTGGGCACGAGTAAGTGGAGTGCCAGTTTTTAGCTGAAAAGGTCAAAGATGAAGTTCACTAGACGTCAAAAGAAATTGCCACATATTTAGCCCACGTGTTTACTTACAATCAAGTGTCCGTGGCTCAGGTGCCGACTGCAAACTAGGCTTAACCTGTAGTTAGGCCTAATTTTCTGTCAATGCCTGAGACACTCGGCAACTGGGCGGACAGCCACATATCATGTCAGCATGTTTTCTTGTCTTCATTCATGAAGCGGCAACATCGTCCAGCTTGTAACTGCCTCACAGCTGATGTTATTTGGGACCCAGTGCACTTAACAGTTGTTTTTACGTTTATCAGAATCAAATTACACCATGTCCAGAAAAACAGTCTACAGTATTCTGTGCATTATTTTATCAAATTTAAATATATTTTCATAACTTTTGGCATGAATTAGCATGCATCAATACATCAATGCATCACAGCTTGGTAAAAAGGGTCAAAGGTCAAGGTCACGGTGGAATAAAGTACGCTGGAAACAGCACTTGCTGGGTTTGTTAACACGATGCCTTGAAAAGTATTAGTCGGATTTTCACCAAACTTACACAAATGATGTATTATGGGACAGAAATGAATGCGTTAAATTTTGGGATTAAAATGTCACAGTTCAAGGTCATGATAGAATAACTTATGCTGGAACCATCACTGCACAGGCGGAGGCATACAGCACTCGACATCTCGTGTCGAGTTGGACTTTGTAGTCGAGTTATCTAATGGACAGACAGACAGAAAAACCTAGGTAACAACATAACTTCTTCCTTAGTTTGAGGTAATAACTAATTTAATAGGTGTATTTACTGCATCAAAAAGATTTCTTCGCATTGTATAATTTTTGTTTTTTCTATTTATTGTTATTTTTTTGTCTTTTGTCTTTTTGCCCACCGAGTTTTACTGCAACTTGTCGGAACTGTTTGTGCAAGGTTCCCGTGCCAATAGGAAATCAGTACATTCGTCGTCACGTACAAGTCTGTCTGCGAACAAGTGTCAGTACATGCATTCATACTCGCTGAGGTTCCTCCAAGCATCTGATGATATCCTGATTAACTCGTGCATGGTCAAAGTTTCTCTTGTGGATGACGTCTTTTTGCATAGATCTTCACAAGCTTTCTCAGCCGACCTTCGTAAGTACTTTGACTCTAGTTCAGATAAATTATTATTAACAGTGGCATAGCTAAGGGTGAACATGGGTGCATGTCCCCCCATCGTAGTTGGAAATTAGCATTTATCTCCGGCTTCTGGGGGCGAAGCCCCACCGGGGCTCTGCCCCTAGACCCCGCTGGGGGACTTCCATCCCCAGACCCCCTCTTTTGTCCCCCTGTAGCAAATTCCTTGCTATGCCCCTGATTATTAACCTGCATACTTAACTTATCGAACCTGGCAGTACCCCTTCCTTTTAGGGGATGAGTAATCGCTTGATCGGAGTGACATGATCTTATCAGCGACCAGTATACGTGAGTGGGGGTAGTTGCGCTTTTTGCTATTCCTGCCACGAACTCTTAGTACCCAGTATTTGCTGGGAATTTTCTGGGGATGGCTGATGGACCCGTGCTGCGGTCTAAGCCTTTGGGCTGCGTAGACCACCCACCCCAATCGGAATTGGAATTGGAATTATCTTAAGCTGTTTCACTCGTGTTTCTAGTCCTTTTTTGTTTTTTTATGTGCGTTAATGGTTATTAAAGTAACAAATGACCAGGAAGACATGTACTTTGACGTATGATGCTTGGCGATGTCGACCGAATTTGTATTGTTGACTTTACAGAAATACTCAAAACTATCCGCCAGTGGAACCAGCAACAACTTCTGCTGCATCCTAGAACTTGTCTAGAGATACTGAAGTTGATAAGAAAAGAGGTTCTCGGCCATGTGGATGTGATAACATCACGAGCGACTGAGAGCTGCCAGACATCAGCTGTTGATGGTGACGTGCCAGCTGTTCGTCAGCTGAACATCGTGCAGGATGTTTACAATGAAGTTGCAGCTGCTGGTTTCCTGGGAAAAACACTGTTTGAGTTACAGGTCTGTTGTACTAGCATAGTAAATATCGTACACGGCAAGCATCTTGCTGAACGGATGAATTTGTGTAGTTGAGTGCCTGCAGAACGCTGCTGCTGCTGTAGCTGCTGCTGCTGCTGCTGATGATGATGATGATGATGATGATGACTTTCAGTATTTGTTACTCTAAGTTAGGTTGACTGCCCCATAAGCAAAGTTTTCGGAATTGTAGGAGCAGGAGCTTTTACAGGCCAGATTTCCTTTTTGTCAGTGGCCCAAACGTGAGTGAGTGAGTAGGGTTTAACGGCACATCAACGCAGTTTAGGTCATTAGTGCCGAGCTTGACCCGAAAAAAGGCACAGACTCCAGTACAGTAAAGGAGAGCCGACGCTATATAAATCTTGCCAATGCTATATAAATTTCGCATAGCCCTACTATCGCGTCGCCTTTCAGTTAGCTCCAGCCCCTAAGGGATAAGTGGGGTGGACCTACTTGTAATTTACATCAGTGCCTAAACATCATGGACTCAGAGCCTACTAACAGGAAGCTGTTTTGTGTAAATCAACAGCGTGTGTCAATACGTCAACCGACACAGTGTATACAGATATACACAATAGTAATGTTCCCTCGTCAGGGTTCCAACACCCTGAGGGGAAAAGTGGCCCAAACAACAGTATCAAAGCACTGTAGTACAATACTTCTTTGTTTTATAGCTGTGTGCTGCACATACTGTTTTGATGGCCGTTTTTTTAGTTATCTTGTTGCTCCTGTCAGTTTTGGATGATCGTATAGTTTTTCCAAACAACTTGAGTTTCTACCAAACTTTTATTTTAAAAAATCAAAGAAAATAACCTAAACAGTATTAATGAATGATAAATGCAACATCTAACATTGTTCAGTCAACCATCGCTCTCTCATTACTACTGCGGAACTCTAGTTAGCCCCGCCTACTATAGCTCGCTTCTTACTAAGTACTAATATTCCAGTTCTTGTAAAGTCCATCGTGACCAATCGTAATCCGTTTCCACGTCCAGTTCTAAAATTAACTCAGCGATGTGAAACATGATTGACAGCAGGCTTTCATCATTGACATGTCTGCGACCTTTGACAATGACACTCCCATTTTCTTCCTTTGTTCTGAATCAGTACATCTTCTCTCACCTGTATTGTGTCGGGTGGGGCGTGAAACTCTACTCACTCACTCACTTCTCTCACAGGCCATTTCTTCGTAACTTATGATGTGCTATATAAGATGGAATTTAGTTTAACCTTATTAGCTTTGCTGTCTGTCACGTTCTGATTCTTGTGTATGTGGTACTTTGTGGTTTTGTTCAAAATATTTGTGTAAAGTTTCACGGAATGTGTTTGAAATATTCAGAACAATGAGTAAATTTGACTGTTTTGTTGATTTATAGTCGTCAATGATGGACGTTGATCCGTCATTGATACGGAGGACAGTGTCGTCTCTATGCGATGCCTGTGCAGTGAGTTTCATTTCTTCTTAACCTCCAGCACACATCATCTTTATACTTTGCACTGCATCAAACAATCAAAACACATTTATATAGCACCATACGTTATGTTATGAGTGAATCTGAGGTGCATCAGTGCATTGACTGTCAGATATCATCAACGGTGAGCAGTGTGTGTCTGAGCTGTAGGCAGTTAATGGGTATTGTATTATGCGTGGCTCGGCCGTGGCTCAGTAGTTAAGGCAGTGAACTCACACCTAGTTGGTGGACTCTTACACCTGTATAATAGACTTACACCTGATCACTGCAGGTTTATTTTCTGTTGTTAACATCTATGCTATCCATTGTCAAATATTCTTATGCATTGTCTATAATTATTGTTTTTATTTTGACATACCTGTTGAAACAGGTGTTAAGGCTTTCTGTTGTATCTGATTAACTCGGTGCTGCTTGTGTTCAGCTGCTAAGAGTTGGCGTCGATGTGTTCCGATACGTTGCTGTCACGGCTGCCATCTGCTGGCTGATCACAATTGATAAAAACATTAAAGGCCGTAGTCATTGGCCACCTGACAGTCAGGTAGTTCATTTTATTGTCTAAGATGAACTTTGCTTTGTCATTCAACTGCAATAGTAAACTGATGCTGTGTGTAGTATATTAGACCATCTCTGCTACAACAGTGATTAATTATATAATGATCAGCATAATCAAAAATAAAGTTTGAATTTATCCTGGAAATTCATAGATTATGATTAAACTTAGAGGCAGGCCGAAGATGAGATGAAAGGCGCTTGTAGAGGTATTTGATTGGAGAAGTGAGAATCAAGTAAGTAAGATGCTGTGGTTTGTAATAAATAAAGATGATTAGTAAAGGCTAACCAGACTGATGTGGTGACTGTTTATGATTGATATCTTTAGTGAATCTGCTACCAGGTCACCTGAGTCGTCATGAAATATTGTCTGTAAAACGAGTTATTTGTCGTTATTGTGCACTTAAGAAACTCAGCTATTCAAAATGCGTGAGTGTGTTTTTAAACTGTTGGTTTTTATACTAAAATGCGCATTTTGGTGCCTTTTGTAGCCTGCTGTTGTTGTTGACTTAAATACAGTCAACATACAAGATGAGAATGTCGGAGATTCCTCTGCTGCTGTGCAAGCTCTTGGCACTATGTTGCCAGACTGCGATGTCATTGTCCAGCTGCCAGAGTCTCGTGTGATAATGGCCACTGCCAAGCCACAACCAGTCACGTCCAGTCGAGTGACAAGTGACAAAAATGTAGAGGCGCTGGACGTGGTCAAGAGCAGCAACACACTGAAGCAGAATAAGAGGCGGTCATCCTCCGGTCATTTGCACGAGCCTCGTTCAAAACGTTTGAGACGTGATCCGAAATGTAAGCGAGAAACTGCTGGTGCCACGTGGACAGAATCTTTGTTCATGTCAGACGAAGTCGGCAGAGACACGGCTGAAGTAGTGTCTATCGTAGACACAGAAGAGCTGAATGATGTACCTTTGAGTGCTGCAGCTAGCAGCATTGTGACTTCTGTGCCGTTAGTCAGTGATGCTGGACAGACTCAGACGGCATCGTTGAAGAAAATCCCACAGCAGAGCTCTGCTGATTCTACAAAATTGCCTTCAGGGGAAACTGCTGCAGTCAGCTCTAATTCTACTGGCGTATCATCACAACCTGCCACTTCTGGCCAAACGTTAATTCAGAGAGATGGTGTAGGCAGTACTGTAACTGTTGATGCTACCGAAGGGCGTCGGTCAATTGATGCTACCTCAAGTTCAGTGGGTACTCGTTTGCTGAAATCACCACCAGCTGTTCAACGCACTCTGGGTACAGACTTCCATTTCAGTAAGCCAGAGAGTTCACCATCGGTGTCTGTCCCGATAGTAAGAACCACTTTGCCTCTATCATCCTCACCACATGTTGGCCTGTATTCTACTACAAAAGCTAGGTTTTTGGTTCCAGTTCATACTAACTCTAGGAGCATGACTTCTAAGTCGGTTTATCGTGTTAGCCCAACATCTGATGTTTGTAAGATGCAACGTGCAGTTAATGGGCAAAATGTTAGTGTTAGAACAGCTAGTAGCACGGCAGCACGGCAGTGTCATTCTGGTGGTGCATCTTCATCACTTGTGTCTCGCATTCCTTCACAGTCTCAAAGTTCTCCACACTTTAGGCCATCAGTAGATTCAGATTTGCTCCCAGGTTCCACGGTCACAATTCGTGTGCGTCCTTCTGTAACTGTTTCTAGTCCTCAGCGATGCTCAGCCTCTGCTATTAATGTGCAGCGACATGCGTCGTTGCCCGTAGCAGGGACTTCTCGATCACAGTGTTCTCCGAGGACCAGCCTGACAGCACCAAGAACAGTGTCACCACAGCCAGTCAGAATACGCATCAATGCCACAGACCTCGGTGACACTGCCGACCCGACCGCTGTGATGAACCGTGTACGCAGCATCCTGTCGAGAACCAATACGATAGTGCCCGGCGCTCAGATACGCATTCGTTACCTGCCACCAGCAACAGCGGCGTCTCAGTCACTACTTACCCAGTCTGGCTGCACACCTCAAACTACCACGTCTGAACAGGCGAGCCCGAGAGTTTCACAGTTGGATGGAACGGTTGATAGTGACAGTGAGGCTGAGACAGCAGCTGTCAAACTGAACGAAAATATGAGTCCCAGTTCCACTGATGTTGGCACTGAGAACGTACACACAGTTTATTCAAGAAGAAGATCAGAGACTGCAGATGGTGATGAAAAGCCTGCCTTGGATTCTCGTGTCAGGTAATAATCGCCTTCTCCAAGGAGATTACATTTTTGTGTCAATTTTGTGTCAGCAGTATTGGTCAAAAAATTATGGATGAATTTTCGTGACATTTTTCAGAATGGTAAACCTTGGTATGAGAAACAATTGTTTACATTTTGTGCTGATCCAGATCCAGAATTTTTTTGCTTTATTTAACATTGCACAATAGGTGCATACAGATTCTCATGTAATCGTGAGATGGTGCCATTCACACACAGTGTATACTAAGTAGTGTGTTACAACTTGCATGATAGTGACTAGTAAAGAACGTGTGCATGCTATATGGTTGCACTGTTGTGTGTGTGTGTGTGTGCGTGTGTGTGTGTGTATGTGTGTACGCAAAATATCTCAAAAAGTCACGAGCAGATTATGATGAAATTTTATGGAGAGGCGGAGCATGGCGCAGGGACGAATCAGTGAGATTTTGATGGCGATTTGGATTCTCTCGTGGATCGTCGATCATTTTCCAGGATTCTTTACTAGTGGCAAATACGGCATAAACTGACATTTTGCGGTGTATCTCAGCAAGTTACGAACGGATTTTGATTAAATTTTTTGGAGGGATGGGGCGTGCCCCTGAGACCAGTCGATTAGATTTTGGCAGGGATCCAGGGATCTCGATATCAGTACATGGATCCATGATTTCCGGATTCAGATTACAATATAGATCCAGGGATTTTTAGTGGATTTTTTATTAAATTTTTGGAAGGTGGGATGTGACCCAAAGAACAATTGATTAGACTTTGGTGACGATCCAGATCACAATGTGGATCCAGATCACGATCAGGATTTAGGAATTTTTTAAAAGGATTCGTTATTTACTATTGCAATTCATATAGACAGCCTAAAATAAAGCATGAAACATGACAGTCCTCGACATAGGTATTCACTCTAGTAGGTGCTCTCTAGCAATTCAGTGTTATTCCTCTCTCCATTATAGTTTTTGCTGTAAACCAGTTGTTGTCTGTGTACTCTGTCAGTACTTACAAGGTAGTGAAGTTGGTGCCGAGACCGTGGAAGACACCAGAGGGCACCGTGAACCATATATCACTCAAGACGTTGTTGAGTGGAGTTATGATGCACATCATGGATAATCCAGGCATCACGCGTGACGCACTGGTTCAGAAATATGCGAAATACCTGCAGCCTGTGCCGTTGTTTGAGCTAATTGAGGTAATGTGGCTAGATGGTTAGAGCATTGGACACGCGATCGAGAGGTCGCAGGTTCAACTTTTGGCCATTATTCTTTTATGTAACGACTCTTGGCAAGTTGTTCTCACACGTAGCCTAATGGCAGTGATGCTGTGTGGCTGGGAAGGTAACTACAGGCCGAGTGACAGCCTGTGGCCAGATTTATGACTAAGTTACCTGATTGAGAGCAAAAGTTCTGTTGAACATTTGCTCCTGGTTCCTGTTACCAAATTCTAGCAGTAAAATATAAAGGTGTGGCAGAATTTAACTTAACCACGCAAAGTCTTCACATAAAAGTCGGTGACTGCCTGTAGATTGGGATCAGCTCCGGCCACAGTGCTGACATAAATGATTTGCCTACTTTTACCTTTACCTTATTCTGCAATTCTGCAGCAGAAGAGCATGCTTCATGCTGCAGGACAGAGTTTGGCAGTCGAGCCTTCTGTATAGCTGGATGGAAGTGTGGAACCATCTCCCGCAGTCCGTGCGGTCAGCTGCAAGCGTCTGTCAGTTCAAACGAACACTAAACGCTCACCACTTTGAGCCACACTTCAGTTAACTCTAGCTGACAGCTGTTATACACCGTGTTTCATAAAAAACTGTACTCTTTGTTATTTCATTATATCTTTTCTTTTACAAAGACAAATTTCATGAAAATCCCCCTGAGTACACAAGAGGTATTGGTCATTATGAGCATAAAATAA
>Ga0209679_1000894_pt1 | contig 11769 bp, 8 predicted proteins | sample WorMetHEROISLAND_4_FD_187408 | JGI IMG/M metagenome (GOLD analysis project Ga0209679, IMG submission 187408) | Marine gutless worms symbiont microbial communities from Max Planck institute for Marine Microbiology, Germany - Olavius sp. 2 HERON... ...
AAAAACTAGTCCAACTTTGTTTCTATAGTCATTTTTTTCTAAACTAAAGAGCATATTTATTTATCCTTAAGTCTAAGATTTTTGCAACAAGAACAAAAAACAACAATGACAGCATCAAGTTTATGCATAACTGCAGGACATCATCATCATCATCATCTTTGCCATCACTGCATCATCCTCATCATACCAGTATCATCAACAACAGCATGAAATCACTGGTAAATGTGGTACCAGCAAGCAGAGTGACACAGTGCTGTTTGATAACTGTCGGAGTGCTCACTTGACCAGCGACAGCCGCAAGCCGGACCAGAGCACTAACACAGTCTGTCTGCCGAGATGCAAGGCCTCCAAACAATGGCTTGTCTTCATAACGCAAACTGTGCTCTGTCAAAGAACAACAGCACCAACTGTAGATATCTTACACTGATACCAAATAAAACAGATGACAGTAAAAAATAACTAAATAGATAAATAAATAAATAAATAAATCAGTCAATCAATCAATCAATCAAGTCAGAGCTGCATGAACAAAAACTACAATACGAATGCCAGCAGTTTCTAATCTGTTACAGCACAGAAGTACCCACATGACAGTAACGAACGTAATGTAAGTAGAGAGATGGGATGGCTGTGCAATACTACAACACTGGAGGATCGGATTAAAATGTAGAAGCAAAAAAGATGACACGGTGAAGAAGTGGAGAATGCATACGAGTAGTACAAGTACAACGAAAATGCAAAAGCACAGAATGATAGATCAAATTTGCTAATTAAGTTACACCACAACATGAATAAGGGTCGGTTGATATGCCAATAGTGTTAACACATTTCATCGATGAATGTTTAATACTTGAATGGCACTACACTAGATATTAATGCACAAAAAAACTGTCTCAGTAAATAACTAAATGCATTTGTCTGTCCTTGTCATAACTGTAGCAGTAACTTTATTAGGCCTCTGTTAATGTTACTAGCACAAACTTAAGTAACACGTAGTGCAAAGTGAGTAATAAGATAACATATTTATTAGAATGCAACTGTCAGTGGTTGAAATGATACTATGCAATAAATATAACAGTCAATCACTGACAGTCACTTTTCTCAATAACAAAGAGAAACGTGAAAATTACTATTCATCAAGAACACTAAAACTTTTCGCAAATGCAGTATGACACAAAATCTGATACTAAAATCTAATCTACTGCTACTACTACTACTACTACTTTTGGTTTAATCGGCCTACATGCACTTTCCTACAGTTAGTGCAGTACCGGTAAGTGATAAACTGAACCAAATCAAAAAGGAAATGATGATCTCCGATCACCCGTATACAGCAGTGTTGCACTGGACTCACAATCAAGAAGTCGTGTGTTCAGTTTCCAGTCACTGCACTGCTGAGTAACAATCCTGGGCAAGCTTTTCTTGAACTTGAGTCTGTCACTTAGCAGTATAATTTGGAAAGGTTTGTGGGAAAAAAACTGTTGCCTGCTGTCCACAGTGGAAGCTGACGGCCAGGTAAAAAACATAAGGAAACAGAGAGGAGCTCCATGACCACGTCACAGAGCTGTGGGACGGCAAAGCTGACTGACCCTAGTAATTTAATCTCAGCACATGTAGCTGTAAGAATGTTATATCTGCCTACCTTAGCCAGCTTCACATAACATGCAGAATCAAACAAGTACTGACAACTATGTTTGTGGAATAAAAAACCAGAACACGGCTGGCGGACAAACCAGTTTGTAATTTTGTTACTATGATGCAAGATGTAAAATAAGACATTGAAACGAACCGACAGCCATGACGGTGTAAGCACAAGAGCGCCAGACCATCACCGGGACGTTAATGTTTCTTTCATCAGGCAATACACCAAGACCAGTCTACAAAAATGCATCACATAATGACGGCTTACTGTCATTACAGATCAATAATATCCACATAAATTTCTAGTTGTTACTGTACAGGTTTTATTTACAGGTTAGCAGGTCGCAGTGGTCTAGCGGTAACATGCCTGACTGTGGTGTGAGAGGACCAAGGTTCGAATCCCACCGTGGGCAGTTGCATGCTTATCGTAAACATCACTACGATATACAGCCTTGGGCACGGGCTGTGCACCCTTACTGCAGTGCCTAGGTCGACTCAGCCTTCTATCCTCCGTCGGATGGTAAAATGAGTATCAGCTTTCGAGCTGAGTAATAAACAGCGATGGTGGGTGTGGCTTCAGGCAGCCTACAGGCAGACTCACAGCCCGGGTCGTTTGGCGTGGTCTGAGGGTCGGTGGCCGCTTGGCGCCGTTCCACATTCATCATATGAACCGGATGAACTCTCGCAGTAGCTTTGCTATGATGACAGCACCATAAACATTATCATGCTTATTATTATTATTATTATCACATGCCTGTTTTCATGTCGGCCCATATATCAAGCCCGAACGTCGATAACTGCTCGAGGCGTAGCCGAGGGAAGTTGTCGACAGAGGGCTTGATATAGCGCTGCATGATAATCTCTTTATCACACGATCGAACTTACCTATTCCCCAACGAATCAATTACTTTATCTGCCATAATAGTCTATTAGAATATGCTGAAAGTAACTGAGGAATCATTGATCGTCTGCTGCGGTGTTTATACAGTGCTGGCACTAGCTGCAACAACCGATCAGACATCCGTCGCTGCCCATGACATATGGAAATTCCAAACTAAGCTATGGTCTATAGAAGTGCTTGCACTGATAACCCGGGAATTTCCATCTATATTGGACCTTTGCCAATGATAACAGCCCACTGCTAGGTTACAATAGCCCGTCCGCAAGCAATGTACAGGGCTGATATACATCGATTGTATGATAAGTTACATAAACAGCACATAACATTTTACATACAGAACAGCCAGAAACAAAACCTGCATACTAACCGAGTACACATCTGTGCAAAACTTCCGCAGAACTTCGGCCATGCTGTCTGAGAAATGTGCACTGCAAAATGACAACAGTGCTAATGTAGATGACAAAAAAAGCACTGACAATTATTTTGACAACGACAGCAGCAAAAGCAAAATCAACATCTGACTCGGGAGTTTACATCGTAAGCCAGCAATCAAGAACAGAATGTACCAGCTAAGTTGCAACAGACTGTACAATTTTTACAACACAGTACGTACAAATATTTTAAAGCATAGACGACTTGAATATGTTGCTGAAATCACTGCTAGCATTCGACCAATTTATTTACTAACACAGCACAACAACAACCTCATGTCATCATCGCAGACATAGTCAAAAAGAAGCTGAAAGTTGCGAGCAACACTCTCCGTCATCATCTTTGTCACACTCGACAGAGGACAAGGGACGAACAGAAATGACTCTTCTGTACACAAAACAGGGCCACGTACGACTCACGACAATGAATAGACAAGCATCTGCCATGGCACATAAAGTCAGTGAGCACAGCTCAATCTAAAGCACAGGAAGTCAACATTTGGACAGCATAATTAAAAACGTGATTTTAAGGTAATGCTTCTGATTCAAAAATGTGCTGTTTAGTCCTATTACCGTACATGAAACATCTATTCCAGATTATGAGAAAATAAAAAAAACAGTCTTCATCAAACTCAACAGGAGACACGAGATCCAGTGATGTGCACTATTTCTGCCTGCTACCAACAACAATAATTTGGCAGAATGACAACATGGACAAGACAGAGAGAAAGACAGACAGACAGAGAGCTTCACACAGTGACAACAAAAAATGCAGTACAACGTAACACTAAAAACAATGCTAAATGTGGAAGGCTGCCAGAAAAGGCTAACACGCAGCAAGCTGGCCACCTGCAAAACGACAAATAAAAAAAAGACAAATAGAAGACAACAGACAGATGCACAGTCAGACCTTGAGATTCAGGGTCACGACACTGCTGAATGCTGTGCTTCACAGTCTTCTGTATTCCATCAAGCCAGTCAGACAGACTCAGAACTGGCTCCACGGCACTTGCATCACACAAACACAACAAGACAGCTGCTTGTTTGGTATGCAAAAAGCCGCACAATTAACCAGGCTTGTTTACTTGTGTGGATCCTCCATCAAAAACACACATCGGATGCTGCAGCATAAAACAGTCTATGAATAGTTTCCATTCATCAAGTGTGTGTAACTGGCTATGTTCTGTGCTCATCAGTAGTTAAGTCAGGTGCCAAATATCGCCTTAGGGGAAACTCTTAGTAGTGACTGCTGGAACAGGAATTCATACAGGCTGAATGCTATTCCTGGTCTTCAGACAACAGTTAGATTTGAAGCACAAATACTAAACCGTGCCATATATTCCATATAGGGATATTCCTTATTCCATTTTGGGCTATTCAGTATAACCACACCATATGGTCCACAAGGTGTGACTAATGACTATTCAGTATTTGCAGTCGCCATGCTATCACTTACACCAGACCACATTACCACAATGAAGGAAGAGCAGATCCAGACCAGAGTTTTTTTCTATTAATCAAAACAATAATGAAAATGTTTGTTAAGGAACAAAAACAATTTTGTTAACAAAAACAAAAAAATTAAGTAAAAAAAGAACAAAAATGAAATGAAAAAAAGAAAACATAAAAACAACATTTTACCATTTTTACTGCAAATCCATTATTACAATGTGCATTCAACTCAAACTGTTTGCGTTTGCCAAGTAAAAAGATAAAACTAAGCCTCCATGCTTTTCTATACATTATTCCCTCACTCAATCTGTTACAGGTCTCACTCCATACATGTTCAGAAACAATAACTAAATCCAATAACTGATTAACTGTTAAACCTTGAAGCAGCTCTGCTACTGAGGTAAATTTGACTGACTCATTGATGCTACAAGTTGCAACTGGTCAAAACCAAAACTGAAACGTCATCAAAACTAGAAAGAAAATTAAAACAAAAAATCCCAGTTAAACTACAACTAAAACTAATATTAAAATGTCATTTTGAAACTAAAACTTAAACTACAATAGAACTAAAAAACACTGAATTACAAACTCAGATGACAGTGAGTTCAAGACAACTGAGACCATTACCTGTCTTTGTTGAGTGTCTGAAGTGACGGCATCAACGGTAGAACAGTGTTGCTGATTGTCTCACACAGAGGACATAAGAACTCATTCTTACTGATGTCGAAGCTAGACAACTGCAATCGGTACCGCTGACCACGGCGCGTTTCCTTTGCCAGTAGCGCATCAAAGAATCTACAGCAAACAGCTCACTGTTAAACTTCCAGCGAATATTTACTCTAGCTGTAAAACGCCGACTTTATTACTGTACACAAACACCAGTACTGAAGACGAACCCAGACACGAACTAACGACGTAGTGATGTGGTTGTTTTCAATTAACTAACAACTACTATCACTCATATTACTACTACTTTTTAACTTCTGTCAATTGAGCCAATTTTCTGATGTTACTGCCAAAAATGAACTTCTGGGATATGTGACGCAGGAATTTTTACAGTACACACACAGCAATGGAGGACAGTTTCGATTTGTTTTAATTAATCATAAATCTGAGAAACACACAAACTTGGTTTTCATTTGACTGACTCAGTTCTTCTGGAATTACTCCTGGTTCAGTTACTCCAGATTTGGCCGGTCCACGTTTGGGAACTGTTGTAGCGGAACTTCTACAGGTTGGATGCCCTTCTTGTTGCCCAACCAACAGCACATAAATGTGAGGAAAACATAAAAAAAACAGAAACCTTCGCCAGCAGTCTGCATGCATGACATGACCACAAGCACTGATGTGCGACCCCTGAGGCAGGCTGTGAGGCATAAACAACGGCTCAATAGCATCGTTTGACTTCTGACGACATTTCGACAGCACTGTCGATCTAACAATATAAAGACAAGATATTATACAAGTACTTAATAACAACAGTAAAAAATGATTGATTTCAATATTGTTCAAGGTCTTAGACACGACCACCTAAAAGAAGAAACAGTTCTATCACACGATAACAACATCTGTTGGACGATATTCTCGACACCAGTACTGGCTCGTGCAAGTCAATGAAGGGAACCAAACCTAGATGATCCAGTGACAGTCCAGGCACTGGCCTGAGAACAGAAATGATACTAATAATAAAAATAATAACTAGAAAGTCTAACTAGACACAATACGTCGAGGACTGTATGCCTCCGGATGTACAGTGATGGTTCCAGCATATGTTATTCCACCGTGACCTTGAACTGTGACCTGTTGACCCCAAAATTTAACACATTCATCTCTGTCCCATAATACATCACTGGTTTGGCGAAAATCTGACTAACACTTTTCAAGTCATTATGTTAACAAGCCAAGAAAGTGCCATTTCCAGCATAGTTTATTCCACTGTGGCCTTGAACTTTGACTTTTGACCCCAAATTGTGAAGCGTTCATCTCTGTCCCATAATGCTCTGTCATGTAAGTTTGGTGAAAATGTGTCAAATACTCTGCAAGATATCGTGTTAAACATGTTTGAGGATGCACGCATGCATCGATGAACAGGACAAAACCATTATCCCTCCGGCGTACTACGTTGGGCAGAGGCATAAAAACAGCATGCATTTTTTAAAACTATGTTGCATCCACTTACTTATAACCTGCTACTTAACTGCTGCCACTAACAGGCCAACAAGTACACTGTGCAACAGTTCATGTGCCTATTAGTCAATGAGAAAACAGTTGGTGCTAATGCTAGTCAAGTTATTAACAGGCTAAGTAACACCAGCAGCACGCATCTACTGCAACAAGAACAAGGACAGTTCTGACACAAACAACCGAATCTCCTAAATACAATAAAGTAAACAGCCGAAAGTCTGCGAAGACGTCAGTTTGTGTACCTTTGAATGTAAGCACAAAGCACTAATGAACGGCCAGTGTGAGTCAACTCCTGCTCTTCTTGACACAGAATGCACATCTGTGGCAACGAAGTCCGATTGCTGGCGGTACGTTTTGCACCGAGAGCTACACAGCTGCCTCCGTGAGTACCACTGCCATCAAACGATTCAGACTGACTGTAAATGAACAAAACACAATCACCTCAATTTCACCTAATTGTTTGTTAAAATTTTATTAACTGCAAACATATCACTACAGTATACACATTATAATGACACATTTCAACAGTATGTACCATCACACGAAACTTAACATTCCAATACAAAACTATGTTTTATATGAAGAGATCTTACAAATTACAATATTCTGCATTATCAAGATTTCCATTTAATGTAAGAAAAGATTGTCTCACCTGGATTCATCACCAGGTGTTAACGCATCACTGGATGTCGTCTCAAACAGCTCTTTGTTCTCGCGGATAAAATTCCGCTGCATACGAGCCATCTGTGCCATGATTCGCTCACGACGCTTTGCCGCCAGTTCCACCTTCTTCCGTCTCTCTCTCTCCAGCTTGCCCTCGACGCTGCTGCCACGGTGCAGACGTCTGGATGTTGTCGTCACGGTTCCCTCACCATCAGAGTTTTGAAGTCCACCAATATCCTCGAGTAACTTTTACATCAGGCAAATATGCACAAAAGCAAAGGTCAATTTGCATCTGATATATATTTTTATATGTCACGTTCTCCCCTTGGTTAATGCATGTTAAAATTTTACTGCAAATTCATCTGCCACATCCAGGACAACTAAGGTCTGTCTCCAAAATCTAGGGATGTGCGGTTGGCAAAAAATGACTTCGGTTCGGTTTTCGGTTCTATTTTGCAAAAAAGTGCGGTTTTCGGTTCGGTTTCGGGTTTTACTAAATTAACCGCGGTTTCGATTTTTCGGTTTGGTTAGGCCTACTACATTCGTCTGTCAACGTCAATGCCATCTTTCATTTACGCCTCTACTGTATGACGCTAGAAATAACGTACTTCCGTGCTGAATTGATCCAACTAATTGTCAGCCGAAGTGGCTCAGAACTAGAAGTGCAGAGATATGGCATAAAGAAAAATACTTTGACTGTTGATCCTATCATGCTGCAAGATGAACTGTGAATGAGACAACGTGAAAAACCGTCCCCAAACCGCCGAAGCCTGTTTTTCGAATTTTGAGGTAGGTTCAGTTCGGTTTTTAGAAAACCGACATCTGACATTTTCATTGGGTTCTGCACACCCTTACAAAAATCATGCACTCCACAGAGTGCAAAGACCTGACAAGACACACTTGCTCACATATATACAATGATGAAAGATAATGTAACAAACATACAAAATTACCAGCCAACTCGTACCTTGAGTATGTAATGAATCATATCTTTCTGTCCCTGATGCGTAACATTCGCGTGATTTGACAAGCTCTCCAGCAGTGCACAGATGCTCTGCTGGCCACCTATGAGTTGAATCATACCAGACAAACAATAAATAGGTAACCAAAAGAAACAATATTCTCGGCAAAGGGATACCACAGCCCAACCAAGTTTATTACACAGAATTAGAGAATACTGACTTTGCCTTCAGTCCTTTGACACTGACGGCTGGGTCACAAAATGACAAAAAGGGCACCTGGTCAGAAAAAGTCTGCTGCAACAATCCCCAAAGATCTCCACTGTGGACCTGGCCCTACCCAGACCAACTTGGGAAAAAATATGCCAACTGCACAAAAACCAAACATAACCAAATGTAGCAATCATCGATACTGACAACTTGATTTAATCTTTCCCACCATCATCAACTGCATGACACCGTTTAACATCTTCCACTTTCTTAAGACCATGGGAGCAACTTTAGCCAGATGCTCTTGTTGACTTCACCAATGACTCACATGCGGGAATCAAACCAGGGTCTGCCGACTGTGAATTCAACTGCAAGACTAATACACAAAATTACGTAAGTGGCCAACGAAACAATGTAGTCGGTATAAGAAGGTCATATAAGTATACAGAGAGTTCCTACCTCTACCTAAATATTCATGACTTATCCTTGGCCGTCTGTAAGAACTGTAATAGTAAATAAAGAATCCTTTAAAAAATTCCCTGACGAAGAGCATGATCCAATTAAGGAACTCCATATCCGAACTGCGACTCAGATCTCCACCAAAATCTAATTGACTGTTCTTTGGGCCATGTTACACTCCTCCCAATTTTTTTTACAAAAATCCATTCATATCTGTTTGAGTAATCCAGCAGATGGGAACAGAACCTTCAAGCCAGTACCAAATTATACTGGGGCATGCACACAACAGTAGAATAGCCAAGAGTTGTGAAGTCCAATTTGTTGATCGTGAATCCAATGTCCTAACCACAACACTACAATGCCACGATAATTACAGTAGACTATGTAATACTCACCACGAGCTGCACTGTGACTGAAGCTAAAAGTCCTGTCCTCATCTGTGTCGCTGTCAGCATCCACCAGTGACTCTTTCTCTTGATGAACAGCAAGAGCTATCAGAAATAAAACCTGACAACAAACAATTCACTACTAATTCAAATTACTTAACAAGCAAGCTTCCTACATTTCCGGGTTCCCGGCACTTTTCAGGCAAATACAGTGCTAAAGTTCTGCTTACCCCTCCTGTGATGCAATACATATCATGGCGCCCTCTGGCAAACTGTTACAAAGTAAAAGCACAATTTGAGCCTAGTGAATTACTGGGATTAGAACCAGTCAGTATGGTGATTAGGAAAAGTAGACTAAGGTGATCTGGACATGCTACATGTAAACATGATGTTGACTGAGTCAAGCAACGTATGACAATGGAGACTGATAGACAGATGGGAAGCTCGTCAAAGACACAGTGGAAATGTGTCGAGGACAGGAAAAGTTTTAACCTGTCCAAGAAGATGCTCATGTTAGGGAGCAATGGATAATAAGAATCAAACAAAAACCCAGCTAACCCAGGTTCACCTGGAAATGCCCAACAAAATGGTGCATTTGTGAGTCACTATTTAACATATTTTTATTCATTTTCAGGCAATATGTTACCATTTCAAACTGTGCCTCGGACCACGACTTCGACCAACGTGCTGTCGTGCGGCTCAGTACAAGCTGCATGATGGAAATCATCACATCACAGTTCAGCAGGTTTAGAAGACGTCGAAAACGATTTCGGAATGGTGGAAGCGATGGAGGAACAAGTGCTGTCCACAAACACCACATCCTCCAGTCAAATATCAAGTAATTCACTAGTAAAACTTCCTTCCAAAACAGCACAATAAAACGTAAGAACTACTGTACGAAGTAAGTGATGTTTCACCTGCACCAAGAACTCCATTGTCTCGGTTCTTTCTCACAGACTCTTCTGACTATTACAACACACAGCAACAAAATGGTTAGATTAACTGAAGCTGTTCGCAACAGCTATTCACCACGAAGACTCCTGCAAAACCAAGCACATCCAGTGCTATTATCTGTTATTTTTATAAATACTGTATGTATGCAATGATGTGGTGCCTGGAGGCACTGCCTCGCCTCGAGGCAGCCTTGAGGCAGAATTTTTACTGCCTCTGCCTCGGTCTCGACCCCTGATGTCTTGGCCTTGGCCTCAGTCTCGACTAATCTGCCTTGGTCTTGCTACTGCCTCGAGGCACCAATCCCAGAGAAGCCAATCAGGGCCACCGGAAATTCCCGTTTAGAAAGTGAAAAATTCCCCCCACTGAGCGAAAAATTCCCAAAAATTCCCGTTATCTAAAATAGTGGATTATCCCATGCTATTACGCTTCTGCAATAGCAGAAGCATGTTGTAAGGGACCTAGGAACTATGCATGTATATAGAGAAGCCTGGAAGGTCCAACAACTGCACAATATAGTGTTCAGGGTTACAGCAAATTATTTGCCTTTTTATAGCAGTGATGTCCCTTTTGTTGCGACTCGAGACTTTTTATGAATGCAATCAAATGCATGATAACCAGAGCTGGCACAAGTCACTGGCTCGGCTATTCAGACATGGACAAGAAAACTGGAGTCAGTACATGAAATCAGATGAAATCAGCCAGCTCCACTGTGCTGGAAATCCAGCAACAGTGGATACTTAGTGCACTGGCTACAGAACTTCAACAAAAACACCATCAGCCAATTATAAATAGCTCTATAATGAATGATGTCTGAAAGCTTTTGTAGCCATACACCAGCAAAACCAATGGCACACTAATAAATCTGTTGAATGCATGCTGTAGTGTTACACAGGCTAATTAAGCTTAGCATCAAAATGAAACCCTAACGCACGTCATCATCTGAGGTCTGCATCCTTGTCAGATTCACAAGACATTACGTGGTCACATGCCTGCATACACAGCAGACCTATTTATGCCCGTTGCCAACATTACAGCACGATCCTCACTACATGCATCAGTGAAAGGCGACTTTGTCATACCTAGAACAAGTTGAAGGACTGGAGACACAGCCTTTTCTGTCACTGCACCAAGCGCATGGAACGGACTTCCAACAGAACTTAAACTGTTACGCTGCCCTTCAACTTTTAGGCAAAAAAACTGAAGATGTTTTTATTTCAGTCATCATATGGTGTGTATGAGAGCTAAATGTGTAATGCCACATCGGTCTTAAAGTAGGGGGTGCAACAGAGATAGTGTTCTGTTACTGTTACTGTCACAATTATAAAGTCTTTTGTATGCATTTATGCCAGACCCCTCAGCCGTCGCCGATATCCGTATCCGCCGTATTTTTTACTGCCGCCGAAAATCCGCCAGAAAAAAATTCGGCTAGCGACAAATCCGCCGAAATTTTACGGATTGTAATCCGCCGATTTAATTCTGGCGGAAATTCGGCTATTCAGTTCCACGGTCCACCACGGCATGTTTGCTGT
>Ga0209679_1000895_pt1 | contig 11768 bp, 9 predicted proteins | sample WorMetHEROISLAND_4_FD_187408 | JGI IMG/M metagenome (GOLD analysis project Ga0209679, IMG submission 187408) | Marine gutless worms symbiont microbial communities from Max Planck institute for Marine Microbiology, Germany - Olavius sp. 2 HERON... ...
AATATGCGAATAAAATTCAACATAACCGCCTTGATGCGTCTTTGGGCAGCCGCCGGCTCCAGTTCCATCACCGGCGGCTGGTTGCCGATAATGGCAACCGCATCCGGTATCAGGTCCAGCAGGATCTGCCCGTTGCTTCCCAGGGCCGCCAGGATCCGATCGCGCCACAGAATGAGACGCTGCTGGCTTTCGGTCAAAAGTTGACGAACCAGGTCATGAAAAGCAGTTACAAAGGTGGCATAAGGCACACTGCGATCCGGTGCGTCAAACTGTCCCTGCAAAAAAATTCCCTCACGGTGGGCAACGCCTTTGCCGGCTTCAATAACGAGAGCGGTTTTCCCGATCCCGGCCTGGCCGGCAATGAGCATCATTTCCTTGCCACCCCGGCTGACACGATCATATGCCGCCATCAGGGTTTCGAGTTCCTTGTGCCGGCCAACCAGCTTACGGGATATCTGAAAATTATCGGATACATCCTGGCGGCCTAACGGAAATGATTTTATCCGCCCGGTGCGCTCCAGGCGCTGAAGGCACTCTGCCAAATCCACTTCAAGACCGGCGGCAGTCTGGTATCGGTCCTCGGGGTTTTTGGCGAGCAGTTTGATGATGACATCAGACAGCCCCTCAGGAACTTCGCTGTTCAATTTACTCGGTCTAGCCGGTTTTCTGGCAATGTGAGCGTGAACCAGTTCCAGGGCATCGGTGGTTTCAAACGGAAGCCTGCCGCTAAACATTTCATACAGCACCACTCCCAGAGAATAAAAATCCGTGCGCCAGTCAACCGGCCGGTTCATTCGACCGGTCTGCTCGGGTGACATATAGGACAGCGTACCGGCCAGTCCCTGGATTTCACCGATGGACCCGGCGCCGGATAAGGCTCGGGATGATCCAAAGTCAATAATTTGCAGACGGTCGGCTTCCGGGTTGTAAATAATATTGGATGTCTTGATGTCGCCGTGAACAAGACTCGCGCTGTGAATTTCTCCAAGAATACGGACCAATTCAATGGCCATTGTCAAAAGCTGCTGAAGGGTGAATGTCCGGATTTTCAGCAGTGCTTTTAAATCCTGGCCGCCGATGTCTTCGGTGATCAGCACCAATCGATTGCTGATCCGTTCAAGCCCCGCGGGCCGCGGTATGCCCTCGATATTTAAGGGGTGAATGGTTTCATATTCTCGCCGGTAGCGCAGAACTTCTTCCGGGAGGGGATAATCCGCTTTCAATGTTTTTAAAATTACCGACCGCTCACCGGCCAGCTGCTTTGCCCGATAAACGACTGACCGACTGCTTTCATAGATTTTTTCATTGACATGATATCCGGGTATTTTGAGCATTATGTCCCCCCCGTGTCATCAGTTTTAACACCTTTGTTAAATAAAAAAATTTAATATCAGATACTTTATCGCGCCGACAGCAGACCGCTGCTATGGAAAAAACTGGGGCCGGAGGCGTGAGCTCAAACCAAACCCCTGACAATATAGAATGCGATAATAGCAAGTTAAGACAGCATATGGCATGTTGGCAATATTAAACCCGATATTTATGATCTGGCCTAGCCCGTAAAATGCAAACCGTCTCATCCGCCTGAGCATCGGACAAGTCTTGATTTTGATCTGGCAAGGTTTATATTATTTCACAGAATTTTTGATTGGATCCTGAACCTCAAGCACAAAGGCCGGCAGAATTGAGTGGAAATTACCACCTGGCTTCACTCCGAAGGCGCGTAACAGCGGAAAGTTCCCGGATAAAAGGACCCCTTAAATGAAGAAAATACAACTCACGCTTCTCCTTTGCCTAACACTGATCCTTGCCTGCGCCACCAGTCCAACCGGAAGACGCCAGCTCATGATCGTATCCGAGGCTAGTGCCATTTCCGCCTCCAGGCAGGCATATGTCGAGATGCTAAAGCCCTATGAGCAGCAGGGCAAGGTCGACAACGATCCGGCATTAAAAAAGCGTGTCTACAGGATTACCGGGCGTTTGATTGCCCAGGCCATCAAGTGGCGGCCGGAGACGAAAAGCTGGGAATGGAGCATCAAGATCGTCGATGAACCGGAAACGGTCAACGCCTGGGCCATGGCCGGCGGTAAGATGGCCCTGTATACGGGTCTTGTGAACAAGATTAAACCAACCGATGATGAGCTGGCCCAGGTCCTCGGCCACGAAATTGCCCATGCTTTGGCCAAGCACTCGGCCGAGAAAATGTCGGTGGCGATGGCCAGTTCCATTGGTGTGGTTGCTGTGGGTGTCGCCGCGGATCGCAAAGGATTGGCTTTGACAGGGGCGGCGCTGGCCGCGGCCCTGGCCGTCCAAAGACCAAACAGCCGGGCGGCGGAGTCTGAAGCGGATCAAATCGGTATTGAGCTGGCGGCCAAGGCCGGTTATGACCCGCGGGCTGCGATCACCCTGTGGCAGAAGATGGCCCAGGTCGGCGGCAAAGGTCCTCCCGAATTTCTCAGCACCCACCCGTCTCCGGCAAATCGCGAGAAAAAACTCGCCGAATATGTCCCCGAAATGATGCCTTATTACGAGCAGAAGGGAAAACGGCCCGTTTACCAATTGTAATCAAAGCACTTATTCAGTTTCATGACGCGGTCATGAGCAAAGGAAAAATAGAAGCCAGATACAAAGAGTTGGCCTACCTGAAAACATCCAGCATTAACGACTGCCGCTATTGAACCAGCTACCACACTGCTTCGGCGAAGCAGGTCGGCGTGACTGAAAAACAGATAGCGGCGCTGAGGTTTTACCAGCGCAGTGAGGCTTTTGACGAAAAAGAAAAAACCACCATCCGTTTTGCGGATATTGTTACCCGTGGCGCCACCGCCGTCGACTCCAATGTATTGGAATATATCGGAAAATTTTATTCCGAGGATGAAATTGTTGAGCTGACGATGGTGATTGCCCTGGCCAATATGGTCAACCGGATCAACGATGCCCTGAAGATCGAGCCAGATTTAGGCGAGGCCGAATAAGGATTTCGTGCTAAACTCAAAAATTAGATTTATATACAGATACGCAATTCCTTATGAAGCTGGGTATACCTAAATTTTAAACTCAGGCTGACGCTTCTCTTTAAAAGCCAACATACCCTCTCTGGCCTCGTCGGTTCCCCAGAAAAATGTCAACAACTCCACCCCGGCTTCCACACTCGGTGTTAACATATCGTAATAAACATTGTGCATCTTTTTGGCCAGGGCAATGGCGGTGGGACTTTTGCTCAAGATTTCCAGAGCCCAGCTATCGGCTTCCTGCTCCAGTTCATCGGGAGAAACCACTTTGTTGATCCAGCCCATGGATTCGGCTTCCCGGGCCGAATACATCCGGCAAAGATAGGTGATTTCCCGGGAGCGCTTTTCTCCCACAAGAAAAGGCAGATTCTGGGGCACACCGTACATCGGCACCGAGCCTACGCGGGGACCGGCCTGGGCGAATCTGGCGTTTTCAGAAGCGATGGTCATGTCACAGGCAATATTGATTTCATTGCCCCCGCCCACACAAACCCCGTGTACGGCTGCAATTACCGGTTTGGAGATTCTTCTGACCGCATCAATCATGGCTTTAAAATCTGCCAGATAAGCTCGCCGCTCGGAAGCCGCGGCCCGGGTCAACTGCAGCAATTCTTCCAGATCACCACCGGCACACCAGGCTTTACCGGCACCCTTCAAAATGATGACCCGCACCTCAGTCTCAGACTCGGCCTGTTTTAAGGCAGCCGTTAAATCCAGGACGAGCTGACGATTCAGTGCATTAAACACATCCGGACGGTTAAGTGTCAGGTAACATAGGCCGTTTTTCGATTGATAGATAACGGTTGAATCCATAATCACTCCTTTCTAAAACGGAAATTTGTCTATTCAATTTTTTATTTCTGGTGAAACCACACATATGGTTTAAAATCCGGCCGCTCCTCATAAATTTTCTCGCCGGAATAGATAATATATCAAAATGTATTATGCTTATTTGCCGGGTTCCGGCAAATAACGGATCAAGAGAACTGCTGCCAGAGGAATAAAAGCGACGAAATTTAAGACAGTGCGGATGTCAAAAGCGTCGGCCACCCTGCCGGTAAGGGGCATCAAAAGCCCGGCGATTCCGAGGGCTAACCCCATAACGATGCTGGACACCAGTGACCGACCTTCGGGGGCAACCTTCTGGGCCAGCGCCACTGCCGGAAACAGGGTGGCCAAAAGCAGGAATCCGGACATGAACGCAAACGGATACAACTGCCAGCCGGTAGCTTGAATGAACAGCAAAAGGCTGGGAGATGAAAGGCCAAAAGAAAAATAATAGATGGGCTTAAAGCCGATCCGATCCACGAGGTGACCGCACACGAGGGCACTGACAGATCCGCCGACGGTAAACAGGGAGAGGATGCTGCCGACCGACACCAGCGAGTGTCCTTCGGCGGCCGTCAGGACCGGTATGAAAGTCAGGAGGGCCTGTTCCACAAAAGCTCTTGAACAGGCGATGGACCAGATCAAGACAATCGGCTTCCATACCTTGCCGATGCTTACTTTAAGGGAGCCGAAAAAATCCGTTTGCGCGTGACCGGAGCCATTAGAAGCCGGAATCATAATGAAAAGAACCGCAAAAACCAGCACCCCAAAAAGGGTTAGAATCGGCAAACGATGCAGTCCCATCAGGGTCACATAGGCCGAACAAACGAGGGGTCCTAGGGTAAATCCCAGCGTGCCCCCCAGGCCGAACAGTGACATGGCCATTCCGGTACGCCGGCCGGCGTAAACCGACACCATCCCGGCCGCAGTGGGATGATAAATAGCCGAGCTGATCGAACCCAGGCCGATCAGCAGGAGAACCATCCAGAAATAGGGGGCAACACCAACCATGGGGATACAGATCGCCCCCACAAACGAGCCGACCAAAAGGACGACCCGCGTTTTATAACGATCGGCCAGATAACCGAAAACGGGTTGAATCAGAAATGCCATAAATGTGGCGATGCCGGTTATCAGACCCACCTGGGCCAGGCTCAAGTTGAATTTGTTCGCCAGCACCGGCAGCAGCGGCCGGATAAAAGACTGGAAGAAATCGCCGATAAAATGAATCAGGAATAGAGCAAAAATCGCTTTTTTGTTGATTTGGCTGGTGTCGGTCACGGGCTTTCTCACATTCGGATTTCTTGACTGCGCTCCTTTAGCATTTTACCGGACTGCAGTAAAGATGAATCGACAATGAAATTCGTCAATCATTTGCAGGCAGTAGAAATGCGTTTGACATCATAAATCCATTATATTAAGTAGTAATCGGTTGGTTTTCTGAAATCAAAACCATGTCCCTTAAATTTCAATAACTTGACTCGTTTTATACATGTAACTGACGAGGCGAAGCAATATCAAAGGGCCAAAGACCGCGAGCCGGAGATAGCCGTTTGCAGCGGTTTTTTCTTGGAGAAAAAAAGCTAAATAATCCCATTAATTTTGTCCGAATCGGCTCTGCCCTAGAGGGCCGGCTCAGATCATGTTCTTTAATTACTTCATCGCCCACACCATCAATCACCCTTCCAACTAGAGAAAATTTACTCCATAAATCGGCCGGCATCCGCAAAAATGGGGGGAAATTAAAAGGACCGTGGACTCCTTTAAAGCTGCGATCGAAGCCATGGATTTAACCAAATTCTATGGCGCATCAAGAGGCGTTATAGATCTCAACCTGTCTATCCAGCAGGGGGAAATTTTTGGATTCCTAGGCCCCAACGGTTCCGGGAAAACCACAACCATCCGTCTTTTTCTCAATTTGATAACACCTACAAAAGGTAACATATTTCTGCTGGAAAGGCCGTGCAAAAAGGGCGATAAAGCGCTGTTGCAAATGATAGGCTATCTGGCGGGAGAAATTGGCCTTTATCATGATTTTACAGGGATGGAGTATTTGCACCATCTGATGAAGCTCAAGGGCGGCAACCCAAAGGGGATTTCAGCGCAGAAAATGGACCGTCTCATCGAAAGGTTCAAAATAGACTTACACAGAAAAATCAAAGGTTACTCCAGCGGGATGAAACAAATGGTGGCAATCATCCAGGCCTTCATGCATGATCCCCTTTTGCTGATTCTTGATGAGCCTACAAGGGGCCTTGACCCGCTCATGCAGGAGCAGTTCCATGATCTTCTGCGTGAGGAGAAACGCAGAGGTCGAACCATTTTCTTATCTTCCCACAATCTGGGGGAAGTGGAGAAAATTTGTGACCGGGTGGGCGTGATTAAAGAAGGTCGGCTCTTCTTGGTCGAGGAAATTGAAAAATACCGAACACTGGTGGGTAAAAAAATCAGCTTGGTAACTAAAGGGCAAACCACAGGGCTGTCAGAGACGCTCAATGAGCTGAGCGGCGTAGAAAATGTGAATAGGAGAGGCGCCCAAGTGGAGTTTTTCTACAAAGGGAGTATGCAAAAACTCATTGAGCGCGTCGCCGCCCTTGACCTATCGGACTTCACCTGTGAGACGCCAAGTCTTGAAGACGTTTTCATCAGGCTCTATGAGGATTAAGATAATGATTAACAAAGAGCTTGTGCGGATGTTTATACGCCGACATCTTATTCTCTCCCTGGTCGTATCGATCGGTTCCGGGATTCTTGCCCTTGGCCTGACCCTATTATTCCCTGATACGCATCTTGAAGATGCTGCAAAAATATCCATGGGGTGGCCGCAGATCATGAAAGATCTCTTTGGTGATCCAATCCATGCCTTCACCGACATATACGGGTGGCTCAACCTGCAGGTTTTCCATATCACTTTTTGGGCCATCTTTGGTGTTTTCGCATCACTGCTGGCGTCATACATTGTCGCAACGGAGGTGGAGGGAAAAACCATCGATACCCTGCTTTCGTGCTCCATCACGCGATCCGAGGTAATTGTCAGCAGACTGATCGGCCTTGCAATGATCTTGACTTTATCCATCATCCCCTTTTTTCTGGGATGTCTCCTGGGTATCTTGATTCTTGGCCAACCCCTTCAGATTGATGCCATTGGGGCCGCATGCCTTGCGGGTCTTTTCCTTTTTCTTGTCGTTGCCGCCACCACGCTTCTTATCTCCGTTTACATTCCCTATCAGACGCCCTGCCTGATCATAACATGGGGATTTTTTGGCTTTCTGTTTCTCTTTAAAGAAGCTATCACCAAGCTGGTGCCGGTCTTGAATAATTTGGCTTTCTTAAGTCCATATCACTATTACCGCACGGCCGACATTCTCCTGCGCCAAACCTACCTTTTGTCTGATTGGGTCGTACTCCTGTGTATTTTTATATCTTTTTCATTCCTTGCCGCGCTTTATTTTGCACGCCGGGATATTCCTTTATGATTTCAGGAACGGATCAATAAAAAGATGGCAAGGCCGCTTATGTCCGCAGGTAGGAGGCGCCGTTGACGTCGATGATGCAGCCGGTGAGATAATCGGTGCCTTCGGCCGCCAGGAACAACACCACCCGGGCAATTTCCTCGGGACGCGCCACACGATTCAAAGGGCTCTGAGTCCGAATGGCATCTCCTGCGGGACCGGCCAGCACGGAAGCGGCCATATCGGTTTCCACAAAACCGGGGGCAACCGCATACATGAAAATGTTGTGGGGGGCCAGGGCCTGGGCCATTGATTGGCTGAAGGCATTGAGTCCGGCCTTGCTGGCACCGTAGGCCGGGGCATCCGGTTCGCCTCGAAAGGCGCCGCGCGAGGTGATGTTGATGATTTTACCGCCGCCGCTTTTCATCATGTGGCGGGCCACATGAAAAGACAGATGGGCCGGCCCCATCAGATTCGTTAATATGGTTTTTTCCCAGCTGCGCTGCCAATCTTCAAATGTCGTTGTGGCGACAGGATGAAATTCATAAACCCCGGCATTATTGACCAGCACATCGATTCTGCCCGTTTCGCTGACCGTTTTTTGCGCCATTTTGCCGACAGCCGTTGCATCGGATAAATCCGCCTGAACGATCAGATGAGAAGCGCCGGCAAGACCTGCCAGGGTGTGTTCGGCAGCTTCCCGGTTTTTATGAAAATGCACCACAATACGGGCCCGGCGTTCGGCAAACTGCCGGGCAATCTCACGGCCGATACCGCGGGATGCTCCGGTTACCATCACCACTTTGTCTGAAAAATCTGTTCGCACTCTTAAAGTTTCCTTCCCGAATTCGGTGTCATTGCTCCGGACTAACAATATGTTCTCTGGTTTTACCCGAAGTTGCCGGTGACGCCGGAGCCGTATCGGAAGGCAGGCTGCAGCCGCAGGCGGTTCGCGCAGCGGATTCCAGGCGTCGATCCCAGTAAAGCGTATCCGCTTTTTGACAGACCCAGTGCCGGTGGTCAATCTACAAAAAATCACTTCTAACGGGGCAAGTTCAGACCGCTAGTGCGACTTCGTCCGGGTCCAGGCTTCATCCATAATACGGTTGTCCTTGCCCAGATCCTTGGTGAAATACAGCGTTTTCAAAATTTCCGGCGGCGGCCAGACACCGGGATTTTCCAGATCTTCTTTGTTCAGGTAAGGCCGAGCGGCCTCATTGGGGGTTGCAAAGTGGTTGTAATTAGTCAGCGAGGCATTGACCTTGGGATCCAGAATCCAGTTGATCCATTTGTGGGCCGCATCCGGGTTGGGGGCTTTGGCCGGTATGCACATGGAATCAAGCCATATTTCACTGCCTTCCCTGGGTACCACAAACCCTAAATTTTTCGGATCTTCGGCAATGGCCTGGATGGCGTCACCGTTGTAAACGATGGCCGCAGCCGACGCATTGGCAACAACATCGTTCTTACCGCCGACACCGCCTTTAAAACCCAAACAACTTTGACGTTTTTTGGTTTGAATCAGCAAATCCGCTGCCGCCTTGAGCTCCTTGGGATTAATGCTGTTAAAATCGTATCCGAGATAGAGCAGGGCGATGCCCATCATCTCACGCACCGAGTCGATGAGGGCAAAAGGACCCGGGTCCTTTTGGGGATCAAAAATAATAGACCAGCTTTGTGCGTCGGCGTCCTTGATGCGGTCTTTACGATAAATTAGACCCACGGTACCCCACTGCCAGCCGGCCGAGTACTTATTGCCGGGGTCGAAAGTGGTTTGCTTGAATTTAGGGCCCAGGTTCTTCAGGTTGGGAAGCTTGGCATGATCCAAAGGCTGGATCAGTCTCAGGCTGATCAGGCTGGGCATGATATAATCGGAAGGCACAATGATGTCATACTGCGACACCCCGCCGGCCTGCAATTTGGCCATCATCTCCTCATTCGATTCATAAAGGTCCAGCCGAACTTTGATACCTGTCGCCTGTTCAAAGTCTTTGGGCATGTTTTCTTCATCCATGTACTCCGACCAGATGAAAATCTTTAGCTCATCTCCTGCTGCAAAAACAGTTCCGCCAAATACAATCGACAACGCCACCAGCACTAAAATTAATTTTTTCATCTCCTCCCCCTTTCACCCGCCTCAATTGATCGGGAATGGTCAATTGAAAGCTCCCTGTTATTTGTAAATCGCGAAAGGCTTCAGACATTTTCGGCCCAGCGCCGAAAAGTCAAGCCTCCTGCTCCCCGAGGATCATTGATTCATTAGAAAAATTGTCGCCATAAGTCAAGAAAAGGATCATGCGCCTCCGGCTTTAAACCGTTCAATCCAGAACAATTATCCTGTTTGGACATCTTTTTGCTATTTAGCCAAATCTATTTAACTATTTAATTTAAATTATAATTCAACCGATAGGGAACAAAGCAAACTCCTAAAAAGATGCTAAAGAATCTATCTGATATGCCGATAGCTTATTTGTGTCTGCATCTATATAAAGATGAAGTACATAAATTATTAGGCTTTTTGTTTCGCGGCGCATTTAAGGCATACCCGCTGAGTTGCCTCACATATTCATGACACGTTGCACTCCATTTCACAATTGCGAACAATTGATGGTGTTTGATGTCATGGTGGATATCAAACCTGAGATTTGTTTTTATAACATAAGGGGACAGGGAAATTCTTATGCAAGAACAAGCTTCTAAACCAGAAATGTCCGATGAAAGATTGAATCACAAAACCTGCAATTGCCAAAACGCCAAGATGCCCCTTGGAAATGGTCAAAATGAGATCCATCAATTGATCTCATTGCTGCCCACCATATTAATCGGCCTGTCCAGGGACAGTAAAATTGTCCTCTGGAATTCAGAAGCGGAACGCGTAATCGGTAAAAAACAATCAGAGGTGATGGGATTTCCCATTCAGCAATGCAGCATTGATTGGGACTGGGATAAAATTGACGGCGGGATTTCGAAAAGCCGTACCGCCAGTCAGCCAACCCGGGTGGATAACATACGATTCCAACGGCCGGACGGTAAAGAACGATATCTGGGTATGACCATTAATTATCTGGATGGCGAGGATGATTGTATTTTGGGGTCGACCATCATCGGCGCGGATATTACCGATCGCAGAAAGCTGGAAACTCAGCTGCAGCAGTCGCAAAAAATGGAAGCCATCGGACAGCTGGCTGCCGGAATCGCCCATGAGATTAATACGCCAACTCAATTTGTGGGAGACAATACCCGCTTTTTCCAAGATGCTTTTGAGGATTTGAGAAAAATTATCAGAGAATATGAAAATTTGATTGGCAAAGCAAAATCGGACTCGCTGACCGGGGATCTGATAGTCGGGGCTGAAAAGCGCATCCAGGATATGGATCTGGAATACCTGGAGCAGGAAATTCCGGTCGCCCTGCAGCACACGCTCAAGGGGGTGGACCGCATTACTAAAATAGTACAGGCCATGAAAATCTTTTCCCACCCGGGAATGATTACCAAAGAACCTACTGATATTAATCAGGAAATTGAAAAAACAATTACCATCTCCCGCAATGAATGGAAATATGTCGCCCAGATGGAAACGGATTTCGACTCGAACTTACCGGCTGTCCCCTGTTTCAGGGCCGAATTAAATCAGGTGATCTTAAATTTGATTGTCAATGCCGCCCATGCCATTGCCGAGGCTAACGAAAACGCCTCCTCAGAACAAGGTATCATTCGCATCCGCACTTATCACAAAGATAATTGGGCTAAAATTCGTATCAGCGATACCGGTGCCGGTATCCCGCAAGAAATCCGCCATAAAATATTTGACCTGTTTTTTACCACCAAAGGACCCGGCAAGGGCTCGGGTCAGGGGTTGGCTATTTCGCATAGCGTTATTGTTGAAAAACACAAGGGAACACTGGACTTAGAAAGCCAGGAAGGCAAGGGAACCACTTTTATTATCGGTCTACCACTAGGAGCTGAACCGGACGAAAATGAATGACTCCACCAAAAAACGGATTCTGTTTGTTGATGACGAGCCATTGGTATTAAACGGCTTACAGCGGACACTCCGTAAAATGCGTGATGTGTGGGATATTACCTTCGCATCCAGCGCGGCAGAGGCATTGGCAATTCTTGACCATAATCCCATGGATGTCATCATTTCAGACATGAAAATGCCGGAAATGGATGGTTCGCAATTGCTGGCCGAAGTCAAGCAGCGTCATCCGCATATTGTCCGTCTCATTCTTTCCGGGCATGTTGAGCAGGAAACCACCATCCAATCCATCCAGTTTGCCCATCAATGTCTTTCCAAACCGTGCGATGTTGAATTATTAAAACAAACCCTGGCCAAACTGTTTTCCCTGCGCGATATCCTGTCCGATGATTCCATAAAAAAAATCGTCTCGCAAATCGAATCCCTTCCCAGCCTCCCCTCCATCTACACCGAGATTATGGCCGAAATGCGATCCGATGATCCTTCGATCGAAAA
>Ga0209679_1000896_pt1 | contig 11768 bp, 4 predicted proteins | sample WorMetHEROISLAND_4_FD_187408 | JGI IMG/M metagenome (GOLD analysis project Ga0209679, IMG submission 187408) | Marine gutless worms symbiont microbial communities from Max Planck institute for Marine Microbiology, Germany - Olavius sp. 2 HERON... ...
AATAACCGTTTAATTCCAAATTTCTTGCTGAGTCTAACAGTGACAGAATTGTGAAAATCGTTCAATATTTGGCGAAGTTATGGACAAGAGTTTGGTGTCTTGTTTTTTTGACTCACGGTGTACTGTACGCTTTATAGGCCTAGTTGTCGGAATAGCGCATGTCGGAATAGGAATCGCCTCCGACCATATTGTTGCCAGTCTGCTTTCCTTGCTTTTTACTTGGTAACCGTTTCAGAATTCAGATTCTCTTTGGAGTACCGGGTATATCCACTTCCACTCGGCTGCAGCAGAGTAACTTGGTCACGTGACCCTGCGTGCGGCGTCCCACTTGCATGTTAATGAACATCACGTGACTCAGTTACTCCGTTGGGCTTCAACGTACAAGTGATTATCAACCTCCGTCTACCGAGTCCGCGCGCTGTCACCCGCAAAACCTATATAAGTCCGGTTTCCAGTGTTCTATTCACAGTCGCACCTACGCGGTGTGATGTAACAAATTATTATGGAATATTGTAAAGAAAAATTCCTTTATTGAATGAAACGTATAGTAATGGCAGAGCATAAGTTCCCTTTACCGTATCCGTCCGGTGTCCGTCCATCCGGCGACTACGGATGACGTGAGCCCAGTTGGAACATAGCTTCCCCTTAAGATGCCGAAAAAATTTTTTCAGCACCCCTGAAATACGCATGACCACGGTCACGTGACCAAGCTTGTAATTTGATACCCCCTACTTATGTCTGGAACGGTTAAAAGTAGAGCATTCAAATTTTACGCAGAGCTTATGACGGAGGAGTACAACAAAAGTTATACACAGGAGAGCCCTAAGTGGGCGTGGCCAGGGTCACTTGACCCCTAATTTTTGGGGCGTTAAATGCTAATGGCTCCAAAACGGTTAAAGCTGCGGAGTTCAAATTTGACGTGCATGTTTCCAGGGACAATCCGGACATGACCCCTTATTTTTTCGAAAAGGGCCGTGGCCAGGGTCACGCGACCAACTAAATTTTTGGTCTCGCGAGCTGACCACACCCACGTAGTGCACTGGACGGCCACAAAGTGGGCGTGGTCAGCTCGCGTGACTAAATTTGTAATTTTACATCCCCTTAATTATTTTTGCAACAGCTGACGGTAGAGTATTCAAATACACAGAGCTTACAAGGGAGATGTGCAACATTTTACATACAAGAACCTGTGAATAGTAGTGGTCGAATTTTGCGTTGTGCTTACGAGTGTTACAAATTCACATGATCATTTTGGATTTTTGGCCTGTACTCGCTTACTGGCTCTATACGTCTGTAGGCTATCTACGAGCATGTTTACTTTAATTGCTATATGACGTATTGGACAGACTCCGTGTTCGTTCGAACATTATCTTGTTCTGTAAAAATTACGTAAGAAAATTCCGTTCCGTTACATCCGTAACGGCAAAAAGCTGCCGTAACCGTTCTTCCGTTGAAATAGGATCGAGTTCTATTTTCCGTTGTTCCGTAGCTGGCCAACCATCGACGCCGACGAGCCAAGGCATACGGCAGCGGCAAAGGTGTACGGAAACGGTAACGGCTAACGGGAACTGCGAAAAGGTAACGGAAGACCGTCAACGGAATGGTGAAAACCAGGCACGATGCACTAGAGTCGACGCGGCTCGGAAATTGTAATAGGCCAAACCGCCAAAGGCCGTGATTACATGTAAATAAAACATCTTTACGCCCACAGCATAGCCACGGGAAGTCGGCGGCTCTAAAACATTGTTGCAAATGTTTTCATTTGCAAAAATGTTTTAGAAAATGGGCGGGGCTAACAGTCAATCATTGTTATGTTATCGCGTCTTTGCACGACGTCATTCTCACGCTACCCAAAGAAACAGTGATTGGCTCCAATGACGCTGGCTCATGAATATTTGGCAACAAGCACAATATTAAAATGTCTTAATTAAAGTCAAGCTGGTAAACTAGACTTTTATTGCAGTTTACACAATGCCGGCCGCACGGTGCTTAAGCAGTTCGAATCTCGTAATTTCCGGGTTTCCGTTTTTTAATCGTGAAACATTGGCACCAGAATTCAGAACAACTCAATCTATAAACTACAGCCTATACGTGCACAAAACGCTGACTAGACATTTTGTCGCTTTTAAACGAAATAGCACTAGCCTATATGCAGTTGCAATATTATTTTATGTAGTTATGACAAAAAATTGGCTTACTTTTTTTTGACAGCTGTGTTGATAGGGTTGGATAATTGGATTGCGTTTTACAACAGTTGCGTACTCAGGGGACATGGGTGCATGTCCCCCGTCGTACTGGAAAATAGCATTTGTCTCCGGCTTCTGAGGGCTTCGTCCCCAGACCCCCACCGAGGCTCCCCAGACCTCTGCCTTGTCACCCCGTAGCAAATTCCTGGCTACGCCCCTGTTTTACAAAGTTTACCCATGTCCATGTCTGGGGTATCCTGCGCGCGAGTTCGTGGCTCTGGCACCACTGTATAAGTGTGGTCAAAAAAGTAATCCGCCACGTTTCATAACTTCGTCAATTAATAACGGGATTTCTCATTTTTTCACTGGCCCACTCTGCAGTAAATGTGTAAAAATGTTAAAAGATCCACCTCACCTCAATCACGTCGCGACATTGCCCTGTGAAATATTCGTATCCAGCAGATTGACGTTAATATTTCACCAGGTATAGTGTAGCGAGTCGTTTATGGTGTGGTGGGATCATTAACCATCATTCTATGTTGCGGCTGCTGATTATGCTAGCGAAAGAATTTTGAAAATTGGTCAGTATTTGAAGCATTTGTGAGAAAAATTTCGTGACTTACTTTTTTGGATCACTCTGTATATTCCCTTCGTGTCGTTTATGGCGTTCGCCACATTGTTGGTTACAAGTGTTGACGATGCCGAAAAAGCAAAGTTAGCGAACTGTTGCGTTTGGTCGAAATAGATAAGTTGCGGCGCATTGTACAATGATCTGATTTGTACATCTCGCGGCGAAGTGTCGATACATTTGCGCCTAAGTGATTTTCAAACGCATCGCTATAAGCTGGTTCTGCATGCATCAACCGACGCTTCTCACTCGATTGATGCTCTACGAAGGTTGTTGCGTCGTCGTCTTTACTTCCTGGGTCATCTAAGATGAAAACTTAAAATTAAAAGCTGCAGTATGGTCCAATTCTTCTCGCACAGTCGAAAAGTTCGTCGAATTTGACTGAAATCCAGTGACTGTTTTGCGCGGCATTAAGCACGCGTAAACTGTTTCTGTCATCTGCTGTTTTGTGCGTCTAAAGCCTATATCACAATTGCGATTCGACTACGACACGACTACGACGAAAAATTGACACGTTCATTTTTTGATCGCGTCGAATCGCGTCGAATGGAAGCAGGCGCGCGATACGTCGTAGTCGGATCGTAGTCGTATCGCAGTTGTAATCACGGCTTTATAACATTTTCTCAGTGCTTCGAAGCCGTTAGTTGGGGCGACACGACGGACATACCGACATATCGACGCCGGCGTTTCGGCGCTGGAGGTTGTTTCAGCGCTGTACGGCGACACAGCCGTAGCGTGCAGTTGTGCTACTTTTATTTCACTAACACACCGTTCTGTTACCATAAATAATTACACATTTGTCGTGGAAAAATTACACAAGTGAACACTCGCTATTGTTTGTGTTCTTGTCAGACTTACTTGAACGCAGTACGTTGCATTGTGTTTTGGGTAGTTATTAATGCTGACTGATTATATCGCTGATTGGTGTGTATATTGTATGCATGGGCGGTTCTAGCACAAAAATTCGTCACCGAGCCCACTTTATCCGTTTGGCGTTAAAATGAAAACATTGGCATTTTAAATCACTTGAAAATTATTTTTCCAGCCAGCTTTGGATCTGGAGGGGGGGGGGGGGGGCAACAAGTGAATCTGTGCCCCCTGCCCCAACGTAGAACCGCCCCTGACGGTATGTTACGTATGTACGCCAAGATGTCACGTACCCGGCTATGAGTGCTTATAGCAGTGACTAAAGATTCTTTCTTGGGACTAGTCTGGGAGCAGCGCATTAGAGGTTTCTTTAACGATGCGCAATATAAATTCAAGTTTTACTTACATAGGCCTACTTATGTAATACGTCTGTCTAACCTGGATTAAATCCAATACAATAGGCCGATTAAAACCGACAGTAGTATAGTGGTAATAGTTATAGGTACATCCTCTTTTTTACTACTGAGTACTGAAGGTATATTAGCGAACGTGTTTGTTGAATGTTTACATCTGGGCAATCTGTGTATGGATTGGATGCAGAGGTCGACGTGTGACTGCGGAGTGCAGTGCTGATGGGTAATCGACTAAGCGGACGAGCGCGGCACAAGAAGCCGACATCGGGTGATGTTTCCACTTCGTCGACGCGGACTGGCAAGAGTCCTCCGTCGTCCGGGTCCGTCTCTGTCCGCCTGCGTGCGGCTGCCGTGAGGGTCGGGTACCGGCGTCGCGGCGGCCGCAGCAGCGAACAGATTGTTTCGTGTCCGAACCTGGGCGACGACGATGGCGGCGACGGGCAGCGCCTGCAGCTGGGTGGTCGGACGGCCGATGGCAGCAGCGGTGACGTGCCCGACCTGACGGTCTACCGGTCGTACGGCACCGGGTTTGGCGAGATGACGACGCCCGATGGCGACGACGTGCACGGCGGACGACTGGCGGTTGTCGCGGACTCGGTTCCAGACATAAAGATCTACCGTCGTAGCGCGGCGCTGTACAACTACGACGACGACGACGACAACGTTCTTCATCATTCCAGCTATCGGTCTGAGTGCGATGCACGTCGTCAGTGTTGTCTTTAGTGACCCACACCCCCACCCGACGACGGTTAAACCCAATTAAGCTAGCATACAACCCAAGTCGGCCGGGACGGCCGTCTCCGTTAACAGCCAGCTAGGTCAGTGTGCCAATAATCCTGGTAACAGGGCCTGCTGTTACACAGAACTCGCCGTTTCTTTCCTAGCGGTGGCCGTAACCGTCGCCAGTACTCATTACGCCTACCCACGGAAGGATGGCCAGGCTGAGTTGGCCTGTGTAGAGTCTTATAAATGTATATACTTTTGATCGTGTGCGGCCCATTACGAGCTCTGCGGCTTCTCGCAACAGGGTTATGCGGCGCCGTAAGCACGGCGCAGCACACAACGTTCACTGATGTGTATATACATGGTGGTCCCAAAAAGTAAACCACGGTTATGGCAGGCTAATTGTCACTTAAGCGCGAGCGCGTTAAATATGAACGAAAAACACCAAATTTGTCTGAGCATCAAGTGTCGTATCTGTTTTTTTTCTTATTCAAGTATAATCATGTTTTGGGGCGGGGTTATCAGGCGTTTCAAATAAATTAAATATTCTGTGTCACTTCACTAAGTAGTTTGTCAATCGTTGTAGGCAATGTGAAATGCCCCACAACTGACATGTGCATAAAATATTTAACAGTGGAATAACTGTAAATCTGCAGTGCAGTATAAATAGTACAATAATTGCGTGATTCGGTGACTGTGTATTTATTTAGAATATTTATTTGACAGAAATATACTGGCTTAATTTTTGGACCACCTTAATGTTGTGTTATTAGCACGAATGTCGTGCAAGTCCACTTGATTGGGTTTGTCTGTCTGTAAAGAGGATATCTAAGAAAATTAACGATAGATTGAATTGCAGTGAAAGTCTGAAACTGCACAGTTGTTGGTCTTGCCAGGCAAACACCGACAATTATCATGCACTGGTTAATAATCGACATCAGAAGCAGTGCACTGCTTAATATACGTGACTGACGCATGAGAATTAGCTTGCTGCTGTAACTAGTGCCGCATTTCGCAATGTTAAATCCAGTGAAAAAATTCCGGACACTTGCAGAATCCTAATGTATTGTTTCTTGTCGAAAGGCGCTGTACTTCTTCCAAAAAAAATCATGGAAATTCGTCCGCTACTTCTTGAGTAACCCTTCTGACACACGGACCAAACAGACAGACAGACATAAACGGACAAAAACCGAGGCAAAGACATAACGTCTTTGATGGAGTAATTACTGGACAAGTGCGCTGACGGCGTGTTGCATGCCGTGTACACTGTAGTGTTCCTGCACGAAGCCGGAGCGCGGCGGATGGCGTTGGCAACGGACACGTGTTCTACCCAAGCAGGCGAAGAGATCGCGATCGCGACCGGACGTCGGCCAACCGTCATCACGCCCGGAAGTCGCCTTCATCGCCGGCACCGGTCGTCAATAACAATCGTGGTCAGTGACTGCTTGTCATTACGCCGGAGCTGTTATTTGTGTGTGAATACAACCCGTAAGTTACGAGTGGTTGTAATGGTTGCATTGGCGTTTTTATCGTTAGCTAATATGATCCGATTTGTGATTCAGTGTCTATGCATTTTACTTTTTTGTTTCTTCTAGTTTATAATGCAGATATGTACTTTTATTGCTACGTTATTATGATATGCAATGTGCAGTTAACGATATTAACCAACGTTTGACTGACACCGACTTTTCCGCCATTAATTCTATTACGACTTTCGGTTTTTGTTTAATCAGCTTGCTTTTTCTGGAGTTATTCTAGGCTAGGACGGCCAACCTGTCACTCAGCCAACGGCGTCAAAGTACTGAAGTGACAGCCACTAATGGTGGTGATCAGTCATCAAGTCAATCCATCAAAAAATCAATTAATGGGAGACAAAGAGCTGGAGTTAATTACTAAACGCAGGGCTTAAGCAGTCCGCACGAGTGCAATACAACTACAATACAACTGCAATAGAAGAATTTTTTCTTGTATTGCAGTTGTATTGCACTTGTGCGGACCGCATTGGCATCGTTTAGTAGAAGCATTTGTATGATGCTTTATAGCTTGTGAACTCTGGATTTTATCATTGTAACAACGGCAGTTTTGCTTAGAGGTAACGCGTTGATCTCGATCGATTTAGTTGCTCTACCTCGGGTCCGGTTAGTACAACCACCGTACGCGGTATGTAACCAGCCACTGAGGTCAACTCAGCCTGGCCATCCCTTCGTGGGTGAAAGCTGGGCAGTAGCAAGCCAGACACAGTGCGCGATGCACTGGCCCTGTATCCATGGACTCGCGATGCAAGATGGTGTCTGGCATGAGAGCTAAAGAAGCGGAAATCAGTTGCGTCCTGTGGTCCTTGCGGCTGAGAAAGGACTTTTCTTTATTTTTCGTTGTCATCACCGTAGATATGTAAGTTAATTGTTTAAAGAGTATTTGCGGTCTGGTATGTGTATACAGCCTGTCAGTCGTCTGATTTCCCGGACACCGACACAGTCCGCAGTCGACTACGTCAGTTTGAGAACTGCTTCCTGGCTGCACTGACTCGACGTCACGCCGCACTGCCGACCGTCAGCGCGCGGCTCGGCATCGTTTCGTTTGCGATTCATCTGCAGAGTCGGCCGCGCCGTACCGTCTCGCTGCTTCAGTACCTCGTCGGCGGGCTCGGCAGCTCGTCGCCGACGATCCCGCGCCAGTTGCTCGACCCGCACGGCGACAACGACGGAGAGTATATCGTCACCGTGCCCGACGGCTTGTTCCACGCCGCCATGTCTGCCCGCGACGCCGCATCCGTTGCCGCAGACAACGACGAACCGACGACGACGAAGAAAAAGCTGGACCGGAAGCTGGTCGGTACGGCGGAGGTGGACGCCCTTTCTGACGTCGACGGCGACGTGATCGGAGTGTGGCTGCTTCTTGCCGACGAGATGGTTAAGTGCGCGGGTCGCGAGGCAGCGCGCGAACTGGCGCGAATGTTCGAGTACCAAATCTCGCTGTTGTCCGAGGACCGAGCGCTCCGGCTGCTCGCCGAGCATGCCGTCGAATGTGCCGCCGCGTACGTCGACCACCAGCGCGGCGTCTGGGAGCGCAACTCGCTCGTCCGCGGCGCCGTCTTCGGCGCCGTTTTCGGTCACACGGAGACGGTCGCGGCGCCCGCGGCGGCGGAGGGTCCCGACGAGGCAGCGGCGGAGCGTCGTAGCAGCCGACGTGTGTCGGTGATCGTCGGACATCGGGAGCTCAAGTGGGACATCGGGGACGTCCTCAAGCGACCTGGATTGCGCCGTGATTGCCTGCTGTACGGCGTTGGTACCCCGTCTGCGCCGCCAGTTGCTCCTACCTTCAGCTACCATGCGTCGACGACGTGCATCGACACGGCACCGTCGCACGTGTCCGATTCCACCCGTCGACGTAGCTCGATGGATGTGGTAAGCTCTCCAGCGGTGCCTGACAGTGACTGTCCGTGGTCTTTCCACGTGTCGGCAGCGTGCGACGCGGCTCTGTACGGCTACCGCGGTGCGCTGCTCGACTGGGACTACTTCGCCAGTGCCTACGCGCCGGTCGCCGACGACGACGGCTGGTTCAACGAGCTAGCGCGACCGAGCGTCGACGACTTTCACCGCAAGTACCGGCCTTACCGCTGCCTCGTCGGGACCGAACTGATGCAGGCCTACTGTGCCGCCGCGTCCACGTCGTCGTCGTCGTCGTCGTCGCCAGACTGGCAGGCTCCCACGCTGGCCGAGTTTGTGCGGACGCGATTGAACGTCGAGCAGTGGGCACGTGACGTAGTGGAACCGGTATACCGACCTCTGAAGGCCCTGTCCCTCGGTAGGCTGCGTCGAGCCGACTTTGCCGGCACGGATCTAACTCGTATCGGTCTGACGGGCGTTGACCTGAGACGCACCGGTCTGCGCGGTTGCGTCCTGTCCCACGCTCGTCTGACGGCGGCGCGACTTGGTCCAGCCGAGACGTGCGAAAGAGTCGACGTGTCGTACGCGTCACTGGTAGACGCCGACGTTGACGCCGAACTACTTCGGAGTCCAACCGTAACCGCGCAGTTCGCCGTCGTCGGTGTCCGGTCGTCGACGGCTAACGTACCGCTAACGCCGACCGCCAGCGAGTTGCCTGACGACGACGAGGTTTGCATCGACGACGACGCTGAGTTTGGTGGCGACAATCACCAGCTGCTAGTGACCGGAACTGACGGCATTGTTATCCCCGTTGCCGACAGTAAGTAACCGTTTTTGTTTCTGATACACCGTGCTGCGCTACTTTACTTTAATGTCGCAGTGATGATGATGATGGTGATGATGATGAATCGATAAAGTTAATGTTCACCCTCTCTTAAGCCTATATCACAATTGCGATTCGACTACGATCCGACTACGATACGACTGCGACAAAATAATTGACATGTTCAGTTTCTGCTTGCGTCGAATTGTAAGCAGGTGCGCGCGATACGTCGTAGTCGGATCGTAGTCATATCGCAACTGTAATCACGGCATTACAGTTTCAAACAGTCCCGAGCGTGCTACTGATACGCTCTGCTGAACAGTTCTCGTTTTTAGCTCACGACGGAATGACGATGGAAGGTGGCAGCTGCGTAGCGGTACCGGCAGAGAGTTCCACGTGGACGGTCCTGCGAAGCGAAACCGAGAGGACCGTAGCGGACTGTCCGTGTAACTGGAACGACTAGATTAACGACAGTCAATTATTCTCAGGCTGTAGATGCCTTCACGCATTTCGACAACATTTTGTACCATGCTTTATCGATGATGCAGAATTTCCCGTGACTTTTTCCCTGCACAGTTCCTCCCTACATTTCCCATCGGGACTTTTCCTCTTTATTATATGCAGCAAAGGTGAATGTTGTGTCTAGAGTTAGCGCACGCAGGTTGAAATTTTATTGACTCGCTGTTTCTTGGAAATACCGCTACTGCTACTAGCAGTTTCGTTTTGTGCTTTTGCAGTGGGTTATTTGGGCCCAGAGCATCCGCGGCTACGAGACCGCAGAGCTTGCACGAGGCTACAGACAATAATAAGTCCGTTTCATTCCTGCTCAGTGTGACGGGGCCTTGACATTACGTTTGGGACAACACCAGGGCCTTTGTAGCCTCCTTTACCACGCCAGCAGATTTCGACCAAAGATCAACATAAACTTTGTCACACTCAGGCGTCTATTTTTATTTTTTTCTTTTTTAGGTTTCATGCGCCTTGCTACAGGTCGGCCCGTTGGACCGATAGTCGCCATTAACGGCTCAGATGATGCGCCCTCGTGTCCGTTAGGTTCTTTTTATGGTTTCGTTAATAAAAATAAAAGTATTATTTTTTCCCTATTTTCACCCAAAAATGTGAAAAATTACATTACACCCTATGGGAACTTTGAACATTCGTTGGCATCGTTGAAGATACGTACAAGCTGTTTGCACCAAACCGGGGGTTTTCGGGGTCGGCCAATTTAATGGTGCCATTTAAACTTACCCCAGACCAACCCCTGTTGCCATGGTAACCAATCGCTGTTATTAAACACAAAATTTCCTATAACTCGGCTTGTATAGAACGTACGTCCCCGATTATTGCACCAATGAGGGGGTTTTGGAGACGACATGATAACCCTAGACAACTAAAACAGCAAAAATCTTTTGGGTAACCCTAGATGCAGCGTATCATATTGTCACATGGAAATTTCCTATCACATAATGCATTACAATGTTAGCACATTGTAATTAATGAATAGTGACATTGTAATGCAGTCTACAAAATTTTAAACAGCATGCCATTACAACAGCATTCGAAACATTCTGGTCTCATTCGAGGGATAATCGACATGGCAAGCCATTTCAAATCCTGTCAGAATATCCTTGGCCCCACTCTCTGCACCAACTCATCAAACATGGCAGGCTCCATCCTGAGGTAGTTGAAGAAGGGCTGTGGGTCTTCTACTCTGAGCTCCTCCATCAGTCTGGCGTATTGTCCATACAGCCTCCTACTCTCCTCTGCCAGCCACGGACGGGTCTGATATCTTCTGGGTCTTCTCGTCCTCTTTCTTTTCCTAGCCTCCTCCACATCTCTTTTAAGCAGGTCTTGCTGGAGGACAGCAATCTGGAGTAAAGCAACATCGTCCAGGGCGTCCATATAGCGGTTGTGTTGAGACTGGTGAAAATGCTAGATTCGGCAGCATTTTATACCCTATCGGGAAATAGTCTGCACATATTCTTGATACACATTGGACATTCGAGTCACATTCCAAGTACATTCGAAGTACATTCTGAACATTATAACGGCATTCTAGATATTCCTACTGTGTTACGAATACATTCGAGTTGCGTTCGAGAGCTAATACAGTTGGAATGTGCAAGAATCATTCGATGCGGGTTCGCAGCGAATTCTTATTATTCGAACAGCATTCTTAAAAAATCTTTTACATGACATACCCGCCCGAATGTGGTTCGAATTTTGAAAATTGTTCATTCCGGCTGGTTCCGTTTCATTCCTGCATCAACTGTCGAGCACATTTTGTCAAGTTGTTTGCTGCAGCGGTGCGTGATGTGTGTTCGCGCACGTCGCTCTCAATGTTCGTCTACCGAGTCCGCGCTCTCACCCGCTATATAAGGAGCAAAAGTGGACGGTCGCCCAGTCGTGACTGTTTAGTGTAGTTTCGCATTTTTTGTCGTACTTCAAAGTTTTGTCTCGTACTCCAAAGTTAGACCCTAAACACCAGTGCAGTACCGAGTCCGTGAGTTGCGCGTTAGAAATTCTAAAAAGTTTGCAAGGTCGACTGAAACCGCACTGTCCTCTATGAAACTCTTGACAGTTTGGTTCACTAGTAGACCTGAGAGTCACTTGGGTTTTCGTTCACGACTTGACTTGGCACCAAAACGACTTGAAAGTCGACTAAGTCACCACCTCGTGACTCGACTTGAAGAAGTTTTCGTGACTTAAGTCGGCGACTTGCACCGTGACCATGATCAATTG
>Ga0209679_1000898_pt1 | contig 11762 bp, 14 predicted proteins | sample WorMetHEROISLAND_4_FD_187408 | JGI IMG/M metagenome (GOLD analysis project Ga0209679, IMG submission 187408) | Marine gutless worms symbiont microbial communities from Max Planck institute for Marine Microbiology, Germany - Olavius sp. 2 HERON... ...
ACAAATTAACCGACATTTGTTGTTAATAATTAATTGAATATTATTCGATCGTCAAATAACCGCAGTTCAATTGCATGTTGGAACTCCTGCTTCATAGAATTTATATATGTGCGTTAATTTTTTTAACGGCATTAATTTTTTTAATCGCGATTAATTCTTTAACGCATTAACGCGTTAATTCGACAGCTTTAATATTTAACATATATTTTTTGTTGTTAGTATTAGTTGTGCATATCCATAATGCTGCTAAGACTTCATTTACAGGCACTTGTAATATGCTGAGGCTGCTGCTTGGTTAGTATTTGAACATTTAGATATTGAAGTCCGAATGAAACCGAATGAGTGCTGATTGTAGTAGAATTGGTAAATGCTGTAGTATATACAGATCTGTTTGTGTAGCTGTGTTTATTATTTGTGAATTTTCTTTGTAGTAAAAACGATAAAATTATATTAATAAAATGTTGTGATGGAATTTGTGCTTATACCGGGGTGAGCTCAACATTCTGTATTCTATGGCTCTTAATGGCTGTCATCTCAAGAACAGTAATGGTAGTCACGAACAGTTCAAGTCGGGCCTTAAGACTTGGCTCTTTGTGCAAGCCTACTCATAAGAGGTGCCTCTGAGAACTTTGTTTAAGCGGCGCTTTACAAATACCAGATTTGATTGATTGATAATAGCGGATGAATCACAGTTTTAACTAGATGATACTTTGACATCCAAGCATTGATGTGGATGCTTCCACCTGCCACAGTAACTCTGACCTTGCTGTGACATTGACCTTGACCTCTTGACTTTCAAAACCTAGTCAATTCATTTGTCGCCTCAACATCTTCAGTGATATTTTGGTGAAATTCTGTCCATTGGTTCTTAAAGATGTCATGCTAACAGGATGTACGAATACACTTGCGGACGAATGTCTGGAAAACAATGCCTGCGACAAATGTGTCAGGGGTAGAGGCATGAGAAGACGTTTTTTGTTGTTTTAAGCAGTGGCTGCTTTGTGGTGAAGTCCATTGAATAAAGTAATCGTCATGTGTATATGATAATAGCTACTATATAGCTTATCAACTTCATGAAGAGTTTTTCTGTGCATTTTGTCTGACAGACCTCCACTGAGACAGTTTCTGATGGATGGTGACTTCTTCGTGGGAGCTGCACTGGCGACAACGCTGACCAAACTAGCACTGCGCTACGTTGCGCAGACTCCTGACAAGCGCAGGCAGAATGTATGATTTCTGTTTCTGTTCAGATGTAGTGATTTGTCCAGGTAGTTCACACAGATCCTTACTCACGCTGCATTCACTGGGTCAACCAACAGTGGCAGTGTGTAAATTGAATTTTTTGGCCTAATACACTACTAAAGCAGATTTCTACTTGTAGAAGTGACAAGCATTCAGCATATAAAATGCTACATTAGGTTGATGTCAATAATAATAATTTTTTATGTGTAAAATAGAATGTCTTTAACTAGACGTCTACCTGTGTTTTTCCTCTTAGTTACTGTACTGTACTAGAAACGAGAAACAAGTTGCAGAAGTAGTTGCAGTCTGCTTTTCTCAGCTTTGATCACGATTAAACTTTTAATTACTCTAATTTAATCAGTTCTGATAACTATTTGTATCAACGTCACCTAAAAACACTAGTTCTAGTTAAACATGTATAGTTTTAACAAAATATTGGCTGCTAGTGTCTTAAAGCCTAACCATGTGAACTGTGTGTTGTACATCGTAAGTTGGCAGCTTTTTTGTTATTGCAGGCATTCCTTGCGGAGGCAATGTTGATAATGGCTACTGTCGTTCACTTGGGCAAATCTGGCTTGCCGTCGAAGGTAATTTGAGACATTATTATGTGATGCTTATGTGCATGATTTTACCGCTGCCTTTGTTTGTTTTGATTAAATCATTCTGATGTCTGTGGCTTCTGCTGCATAATTTTTTTTCCGCTATGGGATTTGATTGAAAACTGTCAGCATTGTCAGTGGTAGTTCTACTGTGCAGCTTCATGAGTGTTATCTGTGGCATTAAGAAAGATCTATTGGTGTAACTAACATATTTTCCCAGATATTTTCTCAAGGTTTCTGTGCACTATTCCGGGTCTCTGGCAATTGCTGCTGGTCTTATATATGTCGGGTGCCATTCCTGTCACCCAGCAATATTGTCAAAGCACTCAAATGCACTCAATAATTATTATATTACATTTTCTCGTAATATTTACAGGGTTCTCACGCATCCTGGAAAGTCCTGGATTTTTATCCTGGATTTTCTAGGCCCTGGAAAGTCCTGGAAAATCAGTTTGGTCCTGGAAAGTCCTGGAAATGAAAGCTTGAGGTCCTGGAAAGTACTGGAACATGAAGATCCTGGATAATTGATGAATTTACTGAGGGTTCAAAATAAACAACATGTAGCACTAGCATAGCACTTGCTTACTTAATATACAGTGATGATAAATTTCAAAAATATTTGGCGTTCCATTAAAAGTGTGGGAACCCTGTATTTATTCTAGTTTAGTGCAGTTATGTTTACAACTGAATCCGTCGGTGCACTGTTGCTATTGTTAGCCGATTACTGATGATGATGTTGATCGCATTGCGACGTGCATCCGTGTCCTGGCCGACCAATCACCTCTCATGTTCCATGTGTTCAATGACATGTGTCGGCAGTCGCTGTCAGTCATGTTGTCAGTCAAGGCGGAGGAAGAGAAAGAGTTTCAGAAGGTCTGCAGTAATTTGCTGCCCTATGCAATGATAGCAGTGTAGAATAAGTCCAAACTGTTTTTCCCAACTGAATGATCCATTACATTGACTGAATTTTAATTTTGGCAGTTGAATTTTAAGTAATTACGGTGAATTTTTTAGTATGGCATAAAATATGTCTAATCTTATCCACATGACGTGTATGTTGATTACTTGCCTGGAAATCCTGGCAAACTGGAAATGTTGGATGAAAATAAGGTCGGGAATGTCCTGGAGTAGTTTGTCATGAGAAATCCTGTAGTTTAGATCCAAATTCTGGCGTTGGACCATTGTTGTAATATCTGTCTTAATATATCGATAGTCATATATTGGATTTGTTAAAAAATCCTTCACATACATAATCTCAGGTTTTCCACAATCTAAGTCAAATAACATGAGCGTACAAATGAACGCTTTGTAATCATCTAATGTCATTATGTTAGTTCACTCTAGAGCTCTAGTGCTTGGTACTTGTACTTGTACTCGAGTTGTACTCGAGTACAAGATCTGAGTACTTGTACTTGGGACTTGAGTACTTGTTGACAGCAAATTTTGTTTTTTTTGTTTGTACGTAATGCTATAAACAACAAGTTTTTGACACAATATTGAATATTGATCACCTACCAGTAGATTTAAATTTCAGGTATAGGCTGCGCCTGAGCCCGGTACCTTCAGTGCATCTCAGTCAACTTCAGTGCATGTACAATGTTTAGATGGATCATTTGTACTTTATGCCTAAGTACTTGTACTTGTACTCGTACTTGAAGGCTGAGTACTTGATGCAGCTCTAGTTCAGTCCGCTGCCACTGAGAGCGTGTCAAGCCGTCAAATCACTCAAATGGTGATAAGTGAAGACTAGTTTCATTACTTTCAGCTGTAAATAGTCGACATGTAGGCCAACTGCACCAGCGCTTAAATCCAACCAGGATTTTGGGCAGATTTAGGCCAGATTTGGCCGCATTTGCCAAAAATGGCCAGCTGCCGGACCTGCTGGAGCCGGGGCCTACGTCCGGTACGTCACTATTTTTAATATTCGATGCCGTTGTGTTTTCAGAGTCGTGAAAAGAAGTTTGTGCGGGTCCAGGCCGATGATCCAGTTAGTTTTCTGCAGCTGACCAGCAAGAATGACTTGGGAACCACTGAGGTCAGTCTCATCAGTAGACATTGGTTTACCACTGTATGTTGAGGCAGTTTGCGGTAGGTAGTTGCAGCATTTTCTTACAGTATGTGAGTGGTGATTGGCCTAAAATTGAAAAGTGCTTGTGAATAGTTGCGAAAAAATTTTGCTTAAAAATTGCGTGAACTTTTGCGGTGATTATTGTGATTAGAGGCGGTGTGGTGTAGTGGTTAACGTGTTGATTGTGATCAACGAAGTTACTCTATGCCAGGCCCGGTTAGTACTTGGATGGGTGACCATCTGTGGATGTGTAAATCATCTCAGTATGTAACCAGCCAACCAGGTCAACTCAGTCTGGCCGTCCCTCTGTGGGTAGGCGCAATGAGTACTAGAAAAAGCTGGCGAGTAAACGGGCACACCACGTGATACACTAGCCCCGTGTCTGTGGTCTCGCAGGTGTAAGCTAGTGTCTGGCTATGGGCTAAGGAAACAGAGATCAGCGCCGCCCTATGGGCCTTGTCGCTCGGGAAGGACTTTACTTTTTACTTTATTGCCTAAAATGTCTAAAGAGCAGTGTGCTTTGCCGTATTTTTGTGTGATGTGCTTTAACCGACTGCAGTTGTACAGTTTAATTTTTGGTCTGATATTTTGATGCGTTTTTGACATATACGATGTATGTTGTGTTTGCGTATGGCAGAACATGTTTGACCTGACATTGTCACAAGCTCTTGGTTTCAGCAGCAAGAAGGAATCTGACATCACAGCATCATCCAAACTGAACAAGGTTGTATTTTTTCTGTTTTTATTTCTTAATCAAATGAAATTTATGTATTGCTGTAAGTTGCAAAGGAAGAAAAGACACTTCTGACAGATTTGGAGCATCATACTGCAGTGTTTCATTTACGTGTTCTTTAGCTGTAGTGTTGTAATTGATGGAATCATTTTTTGTTTAAGCCTCCGCCGCCGATAGGCGCCGGCGGAGGCTATATGTTTTCGGGTCGTCCGTCCTTGCCACTGTCCGTGCGTGAGTCCGTGCATCCGTCTGTGATTCACATGGTAGTTTCATGTTTCTGCGATATCTCCAGTATCTGTTGACGGATTTTTGCCAAACTTTTGTCACTGGTGCATCTTGGGACACAGATGACCTGATTGCGCTTTTGGTTCAAAAGGTCAAAGTTCAAGGTCACACCATCGCGGTGGAGGCGCACAGCACTCGACGCTACCGTCGAGTGCAACTTTTTCTAGTTGTTATTGAGACTGTTACAGTTTAATCTTTTCTGTGCGGCGGCTGGAAAATGCAGGTGGCCGGCAGGTCACATACTTGGTGACCTAATAAAGCCGTCCGTACATACGTTCGTCCGTCTGTCCACAAACGTTTCTCTGGTTCGAACGAAATTTGGTATGTGGGTAGAGGTCGATGAGTGATGCACGATCGTATGCTATGTGGCCCGATCCAGAATCAAGGTGACGTGGCGTTGAAAGTTAAAAATTCTTCCATTTTCAAAACCCCTCTGCCATTTTCAGTGGGAGCTGGCAAGTGACTGCTGTTTCTTTAACTAGAGGACAATATCTAAATTTGATCGGGCCGGATTTTTGATGTCTTAGTCTTTTTGTGTCATGTGACTTCGAACTTGGCTTGCAGGAGGAGTTGACCGTCAGTCCCTCACGGGCTAATTTTTATTATTATTTATCATCGTCATCATCATTATCATTATTGTCATAGTCAACAAGGTGCGTGTTCTGTTATATACAGGTGACCCAGTTGACTGGCTTCTCCGACCCAGTCTACGCTGAGGCATACGTTCACGTGAACCAATATGACATTGTTCTCGACGTGCTTGTAGTTAATCAGACTAATGACACTTTACAGAACCTCACTGTCGAACTTGCTACTTTAGGTCAGTCGTGCATTTCTGCTGCTGTTGGTTGTATTGCTGATAGTTCATATCTTGTTGTGACCGTACTAAATGTAATTATAATGTGCAACTAGAAAAAGCTGCACAGGGCAAGTGTTGCCCAGTGCGAAGTATCGGCCTACACGCCTAGTTGTAGATGCTGCGTTGCAACGTATTGGAAAGAGCAGACACGGCGGTCACAAAATTGCAAATATCTCCCGTAATTGTGAACGGATTTAGAAACGGATTTCGCCAGTGGATTCAGCGTATTTTTGTGGTCGTAGTGGAGGCTGAAAAAAAATTTTTTCCGAAAAGTTTTTTTTGTTTTCAAAATTTGGATGCACTTCGCCCTGTAGCGGGTAAACCGTTGGTGCTAGAGGATTTGTGCTTCGACATGGGCACTTCTGTGGCATCTGCCCTAACTGCTGAAACCATTTTTGAAATTATAAAATGTATGTCTGATGTCGATATGCGTGGCCGTGGGCGCATGGGGTCAAAATCCGCAATTTTCAGATTTTTCAATTCTGGCTACGCCCACGATAGAAATATTTCGATTTTTAGACGTCGGTCATCCAGAGTAACTGGAAACACGTTAATTAAGCCAAATTGTGCTAGTGTGAGGCAGTCGAGGGATTCGCTACACCGTGACAGGCACAACGTGACCAAAAAATATGGTCGCAACGGCGCCGTACTCTGAAACCGCTGGAGCTAAAAAGCTCAAAAAATTCACAGAGACGTGTTTTGTGGCACACTACTGTGCCTGTAAGTTTGGTGTAAGTCGATTAAGAATAGACGGAGATATTCGACAAAAAGCCGCTATAACCGCGAAAATGGAAAATGTGGTAATTGCAATATATCGGCTTAGGCCGATACAATAATGTAGTGGGAGACCGAGAACCCAACCTACACTGTGAGGATCGTGGAAACAGCTACCACTAGGTTACAACTACTATTTTTGTTTTAACCAGCTATATGTTTCACGGTTACTCCCAGTTAGTCCGGGCCACCCATAAGTGTACTTTTGGTAATTGTTGAAGCAGGACTTTACACAGGCTGGACGCCCTTCCTGTCACTCAACCAACAGTTAATTCTAAAACACTGATGGATGTGTTCACGGAAATACTGTAAAACATTATATTTTCACCGCATCTTAATTTCGCGATTTTGGAATGTAGAAATTTCGCTGCATTTTAAATTGGCATTTGTCCAATGTTCTACTAGTATTTACCAGGCCTTTGATGGGCAAACTGAATTTTTGCGGGTATTTAATTTCGTGATTTTATCCTAATCACGAAATTTGCGAAAATTTGATGCATGCAAAAAGTGTTTTACAGTAGGCTGTTTAAATAAAACATGATGTTACTAGTAGTAGTCATAGTATTGTAATAGAATGATGTGTCCATTTTGCTGTGCTGCGTGTTGCATGATGCAGGTGACCTGAAGCTGGTTGAGAAGCCACAGCCAATTGTAATGAGTCCACATGACTTCACCAACATTAAGGCCAGCGTCAAAGTCGCATCTACTGAAAATGGAATCATATTTGGAAACATCGGTATGTTCAGGAGTATGCGTATCCATTTTGGATATATTTGAGTCAGAATTGTTGAATTCTGTTAATCACGTCAATTGCTTAGGGGGTGGGTTAGGGGACTACGGGTGCCCAAAATCTGGTGCTTTCTGTTGACTTTGATCGTCGCCCTTACAACAGTAATACAGTTAAGTATTAAAGTGAGTGAGTAGTTGCTTAATGGCACATCAGGACAATATAGGCCATTCAGTGTCATTAGTTATTAAAAATATATAACTTGTGTTACTGTAATCAGAAATGGTAATTGGCTATTTATCTAATATAAAATAAGGATTATATGTAATGATAAAAGTTTATATATTTAATGTAAGCAATAATATTTTGAGAGTCTACGATTTCATACAGTGTATCAACTGTGAAATATCTTTGACGCACTGCACTGAGATGAGTGCAGTCTATCAAAATATGCTTAACAGTCGAGGCAGACTGGCAAGCTTGACATTCTGGTTGATTTTCTCCTTTTAGAAGATAGGAGTGCGTGAGTCTGTATGACCAATACGAAGACGATTGATAACAACTCTGTCGTGAAGATAAAGTGATGATAACTTTGTATAGTGGCCAATCACTGGCAGTTAAGTATTAAAGATATGTCGACATTAATAATGTGTTAAAAACTTAAAAATTACATGAGTGTTGTAAATGCAGTTAATTGTTCTTTTGTATTTGTTTCTTTTATTCACTCTGTTGCTTTATCTCGTTTTTATTGTTGTTATTATTACTTAAAAGCTTTGAAGAAGATTACATAAGTGCTAAGAAATGTTTATTTTAATGACGCAGATGTTACTGCCAGTCTGTTTGGATCCAGCTTGTTCACTGTTGAACATACATACATACCTGACCTTACAATGCGTGGCACAGTCAAGCTTAGCTCGAATCAGAGGTGCAGGTAGTCGCTGGGTGGCGGGGGTTAGGAAACAAAGGAGCAAAAGTAAAATGATTTGAGGCGACACTTGAATGTATTGATGGAGGCGATTCCAACGGATAGTGTAACGGCTTTCCAGATGATGGGGGAAAATAGGAGAAAGCACGCTGGCCAATTGTGAGATTTGCTAGGGATAGTTAAGAGAAGTTGATTACTGGATCGCAGTGAGCGAGAAGGTTGGTATGGAGAGATTAATTCATGAAGGTACACAATTCATGAAGGTACACTGGATGGCCAGAAGACAGAGTCTTGTAAGTCAGAGTGGCAATTTTGAAGTCAATCCTGGCACAGATTGGGAGCCAATGAAGCCGGTCCATGAGGTATTGAACAGAAGGAGTACTTGACTGCTGTAAAATTAAACAGATACTGAAAGACTGTTACCTTTTACTGCTTATGTTTGCTGATTTTTGTTTTTATTTTATATATTTATGTTTCATATTTGCTGATTTTCGTTGCCAGTATATGACACGTCGGGTGCCGCTAGTGACAGAAACAGTGTCGTCCTGAACGACATCCACATTGACATCATGGACTACATCGTACCGGCGACCTGCACCGACACAGAGTTCCGGCAGATGTGGGCCGAGTTTGAGTGGGAGAACAAGGTCGCTGTCAACACCAACATCACAGACCTGCATGAATATCTCGACCACATCATTCAGTGTACGAACATGAAATGTCTCACACCGGAGAAGGTGCGTCAGTTGTAGTGAGCAATATTCTCCCATGACTTAATTTGCCTATTGTACTATATTTTCTGCTTACTGTCTCCTTTGTTGTTTGTTGTGCCAGACGGCTTTCACAGATTACTGGACTGTCTGTCAGTTTTCAGGTTAATCTGCTTTCTGTTTTAGTTCTTATATCCATTAAACTTGCTGGATACATCATACTGCTAAAATAATGCGATGGTGGTTCTGCCATACAATTTTTTGTAATTTCTGTATTGTGGCTTTGCACTCTGCATTGACGCTGTTGGGTGGGCGACAGGAAGGGATCCAGCTTGTAAAAATTTCTCCTTTCAAAAACCCTTGTGTGAGAATCAGGAGGAAACTGACTAACCCAGATTTTTCTGTAGTCACTTGTTCTTGGTAAACCTGTGCTAGACTAAAAAACTAGATTACTCTTTACACTTTACAGTTAATGGTACTTGTAATATGTAGCCAACGTCATATGCAGTGCTGTCGCCAGTGTGTGGTACAATTTTGCAGGCACATTCACATGTATCTGTTTTAGGCTAATTATGCCAAAGTTCACTTTCGTGTATTTTCTTTCTTAAGTAGTTCACAGTGTTGCCATGACAGAATGCTATGAATTTATCTTGTCATAGTTGTAGCAGCGACAACAATAGAGAACCAGTTGAAGTTTCTTTGCTGACATAGAGTGGAATGACTCCCTAATGACCTAGATGTACTAACAGAACGGTTAACGTGTTGGTGATGATCAGTGAAGTTACTTTATGCCGGCCCCGGTTAGTTCTTGGATGGGTGACCATCTGCGGATGCGTAAACCATATCCGTATGTAACCAGCCACCCAGGCTCAGCCTGGCCATCCCTCCGTGGGTAGGTGCAATGAACACCAGCAAAAGCTGGGGAGTAAACAGGCACACCGTGCGATACACTAGCCCCGTATCCGTGGTCTCGCAGTGTAAGCTGGTGTTTGGCTGAGGACTAAGGTAACGGAGATCAGCGCCATCCTATAGGCCTTGTGGCTTGGGAAGGACTTTACTCTCTTACCCTCAGAAAGGTAATGCTGAACAACAAAACAATGTGGGTACACGTAACATGACCCATCATTACTCAGGTTCATTTTTCATAATTAGTTATATAATGTCTGTTACAGCTGGCAGTAATGTTAATTGGTGCTGTTCGTAGGCATTACATGGTGACTGTGGCTTCATGGCAGCAAATCTCTATGCTCGATCAATATTTGGCGAGGACGCACTGGCAAATCTGAGCATAGAGCGGTCGACCAATCAGCCGGACTCCACCGTCACGGGACATATTCGTATTCGTGCCAAGAGTCAGGTAAGTGTAGTGTGTGAGTGGGATGTCTTCATTGTAATACTGCATATCTCACTGATTCATAACCAGCGGCTACAGCAGTCCACGGAAGTTATCAAATCTGACCTTTGGACGAATAAGCCAAGTCTGCGGTGAACATGTATGCCAGGAAATAATGCAGGTGGCAGGGATTAGAGTGGCTGTACATCCTCTGTCAGTTGTTGCATTTGATCAACAGCCGAGATTAGCTGTAGTGATACTAGTATCCAGTGTTCAAATTACACGGAAGCCAGAGTATGCTGGCCCCTCACTTATTTTCACTACCCCACTGGCCCTTGCTGTTGCGGAAAACTTTGGTACAGAGGGCCTCCACACTTATTTTTCTGTAATTCGATTACTGCTAGTATCCGTGAGCATTTCTGATGGATATAAAGTATCCACAGTTGAAATGTCATGCAGCTGTGAAAGACTTAGAACAAAACAAGTGGTCAGTAGTCATGGCAGTGTAAGTGGTCAGTTAGTGTAATGATATAGACCGATGCTATACACATGGCCATCGTGAACAGTACCATCACACACCATTACACAGCATTGCCCCTGTGCATCGCTAGTGATTATTACGAGCCCTAACTATGCTTCTAACTCTAACCTAACCATATCACCTGGCCTATTTGTTTCATTGTTGTGTTATTTTCTTTTGTTGCATATGTGTTAGTGTCTTTCGGGACCTGTGTGTCCAGACTTTTGTTTAAATAAATGGATTTGGATATTCGTAATAATAACCGTAATTCTGGACCTACAAGGTATTGGTCGTGTGCATGGCCGGCTGAGTGTATAGAGACTTTGAATGATGTACTGATAGTTTTCAGCAGCAACCTATTAACCCATGCCAATGGATGGATGTGTGAGTGGCTCCGTCGCTTTCATAATATCACAGGCTGTTAACGGCAACACCCTGTCCTGTGGACATGGACAAGGCCAAATTTTGACCACCTTCAAAATCAAAATCCCGAAACAGATTGAAATAGAATTTGGCACAGTTTACTACGTCCATGAAATAATATGCCCCAGAACCAAATTTGGTGTCAGTTGCAGCCGTGTAGCTTCTGGAGGAATATGTGAAATATACGATCGTTGTTACTTTCTTTATTTTGTAATGTAATGTAAAAAATTTGTTAACACACCAAAGCCCCAACATTCTTCATTGGATCCCCATATCGGTGTCATACTGAACAGACAAATTGGGGTTGGGGACTCCAAATGTGTGGTTGTTTCTGACCCCCTGCCTGTAGGTCACGTGACATGGAGTGTGTGCAGTGAACTTTTTGGCTTTTAACACAGACTGAAAGCTAATTTTGGTGGATAACACTTTTTAATCTGCATCCCAGTGTCATAAAAGTTACAAAGTGAATATACAAATAAGTGTCAGAGGCTTCAAAAATGTGGTTAATATCAACCCCTTTCAAGTAAGTCAAGTGATACTGTGCATGACAGTGTGCGGCGTAGT
>Ga0209679_1000899_pt1 | contig 11758 bp, 11 predicted proteins | sample WorMetHEROISLAND_4_FD_187408 | JGI IMG/M metagenome (GOLD analysis project Ga0209679, IMG submission 187408) | Marine gutless worms symbiont microbial communities from Max Planck institute for Marine Microbiology, Germany - Olavius sp. 2 HERON... ...
GGGGGGTCGAAATTTCGCCCCTCCCATTGAAAAGGCACATCGCTTATACAACAGCTTGTTGCTACCGCACAAGCCGTGAAATATCTTTAAAAATTAACTGTCTAGCCAACCAGTTATGCATGGAAACAAGAGTTGGGCAAAACGACATCGTTACAGTGACCTTGAATGGCCATTTTACATTAAATTCTACTCACTCATATTTCAAGTTTCACCTGATAATATTTTGTAGTGTGGGTGGTGGCTTTTGTTTTGTCTGTGGATCTCTCTTTGTTCTAATTCGTTACTAATTGGACCAAGTGCGAGTGTTGCTAATTTGTTTATGAAAGACAGTGAGAGCAGAAGTCTGCTGACATTTGGAACATTGTTTTGATGTTGAAACTGAAAGTGATACCGTTAGTGAAATTTCAGTAGACAGCAAACAGATTTCAGAGCTTGCTGCCGCTGCTGTTGCTGCTGATGGTGGTGGTAATGATGACGAAGACGATGATGCACCAATACCAACCACTTCAGATGCTGTCAAATGCAAACAAACCTCGCCAGCACTCATATCTTCTGATAGTATTGATGCACGTAATTAGTCAAAATCTGTATAGCTACCAGACTGCACATTAAGGTGTGACTAACTACCGCATCTGACCACATAAGACCACATAGGCAGGGACCATTGTGGTTGTAACCTAACTGAACCCTAACCATAGAACCGTAACCCTAACCGTAATGTGGGTGGTGGGTGTATCTGACTTTTCGACACATCAATGGTAATCCTGTCCCCTAACCTTATCGGTTGAAATAAGCCTTGCGGGTATTCAGAATATGCAGAGACTCTATCCATACATTTTGATGCATCGGTCTGTCATTACGTGCAGATATAGATCACTCGTACATCGTTTTGCGCGTAATCTCAGACTATCGCATCAGTATGGTTGCGGCATTGCGTTCTCTTGCTTGTGTAAGAGTGATTTACTTGTTATAGTTTGGTTTTTCGTTAATTTTTACAGTGAATCAGCCTGCCGGTTTAATGGTCATAGGTTTCAATCATTATGGTGATGGAATGTAAACTGGCTGCAACAAAATGTTTCTCTGTGGTAGCTGTGTTTTTTGTTTATTTTGTTGTGCACATTATTATGTGACTGAACTGTTGGCGGCCTAATTTTGATGCACGTTGTTATTTATTGTACAAATGCATGGTGTTCATCAAACTGTCATTTTCTTTATGGTGAATACATCTCTTTCCGATTTTGGATATCTTGTCCCATTCCGGAGATATTCGCGATCGAAGTCTGAAGTTGTCTGAAATCGCGCCAAATTTTGCATGTTTTTGGCCCCCAATTTCTTCGGGGGGAGTGCCCCCCGAATTTTTGGACTTGCATTATAAAGCGCACCCATATTGCGATCATGTGGCAAAGTTTCGCAGCGATCGGCCGAGGGAGCTCGGAGATCGCGTGGCGAAAAAAAAATAAAAAAACATCTGCAGTAAAACACAAGGCCTTCAGAATTAACGTTCCGGGCAGCCTAATAATGGGGACAGCTGTGAAACCAGCTTTTTGTTCCAACACGTTTCGGTTGTTGTACAGAGATTCAACTCTGTTTTGTTGCGGGAGAGTTTTTTGGTCGACAACCGCCCGGAAGATGACCATTAGGGTTTTCGTTTTTGATTAGCTTAATTTTTTCCTCGGGGATCATTGATACCGAGGGTCTAAAAATAATAATAATAATAACCCTTGTGTGGGAGTGCAGTGGGATATGTGTATACTGTTAGTTGCAGAAATGTAGCTCAGGGACTAGTTTCTGGCAACATAAGGTGTTTGTGGATATTCATGGGGGTTTCCTGGAGAGGAGCATGAATAGATGTTTCAGTCTTACTACTTGTGTAAGATTTTGCACGTTAGTGTAGCTTAATTTTTTCTGTTATGTGCATTGTAAGTCTTCCGCATGACAATTAGCTTTTTCAGAATTTAACTGTTTGCTTGCTGTGAGTTTTTTTATCCGTTGATATATTTAATATATTTCTGCTATTTTTATCATATTTCCAGGTATCTGCAAACAAATTTCCACCATTATGGAGCGTGACAGAACTGGTCGTAATAAGTCAAAATTCTATATAAATGGTAATGTGCATACATATTATACAGATGTCAACTGGTTTGCTCTAATATTTAATCGTACAATCAACTGAAATTGTATTTTATATGGTAGTGGTAATGGCAACAAACATAGCACAGTTCAGGAGCATAGTGCCATTTACTACTTTAGGTTTTTGTTTAACTACTTTTTATGAGACACTCCAGGTGATGCCAGGTTCATATGAGAGAACCTTTGCGGATTGCTGCTGCAGGTTTTTACAGGCCGGATGCCTTCCTGTCACCCAACCAACAGTGATAAAGGACTAAAGCACTAATTTCTATGTACATGTACATTTAGTGTTTATAAATTGTTTAGGGTAAAAGCTAAGTGCAGAATTTGGGTCAAAGTTCCAGGAAAATTACCGTTATTTAAGGGTGACCTGTACCTCTTTATATTGTTATATGTCGCATTGTCTAGTGGGACGAGAGTAGCCTCCATTCCAGAAATGTCTCGATTCATTCAGCATTTTGGCAGATTATGAGTGCGTCAGACAGCCGGCCCAAAGCCGTGCGATAGCCATCCAGAGAAATTGATATTCTCTTCATGTAATTTAGGTGGTCATTTAAGATCGTGAGATCGTAGCACATTGTGACTAGCCACTGAACTGTGGCTTTTCAAATCCCCTTACTTACTTAATGGATTGTTAGAGAAAACTGCCAGAGCGTATTCGTTGCATGCATGTAGTGCACTGCATGATAACAGTGAGATGTACATTAAGTGTTAGAAGTATATGCAGAGAAGACTGTTTGTTATTTTTAGGAACATATCCCATCAGAATTTTTATGTGGCCATCCTGTAGGCAGCATTACGTATCTTGCCGATCAATGTGTCTCTGTGTCTCTCTGTTGATCTGTCCCGTACGGGCTTATAACATGAAAACAAAACTACGTAGAAACATTAAAATCGGTACGGACGTTCCTCAGGGTGCAAATAAATGGAATGCCAGTTTTCAGTTGAAAAGGTCAAAGTCAACGTCACCAGACGTCGAATATGTCAAAAAATTGTCGCATAACTAGTTTTCATGTTTATTTGCAGGCGGCAGTGCTGGCAGTCGGGCGCCAACTGCAAACTAGGGCTAACCAACCCATTGTTAGGTCTAATTTGCTGTTGGAGCCTGACACGCTCGGCAACTGGGTGGATGGACACATATCATGTCGGCACTCGGCACTGATTTATTTTCTTATTGCAGACGCTTTATGCACAGTTTTAGAAATGCACTTTTATTTTGTCTTTTACTCTATTTTTGGTGGAGAGGCATTTTGTCTATACTTGTGGTTGAAGTTACACTTGTTCAGTTATTCATCAAGTTATTCATCAAACAGTTTTTTACCTATGCTAACAAAATCATGTTTGTCTGTTTAACCTTCACTTTCAAATGCAGTTGGAAAGTGAAAGGTCGTGCTAAGTTGAAGATTGTCATATTTTTTAGCTTACAACAAATCATGCCCCACACGTAGTGTACAGATTTATGCTGAGAGTTTGCGGTGTTATTTTAAAACGGCTCTCTTCTGTGTAATGGATTATAATCATGCATTTTCTCAGATACCACAAAATATTGCCACTGACCGTATATTTGAAAATTCACGACGTGGCATACTGCGAGATTAGTTGGGCAAATATGTTCCTGCTTTTGCTCTCAGGTGCTTGACATTGACTTGACTGTTTGTCAGAGGATTTTGTTTGTGACGCATGTGTGCGTGTGCGTGTTTAGTCTGCGGACTGCTTGCTACGTGCATATTGGCCTTCCTTCTCTATCGCTATCTACTGTCGTCATCTGGTGAGGACAACGTTGAACACCGAGAGAACACGGTAACCCAGAAGCAAGAAAAATCATCGGGTGAGGGTGAGGTCAAACGTACACAGTCCAAGATCACACGGAAGAAGAAGAAAATGTCGACTTTGAAAGTGTCCGATGATGCAGTTCCAGCGTCTGTGCTGAGCAAGATGAAAGACGTAACGGTTCTGAAAAAGACAGCGACGTTCACCGTCGATGAACATGTAAGTTTTATGCCAAATGCTTGCTGAGAACGAGAAAACCTTTTTCTCATGTTGAAGCCTTGTCTGTTGGCAAAGCTTCAAATAGAAAAGTCAGTTCTGGCCTCTGTGACCACGATTCCAACCAGCTTTGTAATGAATTTGGTTTTGACTAAGCACATTGATTATCAGCATTAAGATAAAAAAAATTGCTGGATGCGATTATTGCTGGATGCAATTTTGTGCTTTACATAAAGGCTGACTGTCATATGAGATATTTTGAGTTATTTATGCTCTACAGACATAAGTCCATCTTGAATTACTACAATACACTTGTCTGCATGCATGTCTGCACTAAGTGAATTTTTACAGCCGTCCACTTTTCGGAAAAATTTTAATGGGTTATGTCCGGACTATCACTGGAAACATGTACATCAGATTTGAAGTCCATAGCTTTAACCACTTTGGAGCTATTAGCATTTTACACCCAAAAATTTAAGGGGTCACGTGACCCTGGCCATGCCCCCTTTTTCGAAAAATTTAAGCGGCATGTCCGGACTGTCCCTGGAAACATGCATGTCAAATTTGAACTCCGTAGCTTTAACCATTTTGGAACTATTAGCATTTAACACCCAAAAATCTAGGGGGTCACATAATCCTGGCCATGCCCCCTTTTCGAAAATTTTATTAACCCTGGCCATGCCCCCTTTTCAAAAATTTTGTAAGCAGCACGTCCAGACTGTCCCTGAAAACATGGACATCAAATTTGAAGTGCGTAGCTTTAACTTTTTTGCAGCTATTAGCATTTCACGCTCAAAAATTTCGGGGGTCACGTGACCCTGGCCATGCCCCATTTTCGAAGAAAAATGTTAAGGATTCATGTTCGGACTGTTCCTGTGAACATGCATGTCAAATCTGATGTCTGTACTTGTAACTAGTTTAAACTGGTCTGATTCACAGGTCTGCTGCAAACAGACGCACGCACAGACACACGTCAAACGAAAACAGTATCTCCGCCATTTCACTCCATTTATTTCACTGAGTTAGGATCACAAAATCTTCACCCATGGATAGCCCAAGGACTCTAATCTTTGAGATAAAAAGTTCATACAGAAATTTGAAAGGGTTCACCCCAAGCGGGGGCATTATATGAGCATCACGTAGGAAAAATTTACAATTTTCAGCCAATAAGTGTCTCAGAAACGGTGCAAGATAGGACCAAAGCTGCTATTAATGATTAATAGAAAGTCGCATATGACCTTTCGATTGGTGCCAGAATCAACGACCTTGGATTACCTTAAATGCCCGTCTTTTGGAGTTCACAGCAAAAATTTGAACGAATCGCCGGCAGAAATGTAGGCCAGTGAGTCTACTTTCTGGTGATATAAGGTTTATGCAGATATTCGTGGGGCTACATAGGGGTGGGGCATGGTGATGATGATTTTGATGGTGATAACAAGAAGCTCAGCTGCAGCAGAGAAACAACGTGTCAGCTGTGTATTCCATTGTCGCTGTAGGCCAGTTACTGTCCACAAGCGTAATCAAAACCTGCATAACCAAACCTATGCCTGTTTAACCCTTATAACACATGTAGCAAATAAAATTAAGTTATACTGATATGCTTGCATCTTACGCACGAAGTAGGATTGAAGCATATCACTGTCATTTTATGCCCATCTCCAGGGAAACCCGATGAATATCTGCGTAAAACTTATATTGCCAGAAACTAGAGTCCCTGCACCCTGCCATGGATAGTGTAGGTCAGTCTTCATTAATATTTACATGGCTGGCTCCAAAAAACATGTACAATGCATTAGAGTGTAGAATGGGTCATGCAAGGTTGTTGATTTCGAGTTTCCAACCTGTTAAAAGTGCATAATCTTGATCCTGTCATGCACCGATTTGGAGATATGGCTACTAAAAGCGGAAAGTCGCCAATTTTTGCTCTTCCACTCTTGTTTATTGCCCACTCTCGTGCAGGGTGAACCCTTTTGAATTTCTGGCTGAACCTTATACAGCTATAAGCAGATTTATAGGGCTAGAGTTATGGGACTATTCATTGGAGAAGATTTCCTGATCCTGAAGATTTTAACTTGCATCATTTTGATACAATACCAGTGCTGACAGATGGACAGATGGCCAGACTTGCTTACCGTAATGAATAGTGCTCTACATGACATGCTGTGCTTACGCACTGTAAAAAGGTAGCCAGGGACTAGTTTTTGAAGTTGAAGACGCAATAATGTTAATGTTTTTCATTTGTTGTAGTCGGTAACAGTGAATTACAGAGAAACATTGCCGCCAGACAGTAGTTCAGTCGACCGTTCTGTGTTCTTTTTGCATGGTGCCAGTTTCTCTTCAAATACATGGGAGGATATAAAAACATTGCAGCTGGTTGCAGCAATGGGCTATCGTGCAGTTGCAGTTGACATTCCAGGTACTTTCCTGCAGTTAGTTGATACTTGTTTCTTGAAGGTTTCGCTGTTGACTAGTAAATCATAACACATATGAACAGCCTTTCCCTCTGGTTTCTGAGGAAGCTCATTCCTGATCTTCTGCAGTGTGCCGGAATGTTCCCTGATATTTTGGACGAAAAACGAAATTCGCAATTTTGGACGAAATTTGGACAAAAAGATTGCCAACTGTTCGCAGAAAAAAATGTTCAAATTCTTTCTCATTAATTGGCATTACCATAATGCTTTTACAGTTGGGTTGAAAAAACGGATGCCTAGAATTATTGGGATGTGAATGGATTAATTTTCTTGCACAAAATGAACGAATGCATTGAACTGCTGGGACCACATCAGTCATTTGGGGCATACTGGTAGTCCAGTAGTTAATTAGTCCAAAAAGTTGATTAAGTCTTCACTCTGCAGCGTGCTTGTGCAGTACATGCAACATGCTGGTTGCACAATACAAAATTAGTGCAGGCATTAAAAGCACTCTAACTTTTCAATGAAACAAGTCTACCGTAATATAAAGAAACGCTGCATTTCTTTATACAATTTTCGAAATCAGTACATATTTGTCCCTTTGCAAATGAAATACTTGTCAATAGCTGGACTAAATGTGGATGAAAATTAGAAATTTCGATGAAATTGGTGATTTTGGACGAACTGAAAATGACATTTTGCACGACATATTTCTTGTGTCCCTAGTGATGAATATTTATGCACAGGTGGCAGGCGGGGCTTAGTGTAGGCATTGTACTACAGTAAGTAAGCGAGCACGCGCTTTATGGGTCAATAGTAGCTTTCGTACTTGTTACTAATACAGTTGGTCATTGTGCACGGAAGATAATATCTCACTGGGGCCACATCGGTCCATGTGATTGAGAGGCTTGTTGTAAATTCCTTCATTAACAAGAAGGCCAGCTGTCGCTAGGATGGCCGACCGTACTGCCCCATAGCAGAAGATCTATGCAAAAGTTCTGGTGCATTCATGCAAATCGGTCCAGCCGTTTTCTTGTAATCGGCATCGCGCGGTTTACCCGAATTGACCCAAAATGTAATCAGGTTGTTCCATGGTCACTCCACACCTTCCCTGAAAATTTCATGCAAATCGGTCCAGCCGTTTTCTCATATTGTTGCTGACAAAGAAATTAGCATCGCGGCATTGCGCGGTTTACTCGAATTGACCCAAAATGTAAACAGGTTGTCCCATGGTCACTCCACACCTTCCCTGAAATTTCACGCAAATCGGTCCATCCGTTTCGCCAGAATACAAAACGTCACAGACGACAGACGACAAAGAAATTAGCATCGCGGCATCGTGTGGTTTACCCGAATTGACCCAAAATGTAATCACATCGTCCCATGGTCACTCCACACCTTCCCTGAAAATTTCATGCAAATCGGTCCAGCCGTTTCGCCAGAATACAAAACATCACAGACGACAGACAGACAGACAGACAGACGACATGCTGTGACAAAGGTGCGACCGATAGTACGGTCGGCCAAAAATTGACGGTTTTGAAATTATTGTAACAGACAAGTAATAGGCCTACTTACTTAAAATAATACATTGGCCTAGTTGAGGTCGGGAACTAGCTTAAAGTTAGTGCTATAGTAGCAGATGACGCCTCGAGTGCTGGTCACCATGCACACAAGACAGCAGTAAGTAACTAAGTAAGTAAGTGGTGATATTATAGTGCACCCAAAAGCTAGCTGAACTAGCTTAATCTGGGCACTTTACCAAGTTGACAATGCCAAAAACTACTAACAACGTGCCAATTCATTTACCTAGTAATCAGTCCGTCAGCAGTGATATGCAAGACACCAGAATTAATTGGTATGGAGCTAAAGGCCACATAATAAGACATATTTGGAACATCTGCTGTAACTACATTTATATTATTTAACATACTTGAATGAATTGGATCTAAAGTTAAGATTTTTCACACTTACTGTGTACTAATAGCGCAGTAAACATGAGTAAAGTCGTGTGCAAGTTTTTTTTGCAAACAGTGCAGTTGCCGAAATCATGTTCGGTGAGTTAATTCGGTACCATCTTGTTGTAAATTTCCTGTGTGTATCTCTGCCAAAAATTATGAAGCGGTTGTTGTCGTGGTAGGGTTTGGAGAGAGCAAAAGTGCACGTGTGAACCACCGCAGTTTTGTGGAGCAGTTCATGAAGTCTGTGAAACTCGATCGTCCAGTACTGATCTGTGCATCAATGAGTGGATCTTATGCTCTTCCGTTTGTCATGCGGCCAGATGCGGCGAGCTGTACTGAGCGTGTGCGAGGTTTTGTGCCGATTGCTCCGGTTGGAACTGGGAAGTACACATCAGCGGAATACTCCAGCTGTAAGGTGAGTTTCACACAGTAGTAAAGGGGATTGCCAGTGTGCAAGAAATTCTTGACGGACATTGAGCAATATATTTTTTGACCAAATTCGCGGAAATTGACTACAATTTTATATGTAGTGTACTTTCCAATATAGCCAGAAGTGAACTAATTTGATATATTATTGTCAATGTTCATTGTGTATTATGTGTATTGTGTATAATCTGTTAGTCTAATCTGATGTTTCTCTGCTTGTTGTTTATGCTTATGTGCTGTCGATCAAATCGACGAATAAAGTTGAATATAATATATTTACAAAGAGTTAACCCATTTTACGAACATCTGTGAGAATAGCCTCAGAATACTGCCTGCCTGAGGGATGACTTGACTCGATTTGACTTGGAACATTTATATTTGCTGCCGTAGTCACTGAGGCAGCCACAGTGGCCTCTGGCGATGTTGCTGAGTGTCAATGCTGGAGCAGATGTGTGTTTGCTTTTGATTGTAAGTAGTGTCATATCAGATAAGTGAAGTGGGTAGCTCGTTCCTCATCAGTCCATTGACAGCAAAGCTCTGCTGGCCAATACTTGTCCGGGTATGTGATATCAGAGATATATCAGCAGTATACCAACAACAAGAAATATGTTCTGTGGAACGAGGTATCTGTCCCACTACCCAACTATAACTGTTACGTTTAACCCTCGTTAGCTAAAATTTTACAGCCGTTGTTGGTTTCTAACAAACCCCCAGCCTTAAGTTTTCACCATTTGCGACAAGTGACATATTCGCTCACGTGACCATTGGACTCCTAATATGTGGTATCCTATTAATAGTCAATTTCAACCAACTGCATATCTCGCGCTGTTTTTCAAAATATTAAGCTTCAAAGATATCGAGTCAAGACCTTGACCTTTTGGGGTCACGTGACGTCATCAATCACGTGACCATTGGACTCCTGATATGCAGTTTCCTATAGGTGGTCAATTTGAACCGACTGTCTATCTCGCATGGTTTTTGAGATATTAAGCTTCAAAGATATTAGGGTCACAACCTTGACCTTTCGTGGTCACGTGACATCATCGGTCATGTGATCATTCTGCTCGCAATGTGTGGTTTTCTATTGTAGTCAGTATGAACCGACCATATATCTCGCACGGTTCTTGAGATAATGAGCTTCAAACATTCTGGGGTCATGACCTTGACCTTTTGGGGTCACGTGACGTTATCTGTCACGTGACGATTGGACTCGCAATGTGCGGTCTCCTATTGGTAGTCAATATGAACCGACCATGTATCTCGCACAGTTGTTGAGATATGGCGCTTCAAACATTGGGGGTCACGACCTTGACCTTTTGGGTCACGTGACATCATCAGTCACATGACCATTGGACTCCTGATATGCAATTTCCTATAGGTGGTCCTTTGAAACCATCACTCTGTCTCGCATTGTTGTTGAGATATTACGTGTCAAATACTTAGCCAAGCATATTCCCATTGAAATTGGGGGGTTACAGCATTTTGCAACTTTGTGCTTGTAGCCGCTCCCTAGTCATGTCGTTTGAGCTCTTAAGCGCCACAGTCGGTCCACGGGCCAATGTCGGGCCATGTTACTGCGGTATTTAAACCTTCCCATCGAAAATGCATTATGGGGGTGGGGTGGGGTAAAATAGGGGAAGGGTCATCGGATTTTGACCCCAAACAAAAGCGTTCTTACTTTTCCGGCCCCCAACTTCTGTGCAAAATTTCATCAAAATCGAACAAAAAATGCGACCGTACAGACAAACCGACAGACAGACAAACAGATGGACGCAGGTGGTTTTATACCCTCCCTTACCACGTTATAGCAATGGGACAGATAATAACGGCTCAACCCGTCTTGTAGGCACTGACACATTATGCCAGCAGTGTTATGATGTTACTTTTTGCTGCACAGGTTCCAACAATGGTTTTGCATGGTGAGAGAGACACCAGTGCGCCAGTGGACATTCTGCTACAGATGCCGATCAGCCAGTCGTTCACGATGAAGAATGCCGGTCACGCTTGTTACATGAACAACCCAGATGAGTGGCATCGTCTCCTCCACAATTTCCTTCATTCTCCCAGCGTCTTTGGAGACTGAACTTCTGCAGTTTGCTGTGCCCGTAGTTGAAAGGGCAAGGCGAGATTTAATGGGTACATTGCACTAATAAGCTTAAAATTTCAGGATGGATAAAAATTGGTGAAGTGAGGGACGGTTGGCAGCCATGATTATCAGAAGCTTTTACTGTTGACCTAACTATTCATGACGGTAATAATTGAGCAACAAATTGTCATGTTCAGACCGCCAGATGTTCCCATAATGTATCGTTCACATTTGTTGTTGTCAGTACATCATATCATTTGTACCAATGCATAGCTGAACAGTGTTTATAAATACGTTTTTACGCAGCAACTATTTTCCTTAGACTTTTGAGTTTTTTGTTTCTGCCTCATAGACTAGCAATATTTATACTATTACCTTCCCCGCCACGTAGCTGACAGTAGATTAACTACTCTGTGGGGCATAAAAAACACACCAAACTACTTTCGTGCATAACTTCAGCAAATGTTGACCGATTTTGATAGAAATTGGTCTGCAATGTCTTGGGTAAATTAGCCACAAAATACGATTAAATTTTCCAACTTCACCTAAATAACGTCGCCACACTACCTCGCAAAACTTAAAGTAGCACACAGGGCACATGACACGATCGAATTTCTGCACCGTGAGATCCCAGACTTCATTGGACCTGAACTCTGGCCTGCAAACTCGCCAGACCTCAACCCGGTCGACTATAGGATCTGGGGTTTGATGCAGGAATGCGTTTACCAGTCACCTATACACGACGTCGACGATCT
>Ga0209679_1000900_pt1 | contig 11758 bp, 9 predicted proteins | sample WorMetHEROISLAND_4_FD_187408 | JGI IMG/M metagenome (GOLD analysis project Ga0209679, IMG submission 187408) | Marine gutless worms symbiont microbial communities from Max Planck institute for Marine Microbiology, Germany - Olavius sp. 2 HERON... ...
CCTACTACCGCCCCATAGTAACTTTGTGTCTAAAATACACCGTTTTCGAGATATGACGACATATTGGTTGAAAATCGTCGAAAAACCCAAACCCCCTCATTTGGCACCTTTTTTTTTGGGGTGACCCCTTGCGAATTTTTCGACGAGTCATACCTTCCCAGAAACTAGGGTCATGGGGCTATCGGATGGTGTACATTTCACGATCCTGCTTTCGCTCTGCTAGGCACAATACCGGCGTGTGACAGATGGACAGACAGACAGACAGACACGTCGCTGTCGCAAAGACCCGCGCTAATGTAAAATAAGGATTATATGCAATGATAAAAACAGACTAGATGCAACAGACTAGATGTAAAGATGCACAGAAGCACACACACAACATCGGTATTAATTAATGCACAGTATAAAATAAATGGTTTAAATGCATTGTAGTCTGTCAGTCAACATCAGAAACAAGAAACCTCTTCCCTCAAATATAGAGACCTGATTATCGATAACGATATGTCTGTAAGAGCAAGTTACGAACGGTGCTTCGCTAGAATGGTGACTAGTTCAGTGACAGACTTAGGAACAGTCCCATACTCCAGCTTGTAGACTGCCTTCTGCAGAAGGCGGAAGAAGTTCTCACACCCTGGCGTGTATTCGATGCCAAAAATCCAGAACAACTTCCAGAGGCGGTCAAGCCCTTCCATAATGCTCGATCCAGCCTCCAGCAAGTATGACTCGGCTGAAATCTTCAGTGACACTACGTCTTCGACACTGCCGTGAACAACCAGTCGGAAGTAGGCTTGCGGCTGAAGTTCCGACAACGACTTTTCTGGCTGCAAAAAGCATCACAGATCTGTGACTGTATGGTGGTCTGTTCAATGCAGACAATTTAGTATCACAACAGAAAGTTTTGCTGTCATCAAAGATGTTCAGGTAGGGTTATTCACTTGTCATTAGTGACGTAAAATAAATTCCAGGAAATTTTTTGGCACGAAATATTTTGTTTACATACTTCAAAATCTCACGATAGTCTATAGTTCACTGCAACAAAGTAAGTAAACCAGTTAAAGGTAAGTATCTGTGGTTATGCATGAATAGCATTATGTATTTCCTGCTAACTTCATATACTTTAATCATGTTTTTAAAAGTGTCAAGTCACTTTATAATGAAAATTAAAAATTTCGTGAAATATTTCAAAGAAGGGGTCTTGAAATATTTCAAAATTTCCATGAAATTTTTAAATATTTCAAAGTGAAATATTTCATCGTGCATCCCTACTTATCATCCCAGACAGAAGTACTCCTGCCTTAATAGACAACTGAGCTATGCATCACATAAGAAATAAACTGCAAACTGCTGTAGAATAAAAGCTGTGCATCTAGTTAAGCATCTTGCTGCTTACGGGGACGATCACGATGACTTTGTCCAATGCTTCAGCACCCGACACCCGACGTCTGCCTGAGGCCTTCAGCAGCAGGCTGGCAACTTTGCATGCAGCATATAATCTGCAATCTGCACAAAACAAAAACATACACAGAACAGATGTTGATGAAACTTGCCAATATTTTATTCAGAGCACAACAGACATCAATGTCATAGAATTTAGATTCTAACAAAAGCCCACAGCTTCTATTAGTACACTTGCTAAAACCCGGTATCTACATCACTGTGAGAGTTGAAAAAAATCATGATTTAAAAAAAGACAAAAAAATCAGACTTTTGCTATTTAGATCAGATTTAATTTTTTTAAATTCGTTTTTTGCACCAAGGTTTTACCAAATTTTCGAAACTTGTCTGTCTGCTTAATCACATAAACAACAAGGACGCCATAATTCTGCTATTTCCAGTATGATACTTTATATAATGAAAAACACAAAAATAATTAGGATTTAAATTACTTGATTTTTTTGACAATCACGTTGATTTAGATCGACCAACCCTGATCACTGTATATTTAATTAATACTGACTACTGTCACTGTTCTAAGCCCAGGTTTTGTTAGAGACCCAGCTTGTACAGAAAAATGCATATTACAAAGTACACGCTAGCAATGTAAACATGTTTGAAGAAATTATGAAAACACAAAGTAAAGTGCAAACCAGTAGATTTGCCTTGTGCTGCTTGTGCAATGTTTCTTATAGCAGGACTGCACAGCAACCCATACTGTAGCAGTGGATCTGCGACTTGCGGCATGAAGACTGACATGAAACCACTGCAGTCAGTCGGGATATTTCATGTTGAATTCCATATCGATCTAATGAATCACAACATTCATCACAATACAAGACTAGAAACTAGAAATTTTAGTTGCATATGAACTGCAAAAATTTCATTAGTTAATCTTTGTCCAAGACACATCAATATCAACACAAATTTACAAATTCTCCGAAAGTGAGCAACAAGCACTGATACTGCTTACACAAAACGACTACTAGTCACAGACAGACACACACACACGCACACACACATACGTACACCTGCACACACACTAACACTTATTTGTAAATAACTTTTGATAATCAGTAGGGCTTTTATAAGCTATGCACGAAAACTAAAAGAAGGCAGAAAACATACCAACTCAGGCAAAGTGGTAAACTTGGGGTAACTGTCCAGCAACTGAGATATAGTGGGATGCTGCACAGTAACCCAATTTTGTCTCAGGCAGTGAGTTGTTTGCAGGCACAGACGGATTTCACTTATTCTGCTATTGGACAGGTTTTTCATCTTCTCGACAGAATCTATGTTAGATGTACCTGAGTAAAAACAATCCACCACAAGGCACAATAAGTTTGACTGAAACTTCAAATGCATCCATAATCGCACAAACACCAACTTTGACTCGTATAATAAGTTAACCCTTACTGTAACCATAGGTCTACGTGTATGTATTGCCTGACCTTCACCTTATTCTTACCTCGTACTTGCTCTACACTTTACATTACATTACATTACATTTTTTAACGTGGCCTAAGTAAAAACCGCAAGGACCACGAGAGAAAAACCACAAGGAAAAAACAAAATCAAGTATTGCTATTGTTATTATTCTTAGTAGCCCCATTCTGAAATATACAACTTAAACACATGCCTTTCAGTTGACATCACCCAATCCAATGCTGTAAAATGAAAATAACGAAAATATCCGATATATATCGAAAATATCGAAAGTATCCGATATTTTCGATATTTTTGAAAATATCGGGATATTTTCCATCCCTGACAATAAATGTACAATATGTAAATATACAAAAATATAACACACCATTACAAAGGTTGCAAGCCTCCACATTACGCGGACAGCCTTCTGTACTAGTAGAATCCATACTGGTGCTTGCCGAACTGTCCGAGAGTGCAGTTTCCACCAGTCGCGTACGTTTCACCCATGTATGAATCTTCTCGGATGCTGGACAAATTGTTCAACAAAGTCAAAATGTCAGCACAATCATCAACAGATATATGACTACAATGGGTGAGGTCAAGTTCCGCTAAGCAAAAAGAACTGTCCACAATAACAACACAGCTTACCGCAAAGGTCTAATCTGAGCTTCGACTTTCTGAGCTTTGACTTAAATCGGAAGTTTAGAGTTCAGCTAAGACTTTTGTCTAAGCACTTAGTTTAAGACTTTTCGCTTAGCAGAACTTAAACACACCCAATGTGATTCTTCGCATCTCAGATTTAAGCTTGTCTTAACACTGGTGCGATACAAAAGTTTTAACATTACATTCTGAACTACCAACATCAATCATAAGAGCTTAAGCTGTTATTATTATTGTTGTTGTTACTATTATTATTATTATTAATAGCGGTACTATTACGATATTTGTATTGTAACTCTAAAGCAAACATAATAATCAGTCCATTCATTTTAATATAGACCCCTAAGCCGGCTACATGTGAATTTCACAGCCGGCTTAGCACAAATCGCGGCTTAATCACGGTTAGCCACGATTTTTGCAGCGGTTGGTGGCACAGCACGTTCACGGCTTAAGGGGTTCATCCATAGTCGGCGGCTTAGGGGTCTAATATATGTGCTCTGTAGTGTGTACACACTAATAATGGCCATACTGACGTGCAAGACGGCGACGAGCATTTTCCAAGCCACGCACGAGAAATCCATCGTGCGTGACTTCATCATAAAAAATGTGGCGCTCCAGCCCAAGAAGATCGGCAAGTAAGACTGCCACCTTCCTGCATTGCTCCTTCGTTGGGTAGCTGCCATATGTTGCCATCAGCTTGTGCACGGTGATTCGAGTAATATCTTGACGCTGCTTGATCGTTACACAGCCACCATCTGCTATATTTTCCATGTGAAATTTAGTGCTCTGGACACCAAAAAAAGAATGGTTACTGCCATTTGTAGCAACTACTGATTGAGTAAGTGTTAGACCGCTCAGCCCCAATGCCATCACTTTTCACGATGGCACTGATCAAATCCAGCTGATGGTATATATAGGGCAGGAGGGGCTTTGGCATTTCAAATACGTATTCTCCTGTAGCTAGGGATGGACTTCTTATACCACCGTTTGGGCTGAGTGGTCTAGAAAGTACATTACCTCAATGCAACGACTATGACTACAACTCATATCACTGAAACAGAAAAGCAAAATGTGAAAGCAATTTAATAAATATAGCCAACTAGCAAGCAATCACTATCTAATAATTTCTAACTTCTAGAGCTGTCGAATTAACGCGTTAATTAACGCGTTAAAGAATTAATCGCGATTAAAAAAATTAACACCGTTAAAAAAATTAACGCACATACGTAAATTCTATGAAGCAGGAGTTCCAACATGCAATTAAACTGCGTTTATTTGACGATAGAATAATACTCAATTAATTATTAACAACAAATGTCGGTTAATTTGTCAGTTTTGCATCATTGTTTTATGGCATGTTTGACAGTGGTTGCATCTTGTAGATGAGTTGTGAACAGCAAGACGTGCAGGCGTTCGCTGACGGCAACTATACAACATAAACTAGACCTGTCGAATTGACGCGTTAATTAACGCGTTAACGCGCGATTAAAAAATCGTGCGATTAACGCGATTAAAATAACTAATCGTTCGACAGCTTTACTAATTTCTACCTGTAAAGTACATTTCATCTGTGCTATTTCAAAATCACTGGCGCCACATACCGGGTGTTCAGCAAGATATTGTGCAAAGGACTCCTTGGTCAAAAATACATCAGAGTCATCGCAACCACGGCGAGGCGTTGACAAAATCTGGCTCGCAGCTGATCCAGATGGTGTGGGAGTAGACTGAGTGTCAGATGATATCGGTGTTGTTGGAGTGTTTGTAGCATCTTTAAGAACACCCTGAATGTCAACATGCAAACATATCACTATATCACACACGATGAGCAAATTTACTTACTTAACGAAACATATCCATTAACACAGTGACGTATCCTTATGAAAGAACAACAGCAGCAGATTCTCAAACTACATTCTTGTGTGCAGCACACAATTACAACAGGTCCTAGCAAATTGCATAGGCTCATGCAAACGAGATGTAGGAGATACTGTTGTTAGAAAAGATTAATTTGGCAAATTAGTGCAAAAAGATGCCACTCTACCTGTGCTGTCCACTGTTCATCGTTAACCAATACCATAAGGATGTGATTTGCATCAGCAACTGCTCGCAATTCATCAAACCCAAAGTCATCAAACTCCGTCCCATCTGCTTCAAATACGAACTGCAGCTTATCATCCGGAACACCAAACTTTTTCCTCACTGCAGCACAAACACACAGCTTGCATAATGCATATGGGCAACAAAACAATGCAGAAACTCAAAGAAAAATGCATTATAACTACTCTGTATAGGCATAAAGTAGGGCCCGCAGAATTCTGTATGAATTTTTACTGTGCGATGCACGTACTGCAAAGCGTGGTATTGCTATCGTATGGCGTCCGTCCGTCCGTCTGTAACGTTGATGTACCGTCAGCATATAGGTTGGACTAGCTTGAAATTAATTACGGGAATAATTAGCGTAGGGTCTTCGCTCCTCGGAGCCACAACATCAGCAATCTAGTCCAAACAGAATGCCCCTAAATTCGGGTGGAATAGAGGGTGGGGTCGTTCCTCTCGGGAAGCATTCAGTAGCTCTGAAATGGGGTAAGATAATATCAAAGTTACTATTGATGACCTACAGGAAGTCGCATATGCGCTTTCGATTGGTGTCAAAATCAACGACCTTGGATGACCTTGAAGGGCCATTACGCACAGAGTTTGGAGCTCTGAAGCCTGGCTTTTGAAGCTTAGCTACTCCTACACTTGTAGTGAATGTTGTCGGCGAACTTTAAGCCAAAAAGAACAGGTGCGGCACCGTGCACTTTCCTTGCGACCGCACGGCTTTCTTGTTTTGAAATACTGCGCAAAGCTTTTGCTGACACTGCACACCGTTTTTGCCGATTCTGTGCTAAGACTGTGGTTACGTGTAAAATAAAACATTTTTACAACATCTTTACGTCCACGGCATAGCCGCGGGAAGTCGACGGCTCTAAAATATTTTTGCAAATTTTTATTTTACATGTAACCATGGTCTAATTCTGCACGCTAGTCCAGTATTGGCCTAGGCAAATAATATATCATCCAAACTGCTTGGAAAATCTGTGCTGTATTTATACTGTGCATTTTTATATACTTACAACTCATGATCTAGAACATCTTGTAGCGTGTGCTGATAAACATTCGTTCCTTTCCATCGGCCAAAATTTTGTGGCACGCCAATGGGTGGCTCGCCTTCAGTGTTGCAACAGTAGAGATAGAGATCTGTGACATTTCCTCAATGCAGTATGAATAGAAATGTTCATCAAAATATATTGTGTTGCTGTGTCTGGTAACTACATATATAGTGTTCAACACATTCAGAATTGTGAGAACTTTGCCAAACTCTGGTTTGCCCTCTATAACATTCAAAACAACAAAGCAGCCAGGTTTGAGGCAATAATGTCCAAGCTGACAATTGGAGGAAACGTAAACCTCATCTTGGTTTTCAAGTCCAAAATGTAAACGAACTGCCTCTGCAATATCAGCATCCAGGTTCTGTACAATCACACTAGATGATGTACCAGTACAGTGGAGTGGCTGAAACAAAGAACGATTCAGCAAGTCATTTGCCAGTTTGTGTTGGTTACGAGTAGCAATAGTTTTACATATGTTCTTGAAGTTTCTGCAAACTGATGACACTTCTTTGCCAAACCTATGTTTCGATTCAAATCGCATACACCAGTAACAAATAAGAGGTCCAAACTGTTTCATCTTGGTGCCGTAGTGGATCATAAAATGATGCTTCGGCAGTAGAGGCTTATCAGGAAAGAGTAACCTGAACTGTGTGTGATGGTCTTCAACTAAGTAAGACAGAAAGTCCGCCAAATGGGCAGTCACTTCAGGAGCAAATATAATAGACATGGCATCTAGAAGAGAAATCACAAGCCGCCAGTGTGGGTCTCCCCGAGGCACTCGAGAAGCAATCATCAGCGGCAAATTTCTGAACAAACACCAAAATTCGGCTGCTGCTAGTCGAATATGGGGTAACACAAGTTCAGGGGGCTTACTGTTTCGGTCACTCATGGAATAACTGAACTCAGCAATTCTTTGGTTGACAAAATCTAATGTCACAATTTCTTTGTCAATCAGTGCCTGCAGAACAAGTTCTAGTTCATATGGCCCGACCCCTTCACAAATGTCATGCATACAGTCGGGCACACTTTGTTCTGTGCAGTGGAAATGTTTCAAGCTGTTTAGTATGAAACCTCGCTTTATGCCAGTTTCAGAAGCATTGTAATCTCCATCTCGTAACCTCTTTACATTTCTGTCATAAACATCAGCTGTTCTAATAATGAAGTCTTTTTCATTAAATTTTCCCTGAATTTCAGCTTTATCAGCTAGGCAAAATCTACACATACGATTAGCTGAGAAGCTCTCCAGATAACCAAAGAGCGAGTGAGCACCAAGGTTATCAGCTGAAAATGCAACTACAATACCATGCAGAGCAGTAGATTGACCATGAACTGTTGTCAATAAGCCCTTTTCTGACTCCATCTCTTGCAACTGCTTCAGTACTGGCAAAAATATTTTGTCATAACCTTATCGTTTCACATCAAGTGAATGCCACAATCCAAGCAAGAAAATGCTATTTGTCTTGGACAAGTACATATTCGGAAAATTCCGAAGTACACAGTAGAGTCCTTCTAACTTGTGAATAGTGGTGTGACTGCCAAGAACATTGACAGTTTCAAACGCATCAACAAACAGGTGAAGCATAAATGCATCTGGGTGCATCTGAAAAAAATGATTCTGCTTAAATGTACTTGTATCACAGAAATCACGCATCCTCGGATATTCTGCCATGCCAAAAGATCGGTGAGAGTTCATAATGCTGACAGCTACTGGGTCCTCTAACAGTTTACCAAGAAGTTTATTTAATGGAATGTACTGGTAAGTGTCTTCAACGATTACAGGCCTTGTTCTTCGCACTAGTGAGGAATATCGAAATTCAGTTCGAGTTCCTAACACTATCTCTACTGGCTGTATTAGGTATCCATTATTAATCAACCACTTATTTCTTTTATGCTGTGTGTCTACATCACTTAGAAAATTTGGTACATCACTCAAATTACTCACTGCACTAGACACATGCGGATCTGAATGTGACACAGACAATTGATCACACAGCTGGTGAATGGTCTGAACAGCATAATCTTTAACGTCATGCACTAGGCTGCCGAGTTCTTCAGTTACCATTTGTACAGCATTTTGAGATATACCGGGTTTTGATCCAATAGTAGTAATAAATTTCATGAAGGACTGCTGTACGTTAACTTCCGATGTGGCTGACCACTTCCAATCCTCTAAGTTTTCAGTATTCGGCACATCAGGATCACCATAGTCATTCAGTAAGACAACTTCTGGCACACCAGGTGACTCACTGCTAACAAAGTCATTGTGCTGTGACAAGACATGATCCTTCAATCTCTGAAAACTCATGAAAACTCTTGGACAGTCCCCAAATCTGCATCGTACTTCACAACCGCTAGAGGGTAAACCATGTAAATGCCGAAAATGTCTGAAAAGTACTGAAAATGATTGAAAGGATTTATTACACAGAAAACAATTCATAGCTGTCTTAATAGTTTCTAACCTTCACACATGAAATCAGCTCCTTCACGCAGTATTATTGCTTTGCGAACTGAGCGATCGGCACTCCAGACTTTTGCAATGAACATTATCATAAAATACCTACAAAAAATAAAAGCAAAACACAACTACAGGCATGTAGGAATTACTGAATGCAGTGAATAACTATATAATTAAGTTACTATAGTATATATGGAGTCTCTGATTCATTGCTATGGGAAATGGTCCGTGGCTAATGTCCTAATTCATTGCTACAACATACCATTTGCTAACATGGGCCTACATGTTAGTTAATCATAATAGTGATGCAGAAATGTGACCTCTAATTAATACTATTGTATCTATGTATCAAAATACCGCCAATAGCTGCTTTACATGTGTGTAGCAAACCACACTTACCGAGTGACGCTGTGGCATAACGTGGGAACCCGCATAACGTAGCGTTGCGGTTAGCCACGCCGATGACTCGGGTTCAAATCCCAGTCTGTACCATATTTTTTTGGTTTATTTTTCATAAAGTGTTTACCCGGTTATGGATACGGTTATGGTTAGGATTAGGGTTAGTATTTTTGGGGTTAGGGATAGTATTAGTATGCTTAGCCTACGATGCTATAGTACTGCCGGCAGGCTAGTTGTGTCGTTAGGCGGCCGACTGCCGGCACGCTATACAAGACGAAAAAATTATTATAGCACGTTTCAACAGCATGCACACACATATAGTAGCCTAGCATGAACAACAATGCAATAGGCTGATTTTCCCACCGGACCACATGTATTTAGGCCAAAATATAACAAGACGAATCAGCAAAGAGCGACAGACTCGATAATATTTAACAAGGTGTCAACTGACAATTAAACATATAGCGCACCAGCAACCAGCAATAATAATTATCCGGGCACAGGGATCTGTTTAGCGTCACTTTCTAATAGGCCTAATCGAGTCTGCGCACTGTACCGTGGTGAATGACCACAGACCATTCATTCATCGCTGGCCTTCGCTGACAATTAGCACATAATTAGTGGTTAAATTACTGCACAAGTACCCTAGATCATGCCGTTCTTACTTTTCGGGCCCTCAATTTCTGTACAAAATTTCATCAAAATTGAACAAAAAATGCAACCGTAGGAGCGCGGACACACAGACAGACGCTAAGTGTTATTTTCCGTGAAAATTCACGTAAAGTTATCACAGCGACTCACTATTTGCCGTGAAAATGTTCAATACAATAGAGTTTAACGAAAACTGACCCTGACCCTATAAAGTGAATGGTATCCCTTCACGGAAAATAGCGGAACTAGGCTTCTAGTGTACGTGAATTTCACAGAAAATAGATTTAGCGCAGACAGACCGACAGAAGGACACAAGTGGTTTTATAATATGTCCAATGCTATGCTATAGCAATGGGACAGATAATAATTCGTAGTTATCCTTCAATTCGTCTTCGATTACCGTCTGGTGCATTCCCCCCATGGTCTGCAGTCACGGTCCGTCCGCAACTTTCTGGTCCGCTGATTACCCCTTCGCCGGTCTGCAGGTCCGCAGTCCGCATTTTACCCCGGCCGCATTTTTCGCTGTGATTCTGAGCTTGGCTAACTTACACTACGTTCATAAAAATTAATCGTCCGTACTCACTACTCAGTAATAGATAGACAATGAGTCGATTCCGCATTTTACTTTCCGCATTACGCATTTTACCCAGTACGAGTTGCAATCTCCAGCATTTGCTCTTTGCACCTCATTTACATATGTAGTTAAAACTATAACCGTGAGTAATCTGAAAAGAAATACCTCGCTCACAAGAAGATTACGGCAGATAAAACGTAAAACCTGAACACGTAAGGCAAATAGTAAACAACAAACATCGGCGCCGCTAATCTTCTTCCGGTCCAAGTATATAAGTATGTAAGAACAATAGTTAATTATAACGTATTATCCGTCAGAACATGATTAACGGATTTGTTCCGTAGCGTATTTAACGGATTATTTCTTTGAGTGCAGCTCCGTGAAGGGCAACTATGATGACGGCTGAATGAAACATCATCATCGTGTCATTGAGTGACGGCGTCGGGTTGTCAATGATTTGCGAGAATGTCAAGTTGTATAGTCTTTAGCTGCACTCTTTAACAATTCCCAGATTTTATTCTGCTAAGTGAATCTTCTTGATCTTGATTGACGAAGTAATATCAGTCGGTTTCTTGGCTGAAGAGAAAAGGTTCGTTTGATGTATAGTCGCGGTTAAATCGACTTTCCTGTACGTTGGCAAATCCGCACCCGGTTGCTCTCTAAACAGTTTTAGCGCAAGCGAATCTCCAGACGTGAGTTGTCCAAACCGATATTTCCTAACAGCTCCGCCAGACGGCCTCGTACTCGGGGCGCCAAGGTATATACGAATTTCTGGAAGGCTAGTAAGAAATTTTAGACAAAGAACTAACCGCGGGACAATCTCAGCCATTCGTCGGAACAGCCGTTGTTCCAGAACTGAGTTATCAAATACACCTCGTCGTGGCTCGGTAGTGTAATGGCTAGCGCGTCGGACTTGTGATCGGAAGGTCGCGGGTTCGACTCCCGGCCGGTGCATTGCCAGGCAACGACTCTGGGCAAGTTGTTCACACCAACTGTGCCTCTGTC
>Ga0209679_1000901_pt1 | contig 11741 bp, 11 predicted proteins | sample WorMetHEROISLAND_4_FD_187408 | JGI IMG/M metagenome (GOLD analysis project Ga0209679, IMG submission 187408) | Marine gutless worms symbiont microbial communities from Max Planck institute for Marine Microbiology, Germany - Olavius sp. 2 HERON... ...
AGCATCGGTCGAAAACACAGCCCCGATGCTAAATAACTGTTGCCAATATGTGCATTTTGTGTCTATATTGGTCTTCTATCCATCTGTGTAGTCTGTCCATCACTCTGTCCATTTCATATTTGCTGCCTATATTTTGGTGAATAAAGACATACAATAGTTATCTTAAACAAGGTCAATTTTATACAACAGTCATGTCTAAAAAAACTTGGTCTACAGGACGCAGCCAAAAAATTGAGATCACTGGATACAGCGCATTACCTTCGCCGCCAAGACTAATGCGGCGGACACACACAGCATGACAGCGTGACCACGTGACGCTGAGCATCACATTACCTTCTCCGCTCGCTACGCGGCGGCAAAGGTAATAAAAATGACGAACAAAATTATGCTGATGAAGCTGACGCTGCTGCTGCTGCTGATGATGATTAATGATGGATAATAAAGGTGCATAAAAGTACAATAACAGCAACCAAAATAAACTCACGTTGGTGAACTGTCGATTATTGACATAAACTACCATCCTTGGTTCTGACACAGCAGCCAAATGATGGCCTTGCACTCGCAGTGGTACTCCACCACTACAACGACCACAGATCAACGTCATCAGCAACACCAATAACCTCGTCTACAACCAGCCCTACTAGTCATGCATTGCCAAACGTCATACAGTGCATACCCTACAATTACGACAGAAAAAAACTACAACAGAAGCCATGCTGCTGCTGCTGCTGCTGCTGCTGCTGCTGCTACTACTACTACTACTACTACTACTACTATTACTTTCATTTTCTGTCCGACAGGCTCTCCTCTCCTTCATCGCTGTACTGTTGCTTTGATGCGCCTACAAGAAAAGACAGAAGCCCAAAGAGACAAGGAGCTCCGACAAGTTCACTGTAATATCTACAGATTTTCTGAGATGACGTTGGCGTTTTGCTGCCCACTGTCGGCATGACAGAACTAAACATACAGCCATCTCCTGCCTTCTGCCACAACACGGGCAGCTTGCAGACGTCATCCGGCCAATGCAAGCCTGCTATGAAGCATAGGAGAAAGTCCTGTCTAATCTCAGTTGGTGGATGTTGTTTGTACTTGATGTGGTATACTTGAAGGCAACCTGGTGTTGGGCAGTGATGTGACCAAGACACTAGTACCAAGACCAAGACACTAAAAAAGTGCCTCGAGTCCGTCTCAAGACCTAGACATGTCTCAAGACTTCCCATCCCTGGTGTTGGGTTGGCTGCGACAGCATTTCTGATGCATGTTAGTACTGCCATACATATACCATTTCCTCAAACTTACTGTTTCACAACTGCAAAGACAACTGCGGCATTGCAGATTCCATATCGATGTATAATTCCACGTGACTGCATAAATGACCAACTTACTTAGGTTAGACTGGAAGCCGCACAAGTACACATTTAAGAATTAAGAATTAACAGTTGTTAAAGCAGGGATGTCATATGCCTATCATGCTGCCAAAACTACAGCAATGAAGCACTCAATGGTTAGCAAGAAAGCCATACTCTCGGGTACATTCATGACCTAGCAGGAAGGCCATACTCTCGGGTACATTCATGACCTGGCAAGAAAGTACATGGCTGCCTAATGGTGAATACACAGATACAACATCACAAAACATGCAGGAGTCAGAAATTAGTTCTATTAGCCACAAATAACAGTGGCTCATCGCTATGAATTTTTAAAGTGAATATTTATAGTGCACAACGATGGCCAGTGGCCGAATCTGAGGTACTTGGGTAAGCCGCTAGGGGGAGCTATAAGACCTGTTGAGTTTTAAGAAGGTATGGAAAGAGTGCGTAGAAGGAGAATCGCGAATGCTACAACGGAGTGAGTTGCAGACTGTGGGGGCTGCAATGCTAAAACCACAGGAAAGTAAGTAAGTAAATGAATAAACAATGTTCTGCTGTTGTGTTCCAATGCCAGTGGTCGGGTGTCAAGTAAGGGCAGTGGAAGAGGAACATTTGAGCCCCACAGAGAGGGTTTGGGCGTTCAAACTCGGTTGCTGATAATAAATTTTGTTCACTATGGAAATTACAAATACAACCCATTGTCACATAAAGTTATCTCCATCTATCTGCTGCTTCGGTGAATAAAGGTTTGTCCGTTTTATACAATAAATGTGTATTTTGCACCAAAATGCATTTGCTGGAAAAGCTACGCTTGGACCCACTGGGGGTATAGGACTCCCCGAGACTTCCTAGTTGGGTTATGGGAAGGGATAAAAAGGAGGGGACGGGGCGGGAAAAGGATTAAAAGGGGAAAGGAGGGAGTGATGGAGAGGGGAGGAGGGGAGGTGAAATCTCATCGCGAAATCTTGTGTACATCAATCAGAAGGGCATCTTGCCTGTGAAAAATATCTCGTCGGCAATTTCCAAAACTTTCCTTAGATACTTCCAGCGAATCTGTAAACATGGCCGTAAACAGCTGTTGAGTGATGTGCGCCTGTAAACTAACAGCTATTAAGCACCTTATGATGGTCTTGAATGGCATCACACTCTCAACAACAGGATCGGCTACGAAGTCGAACCGTCCGGCAAAATTCACGCGAGCAGAGTCGATCGAGACGACGAGGTAATTCATGAGAGTCGGTCTTGTGCTGGAACCAGTGATGCACGTCACAGAGTCGGGCGACCGGTGTCCATCCAACCGGCAGTGCACCGTGGCATTTTCACCATTCGTCAGCACCGCCGTCACGTGACTTCCAACGTCCAGATGCCGACCAATCACGGTAAGGCGCGAGCCTCCAGACACAGGACCAACTGCCGGCTGGAAGCCCGTAATGATCGGGTCCTGATGACAGGAAAATGTAACACAAACCATAGAATTCACGAAGGTCTATACACACAATTTACCTCGTTTTGTCTACTATATATGATTTAATTGAGGTAGGAAAGCACAATTTTATGGACTGTCTCACTGAGGGTAACAGTTATGCAGTGTTACTGAAATTGTTCAATCATTGCAAATTGTTTTGAATCTAACCGCACATTGCTATTTTGTGTTTCTATGTGTGTATATGTTTTATTTTTAGCTTTTTATAGTCTATTTTTAATCTTTGTCTTATTTCTGCTTGTTTTCGTGTCTTATTGCTGTAACCGGTTTTAACCCATCCAACCAAATGTCTGCAGGTCCATAGCCCTCAGACCCCCTAAACTGACAGTAAAGTCCTTCCCAAGCCACACCGCCCATAGGGTGGTGCTGATCTCCGTTTCCTTAGTCCTCAGCCAGACACCACTTACACTGCGAGACCACAGATACGGGGCTAGTGTATCGCGTGGTGTGCCTGTTTACTCTCCAGCCTTCGCTGGTACTCGATGTGCCTACCTACGAAGAGATGGCCAGCCAGGCTGAGTTGACCTGGGTTGATCTCCAGATGGCCACCCATCCAAGTACTAACCAGGTCCGATGTACCACAACTTCAATGGTTGAGACTACTGCATTGTCATTAAGCCAAACTGCCACCCTCTGTACAGTTACAATGCTCAAAATCACACTATCACACTGTCAATTTATATTACCACATGTACATGTAACACACTTCAATATATTAATACTAGTATTCAGAACGCCCGCTAGAACTTATTAATGGAGAAAAGGGACACGAATTTTGATTTTGTTGCTGAACAAACTACCTGCTATTTGTACTAAATGTCCTAAAACTGTAATTAGGAAATATTAAAGATTAACAAAACATGTAGTACAGAATGACCTTCATTAACACATCATGGCGACAAACTTTGGCAAAAATAAAAAATGTCAGTAATGCAAACAATGTTCTGAAAACCTTCCATTCATGACAGGACGATGAAAACCATTTTTATCAGTTTCTGAGCTGCAGTTAGCTGCATAATAAAAACTGCACGTATTTTTTTAATTTTTGAGTTTTTATGTTACCAGGATAATCTGAAGCATGTACCAGAATGGCATGTAAAGCCACGGATGAATGGATGAATGCGTGCCAATCAATGACTACGTCTGCAACATTATCAATTCAAATATCCACTGGCCACAGATCTGCTCGAATAGTAGCCAGCCATGTTTGACGGGGTTTACCAGAAGGTCAGCCATGTGTGATGAGGTCTACCAGAAGGTCTTGTCAGGTTTAGTTGCGTGAAATGAACTGAGAAACATAACCAACGACATGTCACTCACTCACCACAAACGTGAAGTTGTCGGCTGACACAGCAGTCAGTGACATCTCTCGGCCGCTGATTGTTACGGAGACAGGCGCTGATGACATAGAAACGTCAGCTAATGGCTGCGTAGTACACACGTAGCTGAACACCACAGCAGATGTCTCATCTATAAACCTACGTCTTTACTGAAGAAAGCACGATATGTTTTTACCCGTGTCTGTCTTTATGTCTGTCTGTCTGTTCATCTGTCCGATAGATTAGTTCACTCAAACAGTTATGAACAGGCGCAAGAAACAATCAACTTGATTTTGGTGGCGATCCACAGCTCAACTTGGATCCAGGAATTTTTGATAAGGATCTTTACCAACAACTGCAATTCCTACAGAGAGCACAGAATAAAAGACAAACATCCTGGACACAGGCAGAGAGGTTTGAACTGCCTGAGTGCTGCGTTCTAGCTTCATCTAAACTGACACAAGAGCTACTTACTTACTAGTTGTTTCTGGGTTTAATTCTTACAACATTCTTGTACTGCCGCGTGAGAATGCAATCAAATGAACTCAAACTGTTCGCTTACAGTGCCACGCCAATTTACTGCATTTATCTCCTGATGTTTACAACGTTACTACGGTATAGTTGCCAGAATAAATTAGTATGTTTTCAAACTTTTAATCGCTAAAATAATTTTAATTGTTAATTTCTGTCAACTAATGGTTAATATCATCACACCTAGATGATATATATACCTGACAAATGGGTCGACGTGGTTAATAAGACACTCCTGTCGAGCAATGCTGATGTACGTGTCTGCTACACCTACACCAAGGTTCTCACCTGTGATCGTCACTTTTGTCCCACCTGCACGTGGTCCCATCACCGGAGCAATCTATCAAACAGCAGCAGCAGCAGCAGCAGTTGTAGCAAGCATACATGTAAGAATATAAAATAATATCAAACTTATCAACAAAAACCAAAAAAAGATATAAATACAGACAGGTGGACAGAGAAAATACAAAAAAAATCAATTACAGAAAGACAAGATCTTTAACTGCCCAGAAAATCCAATATGGCGATATCCACCCACTTTCACTGTGAATCCCTCAAGATTTAAGTTAGATGACGAAACAAACATAATAACGGTGAGGATCAACTGTTTGAAAATCCACAGTTTTGAAAGAATAAAACATAAATAAAATATAAAAAAAACAACAGTAGCAGTCTGTGTGTCTGACTGTCTGTGTGTCTGACTGTCTGTGTGTCTGCATGCAAAATATCTCAGAAAGTTACGAACAGATGCTGACGAAATCTTTGAGGTGTAGTGAGTGGCCCAAGGACAAACTGATTAGATTTTGGCGGTGAGTGATCCGTATCCACGGATCCAGATCAAAGTCTGGATCCCGAGGTCTGGACAACAATCCGGAGCAAGGTTTCCTGGATCTTGATCCAGAAAATTTTTAAAAAGATTTTTGACGAAAGTTTCTGGAGGGGAACAATCGATTATGCGTTGGTGACAATATAAATCATGATGCGGACGCACAGTTCCTAGACAATGGATTTTAACGGATTCTTCACTTATTACTGCAATTCCTACAGAAAGCCAAGAAAAAGCCAAACGGGAAAATCCTTGACAGAGTTTGCACTCTAATGAGTGCTCTCTGTTCTTGCGTGCAGCAGACTAAGCTGCTACTTACTTATGAGTATTTGAGTGCATGACAAAATCATCTCGTCTTATTGTACTGCTTTGTGCAACATACAGAAAACACAGCCGGATTGGTGCAGATGTCGTCTGGGGACAGCCACGACGGACCAGCGCACTCGTTGAATGCACAGCAACGGTTACTAGTGACGTCCCAGCCACAGTGATAGACAGGGTCGGTACGTCGACAGCCACCGCAGGTGCTTGCCATTGCCGAACATTTGAACATGCGCACTGCACACATACAATAACATAAGTAAGTAAGTAATCTTTTATTATCAAGTGACAAACGCACATGACTGAAATTAGAAATGAACATTACAGTGTAAACAGTTAAAGTAAGCATGCATATTAATCAGCTAAAAAGTTAAAAAGACAGCGAACAACAAAGGAACACCTATGCAACTCATAATTGCAAATAGGCAACAGAAACTCATAACAACTGGCTGCACGGCGCCGCATTACCAGCAAACAATCACCGACCATTGATATCACGCTGTACATGACTCAACTGTTGCACATCTTTATAAATCACATTTTGCTCCAAACAATTCTGATGCCACTGTTCAGCAGCCTGTATATGTCTTGTTTCAACAAGTCTTCTAAAGTTCAGTTTTGGTATACACTAGACTAAGGCCATGGTTACATGTAAAATAAAACACTAAAACATAGTTATGTTTTATTTTACATGTAACCACCTCTGTTAGGAATCACGTGCAAAGATAAAGTGAGAAATGAAGAGATCAGGAAGAAGAATGGGTTGCGGAAATTAGAGCACGTTATTAAAGAAAGAAGACAGGTGGCTGGGACACGTATTAAGAATGGAGGACTCCAGAATACCTCGCCAGGCTATACAGTGGGAACTGACGGGCTACAAGAGGAAGATGGGACGGCCAAGGAAAAACTGGATGGACATTGTCAGACGAGATCTGAAGTATATGGGCATCATCTGGGATGAAGCTGAAGAACTGACGACAGAGAGAGCAGAATGGCGTCAACGTGTGGCCAATGTATCCATCTGGATGCGGGATGAACTAAGGTCTAAGGCAAGCTAACGACAGACATCACAACACGGCTATTAACAGAAGATGTGATCTGTCACCCTGAGTGTTGGAAGGGTTGTCCAGGATGTTGTAGCTGTTTCCATTCAGCCACATGACAGAGAATGGAACATTCATCAGGCTCGTGTGACCAGCGTACACAAACTGTCAACATCGACAACAATAACAACTGTTTCAATCAGCTACGATGCAATATAGTGTCATACTTTTTGATGCAATATAGTGTGATATTTTACTTCATTTTACGCGGCTTTACAGACTCACAGAAGAACAGACGTACAGACAGACAGACAGACAGACAGACAGACAGACAGACAGAGATACAGACAGACTCATGCACAGCCAAATACACAATGCCCCTGGCCACTAGACTGGCGGAGACACAAACAACTTTGCAGGTGGACATGTCCAAGCTCCTGAACATTAAAATTTGTTTTACGCATATTATAAACAGTGACACGCGACAAAATTACCGCCAATAAGTCATACCTGAACTTCGGCGCACTGAATGATTTGTTCTCCATTGCTGTTCACAGTCAGGATTCCCGGAGTGTCAATGCCGCCGTCGAAGTTGAAGTGACAATTGAACTGTTTCTGAAAGTCCTACAGACACATTGCATTACGCTATGAAGAGCTTTGAGAGAGGCGTGGTTAGCTGACAATTGAGACTATCACACAATCAAACCGCACCTACGCCAAGCGTGCACTACTTCATGACAGACAACATTATGTATGCACTCAAAGCACTTGGTGAACTTTTTATTCACACGTATGAAAACTGTTTTAGCAGGTTTTCTAGGATTACGTCAGTAACACACTAAGCCAATAATCACCGAAAAGGTCTCAACAGGTACCACCCATAACTTAAAGGCATGGTTTCAAGCCATCCTCATGCACAACGAGCACATCAAAGCAGTTCAGATATAAATTAGTGAAGTTCTAATACACGTTGTTCACACAGTGCTTTGTATTTTGTATGCTGCTACCATTATGGTGAAATCGATTTTAGCTAGAATACGGGCGGTGAGACACCTAATAGTACTGGCAGACTGAACTGACTCTGTACAACTAGCTACATTATATCACTTAAGAAATTCCTAGATCCACATCGTGATCCAAATCGCCACCAAAATCGAATCACTTGGTCCTCGGGACACTCACTACCTTCAAAAAAATTCATCAAAATCTCTTCATAACTTTCCAAGCAATCCAACGAACAAACAAACGAACAGACAGACTCGCCCGAAAACATAACCTTCTTCAGCGGAGCTCCATCTCACAACACAGCACCAATAACAACTGATTAAGTGCTCTGTCCGTCCGTCTGTCCACCTGTCTGTCCCACGCCCGCCATAAACCACAGCGCATCTAACCTTTAAGTTAACTGGCTTTACAGAGATGGCTTCCACTTTTCCAGAAGAGATTAGTATGACTGAAGAGTCGACGTTATTCTCGATCCGTGGACACGTTGCTGGTCCAGGGTGATCTGTGATGCCAGGCAGCTGCACAAATACACACACACACATACACTCAGATTTTTGTTTAACCATATTTTTTCCAGAGTTAGGTTAGGCCGGTCCCCAATAGTAAACGCTTGGGAACTGCTGTGGCAGAACTTTTACAGTTCAGATGCCCTTCCTGTCACCCAACCAACAGCATCAAAGCACTGAAGGACGACAGTGTTGATGACTGGGGACAACATGCTGCCAAGGTAGGTGAGGAACACTGTGATGGTTAAAGGGACTTAACTGGCTTAACTGGCTGCCTTGCCCGCCGAAGAAGGTTGCTCTCATGAAGCCGGCGGGCAAGGTGATGAGGCTAAAGAACTAGACAAGAGAGACGGGACATCTGAAGAAGAGCCGGTAGGACTGTGTGAGAAGACCTGGTAGGATTCTGTCAGAGAAGATGTGGAGAGTTTTGGTGACAGCACTCAGGATCTAAAGATCAATGGAGATGAAGAGGCCAACACAGGTTTACCTGAAAAAATGGCTGTTAAAACAGTGTGGTGTGTGTGCGAAACGGTATGCAGCAAACCTGTCTTCCAGTAACCATGATGTCATCTTCACACGTTTCACCGCTAGTGGCATGGTTCGTGCAGACATGGTGCTTAATGCACCACTTGCATGGATATTCGCTGTCCGTGCACTTTGTACAGCTGCACACACACAGATTACACACAAGTAAAGCACACAGATGTCAACTGAGGTTCTGCTGCAAACTTTCTGTAGTCCTACAAAACACATCATATTAACTCATGTTAAATAAAAACAAGTACAAAAGGTACTATGGACATGTAAGGGAGTGTGCACGACAGTTGTAACAGCTGGCCACCATACGCACACTGAGCTGACCAGCGGGCATGCTTTGGCTAGCTGTTACAGCTGTTGTGTGCACTCCCGCAGTCTATGCTAACTAACTAGCTAATTACTCATTAATTACAAATTAAGTGAAAAATCTGAGACGGTAGATTGCAGGCAATGTCAGCATCAATGTGTGTGCAAAGTTTCATTGTGCTCCACTGCATATTCAGAAAGCCTTAGGGATTTTTGGACCGGGGAGAACTGATTCCAACAACAACAACAAGAACAATTACAGAAGCTTGTTGGGACCCGTCTTCTGGGTCCAAAAACAACTTCAAGAAGCTGCAAATCAACGTAACTGGAACACTGTGAAAGTGCTGTACAATCTGTTAAGAATATGAATACTAATAACCGGTATTTTGGGTTCTTGTTTTTTGCATATTTTCTGTAGTTGCTCGGCATTAGGTTGGCTCCCAAAGGTCTCATTCACTAATAATACCAGGTATATCTTCATCATTAAAAGTCTACAGTCACATAATTGTGTACTTATACAGTACAGGTGTATTCCACTGCATGAATGTTGCTACTGGTCTGTTATAAAATGATTAAAGGCAGAAGAGCAAAGCTACAGTACGTACGAAGTGTGAACGCTGCAGTCATAGAAGGTGAAGTTAGTGACGAGGAAGTCAGCCGTGCCAGTCAACTTCACCGACAGTTGCATGTCAATGTGATCTACCACCACATCACCAACAGATCCAGTTATCAAACTCCCACACTATCACGCATTGAGACATTCAGCTCAACAGTTTTCTTTCGTTTTAATCTTTTTTTCCTTTTCAGTTCCCATTAGTTTTCTTTTCAGTAAGTTATTTTTAGTTTTTCACCCCCCATCACTTCCATTTCTGGATTTTTCTAGGATTATTGGATAAATACTCTACAGTTTGTCATTCCAATTCCATCTAATTAATTCTTAGTTTCTATGTGCTAGACTAAAGTGGCAGATGTCTGTCTGTCTGTCAGTTTTTGAGCGCAAACATCGTGTCATAATTAAGTGACCGGCTGCTAGCATTGCTAAACTCACCACCTTTGAACTACCTTTACACTAAGATTTACACTTGGGCTGCCTTCACCATGCTTCACACATTAGTGAGTGGCAAGTTTATCAGATTCTTCAAGCTGATCAGCTTCATTTCTTAAGTCTTTTATTTATTAATTCTCTCTGGTTCTGTGCGGTAAATGCAGCTGGCTGTTGATCAGCTTTCAAGTCAAGTCAAATCAATGATGATCATTGGAAGCAGGCTTGAAAGCCTCTATTTCCAGCTATTACTATTACTAATGACAATACTGATAGCATAACCTCAAATAGCTTAATCTCTTGTACTTCCAGAAGTAAGAGACTGAGCTCTGTAATCATATACAAAAGCATGCAATGACCAGAACTTGTCCAGACGAGACTTAAATGAGTTAATCGAATCCACTATCACCACACTATGATAATCTTTATTCACCATCACATGGTAGCAAAAATATTAGGTAAGCTACTCCATATAGGTGTAACTCTATTAGTAAAGTAAAGTAAAGCAAAATAAGCGCAAGTTAAACTGTTGTTTTTATTAGTAGTGGCGACTGGTCTGCAGCTTTAGCCATTTTAGAGATAAAGGAGATCTGAAATGTCTTCAGGCAAACAAAATAATGAAAGAAAAATGCTCATCTTTGGAGCTTTAGGGGTCTTTTTCAGTGCCGTTTAGCAACTATTTATCTTGGAGTCAATAAAACGAAAAAGTGGCGACTAAGATCTCACCAATGCCAGTAGGAAACGGCGGAAGAAGATTGAAGGCGGGCGTGGAGCAGAGAAGAGTGGAGTTAACGCGGTTGATTGGGACGATACTGTGAACACTAGTCGACCGCGTCACGCCATAACCACTGAATGCGCACTCATACGTCGAGTTGCGAGCGGCAGTTGGCAGACTTTGCACAGTCAGACGTATCTACACCAGGCAACACATTACTATAAATACACAGAGACTCACAGGTGAAAACGTTTAAGTTAAAAAATGCCACTGAAAAATTAAAACCAAGAAAACTAAATGCTGCATAGCATAGAGTGCAGTTCAAGCTTGCGCAAATCATCATAAAAATTAGTAAATTTTACAGAGTGGGGCTTAAAAACCGTCCCCTTACATCTGAGCCAACTATGTCTTCCAAATGCAATGTATATAGGTACTGTATAATGTACACTAAGTTTAATCATTTCCGAGAAATACCCGTGAATTTTGTGCAAATATTACAAAGATTTTTGTAACTGGAACCAAATAAATGTAAGCAGCTCAAGATTACAAGAAACAAAACGGAACATCATTATTACGTAACAGTTTCTCATATGATAAACGTGAAGCATCATGCGTTGAAAACAGACGAAGAAAAATGAACAAGAAAGCCCAGCTGACGCAAGGGTTACGCGCGACAGCAATGCGTGTACACCGCCATCTTGGATTTTTGAAATTTGAAAGTTGCACCATTAGTTCGG
>Ga0209679_1000902_pt1 | contig 11735 bp, 11 predicted proteins | sample WorMetHEROISLAND_4_FD_187408 | JGI IMG/M metagenome (GOLD analysis project Ga0209679, IMG submission 187408) | Marine gutless worms symbiont microbial communities from Max Planck institute for Marine Microbiology, Germany - Olavius sp. 2 HERON... ...
GCCGAGGATTTACGCAGCAGTGACGTCCGCAAAATAATGCCGCGGTACAGAGACACTCAGTGCTAGTGGGAACGCCGCGCTAAACGGGTTAAGCAGCACATAGCAGCATTGATGGGGGCGCAAGATCACGCCCAGAAATGTATTCGTTGGCAGTTAGACAGGTTTTAGCTGCTGTTGGCAACTCAGTGGAGAATTTGACTAAAGCAAGAAATACGCTGAACCAGCATCCAATGCAGGGAATGTTTCGATTAAAACACTTAGAAATAAACTGCGGGCGCTGAGTATTTGTCTCCATATGTGCTAGATATTCTGAATTGCACAGACAACACTGATACCATTACCAGTGCCAGCATTGTGGATAATCTGACAAAACTGCGTACTGTTTTACCAGTGTGGAGTAAGTCAGTAAGAACAAAGTGTACAGTTGAAGACATAAGGCACAGGATACAAGATGGCACAGAACAACTTCTCACATACGACATCAACAGATACTTAACTTCAGAGTATACCACTTACGCAAAGCATTTATTAAACAATGTTGAGTGTTTCCACGGCTGGACACCAACAATGTATGATATCACCAGAGCACGCAATCATATGCTCGTCCTACTCTCAGTGGGAAATGCGCACCGATGTGGTGTTTTGATTATTCTCTGACAGACTACCAGTCAGGCACAGAGATGTCTGATGGTACTGTTGTCTATTCTGTGGCAGAACACAAAACTTGCAGCACACATGGCGCTGCAAGCACCGTTGTCAATGCAGATGAAGCGGCATTGCTGATAAGCTACGTAAGGATCAGGATGTCGCTCAGAGCAAACTGTGCGCCGTATGCATTCATTAATCATACAGGCAACAAGATGACGCAGTCAAACACTGCAAGCGCACTAACAGATGCATTTAGCGGTATTTCCAGCGACCATGTACAGCGCATCACCTGCACAAAGGTGCGAAAGGCTGCTGTCACCCAGGTACATCAGGCACATCCTGAAAAGTGAAGTGAGATCGCTGACCATGTGTGTCATAGGGTGTCAACACTTGAAAAGCATTACAAATACACGGAAAGCCAGACAAACGGCATTAAATGTGCAGCTTTATTCCAAAAAAATCACCGATGCATCAGCTCCAGTATCTCATCAGCTCCAGTACCTGCAAAAGAACGTAAATTGTAGGAGAAAGATGTCTCAGACACACAGGATCCGTACAAAAAAAATTCTGTGGACAAATGACAACAGACTTGGTCAACAAGAAGTTTGAAAGCTTTGTAAAACAGCGAAAGATGCCAATTAAATTGCAGCAATCGTAAATAGTGAGGTGGACTTGCAAAGTCATTTGGAATTAAGCCTGCATTGTGTCGGAGACTCATTAACTAGAGCAGTGCAAGATAAAATACGATCATTTTAGGTGGTTGTGAGTTTGGTACGTACCGCAATTATTTCTAGACATTCACTGGTTACCGTAACTGTAAGTAGTTGTATACACTGCAATACTTGCCGCACCATGATAAGAAGGTAGGTTATTAGAACTGTTTAGTGCTGTATTCTGACGCCTCAGAATTGACAACATTATCGTCGCACATCTCTGTAATTGTGCACAATCATATGCACACACGTATGGATTTCATACCAAGAGCATCGACACCGCAGTAAGCACCGCTCAAAGCAGTACAGTAGCCTGCTGTACACGTTTGGGGAGTTCTTTAAGGTGTACTGGGTCTGCTGGTTTAGGTTTAGTTTAGTTTTGTGCTTTTTATGGATGTGTGTAACTGTTTTCATAGCTACATCCAGTTGTTTCCTCGCAGATCATTGTCCTACAATATTCAGTGTTTCCTGTGCTCTCAAGATGTAGCTATACTTACCTGCCAAAGAACACTTATCCGATCTTTGTGTTCGCAAACAACTTGACCTCAAAAGACCCTCTTTTGTGTGAGTCTAAGTGGTAGGTTGTTATGTTTTTGCAGGAGGAACTGAAGTCGAGCGGAGAATCATCCGAATATACACCTTGATTGACCAACTACTTGGATTATTACGATGCATTCTGGATGAACTTTCATTTATGTGAATGTAAACTAGATGACATTTTGTGTAGACGTAGATTAGCCTAGAGGTAGTGACAATATAATAATAATCATCATGATCATAATCACCATGCTTTCATAAGGAAGCAGGAACTGGTGTATCGTGTGATGAATTTGCTGGTGGTTGACAAGTCATTTCCAGCCGTGGACGTTGTTGGTTTCTACAAGCAAGCAAACATTAGGGTCGCAGCTCATGACGACAGGATAATCGAGTACTCAGACTGTACAGAGTACACTGCTTATGCGGAGCGATGTCGAGCAGATACCAAGTTGACACATCAATATGGCTGCGGGTCTTGTGAACAGTGCTAGTGGAACAGTGGTAAAGGTGATCTTCAATACCAGTAATGCTGAGATGCAGTCTCTGTTGGATGGACAGCATGTGCCACTGTACTGTATCGTAGTTGATTTTTCAGGTTTTCACGGTTTTTGGAAAAGACTGCTGATGGTAAGAGATGGATCTTTCTATTTCCGAGTCTCAAACAGTGGGTTCCAGTGTACAGGCAGAAATTCAGCGTTTCGATCAAGGACTTGCCAGCGTAGGTAAGAAAGAAACAGATGCCAAAAGACTACTTTCGGCTACAGTCCAGAAACATCACTTGCCATCGTGCCCAAGGCCAGATGCTGGCCAACAGTTTGCTGTCCGTGAAACTGGGACAGGATAGTCTGAACAGAAAACTGCCACAGGAGATTGGTTCTATAGTGTATGTTGCATGCACCAGAGTTACGAAGCTAGAGCATCTGTTTGTGAGTCCCATATTAAATGCCGTAGGGTGTCAACAGCTGAAAAGTATTACAAATATATGTAAAACCAAACCGATAGCATTAAATGTGCAGCTTTATTGCGAAATACTCACAGATACATCAGCTCCAGCAGCTGCACAAAAAATGTCAGTTGCAGGAGAAAGATGTCTCAGCCAGGAGACGTCCTGAAAGCTCCCAAACACAAGCGTAGAGCGTGATTCTGTATGAGGTCTAACACTTTAAGGTAGGAAGGTCTAGCCGAACCATACACAACACAACCGTAGTCCAGTTTCGATCTGATTAGAGACCTGTAGAGATGCATGTGTCATAGGGTGTCAACTGCTGAAAAGCATTACAAGTATACGTAAAACAAAACCAATAGCGTTAAATGTGCTGCTTTATTATTTATTCTCACAGATACATCAGCTCAGTACCTCTCAGTCAGTTTTCCAAGTCAGAAACACAAGATCTTAAAATGAAAGATATATGCGCAAAACGTGGCTACGACGCGTGGGCGCTGCAAGTCGCAGGGCTACTGGAGTCTTGCACTGACCTGCCTTCAGCTGATGCAGTCTATCATAAAGCCTGACACACGATCTGTTAACTACGTATGTTCTGTATAGACATCTGTAAACACTGCCGATAGTCACCACGTTTATACGCATACAGCGCTTCAAATCCTGTATTCTGTTGCGTGACTACTAAACCAAAGTCACGCACCTCGAGTTGGCGAAATGTTGTCAGATGTTCAACAGTGGGTATTGGTGGCAGCACACGATCCGTCGCTAACAGTCTCCATTGTAGACACGCTGTCAGTTTGGGCAGAAAGTAAGCTGGCAAGTGGAGGTGAGTGAGTGAGTGAGTAGGTGCTTAACGACGCATCAGCACAATATAGGCCATTCAGTGCCATGAGTTGTTAAAAAATTATAACTTGCAAGTGGAGGTGAGTAAACCACGACGGTAAATACACTGCCAGTTAATGGCTAATGCTTGTTTACTTCATTTTACCCAACAGCTGTTTACCAACTTATGACTTAGTAGCATTTCACACAAAACTAATGACATATTGCAGTAATACAATATGTGCATTTACAAACAAAATGGTCCACTGTGTGCACAGAATCCCATGGCACTCATCAAAGGAGTACCAATAAGTGAGTGAGTAGTTGCTTAACGACACATCAGCACAATATAGGCCATTCAGTGCCATGAGTTATTAAAAGCATATAACTTACGTGTTATTCAGAAATAGTAAAAAAGTTGGTAAGATCAAGGCTATTTAGCCAATATAAAATAAGGATTAGGCTATATACAATGATAAAAGTTTATATCTTTAATAAAAGCAATAATATTTCGAAGGAGTACCAGTAAGTCGACTGCGACATGAGCACGTGCTTGCAATGCACAAGTATGCTCTGGAGGTGCTCTTAAGTGTTGGTCAGCCGCCAGCACGCGAACGTGTCCGTTGTGACGCACTGGACTGCAGAGAACCAAATGCGGGAATTCAAAAGTGGATTTATTGTGATGTATGTGGTCGATGGTTTCATTCTGTCTGCGTCAACATTAAAAAAAACGTGTTCCGCTAAATGCCTTGTCACACAAGTGACATTTGTACGGTTTCTCTCCACTGTGAATTCTGCTGTGCTTAACCAGGTTGTGTGAAGTCGAGAATCGTTTAATACAAACAGCACGTTCATACAGTTTCTCCCCAGAATGACTTTGCCAGTGTTCTGTTAACACTTGATTGCTTCTAAAACGAATATACAAACTAAATGACTGCAGAGAACCGATGTAAGAGCTATGGTATGCCGGCCTCTGATACGATGGGACGTCATCAGACAAAGCAGTTTGCGTGGAGTACTCTTTGAGTTTACATCGTAACATCAACACTGTTACTCTAGGCCTACAGAATCAAGGTTGGTGATTCTACTGCAAATGTATGGTCGCATAAAAGATAAAAAATCTGTTACGTTCTTTATTTCCAATAGTGATAAATTTAATTACGTTGGCTACAAATAAAGTTCATACTTCATAGAATAAGTTATTCTACAGGCCTGCCTTTACATTATGTTCATTCTCTTGGTATGTCCTGATGCAGATGAACTACTGTGTATACAGGAACATCAAGGTAAAGACGAATGAGTCGGAGGCCTGTTTGAGTGCAGCTCAACTTATGATGAAGAAATGAACGCCACAGACGTTAGATGCAACGTCAATCGGAATGTCGAGCTCAAGTTGAACGAGGCTGAAGTCTGTCTCAGCACTGTGCAGTTGATGATGAAAAACAGAACGACACAGTCATTCAGCGCCACAGAGGTGTGCTTTTCTGAATGAATAATGACATAATTTTACAATTCTTTAACATAAGCAGATTGTGTATACATTGTTACAGGAAAAGGTGTTATTCCTTGCCAAGAATGGCATAATGTACGAGATGAGCCACGATCATGTTGAAGAAAATCTGGGAACTCCAGAAAAGATTCAATACCCAACATACTGGACAATTGACGTGTGCAACAGACAAATTGTAAGTTTCTCGTTCGTCATCTACATATCCTTCTGAAGATCAAGGAACTTAGACAACTGAGAGGTATGCAGTGCAAACTGCGGCATTGCTACTGTACGCTGCATGCATATCAAGCAACTTTACCTTTATATTGCGTTCATTCTTTTGCTATGTTTTGATGCAGATGAACTACAACGTGAATAGACAAATTGACGACACGTTGAAGGAGGCTGAGGCGTGTATCAGCACTGCAGCATTACTCATGAAAAAGCGAACGACCCAGTCGGACAACGCCGCGAAGGCAAGCTTTGGTGAAGCTCCATGCATCGCATTGGACCTAATAAAAAAATTTTTATGCCCCATCTGCACCAACGTTTGCTGGTATAACTTTGACGAAATTGTTGATGTAATACCAGAACCGACAAAAGTTACACAGCGCCACTGTGAAGTTTCTCCGCTTATCAGGCGCAAAGTCAACTTGGAGGCCAAGGACACATCGTTGCATTTGATGACAGTGTTGATGACAGTGTCATCGCATGATGAAAGCCCGAAAATGCACAGGATACCCCGTTCCAGCCTAATGGGTTTTGGGAGTGGACTTGACAACCGGCAATTTCTTTACGCACCTTGTGCCAAGAACAGATGAAACGTTGGTGCCTATCATCAATAGATACATTCTCCCAGGAACCTGTATCTGGAGCGATGAATGGGTGGCTTATAAACATTTAAAGCAACATGGCTATATTCGTGAAACTGTTAACCACAGTGAACATTATGTGAACCCTGTCACTACGGTGCACACCAACAACATTGAAGCACGGTGGGCTGCTTGTACGGCTACCTTCAAGAGGCAGAATGTCGTCACACGTTCCCAGATACCAACATACTCAGATCAGTACAATAATGTGGAGATTCAAGCATCCGTGGTCGAACACCTTCAGTGACATCTTAGCCACCATTTGCACTCAATACCCAGTGTGATTTTGTATTGGTTCTACTTCTGAGCCACTGATGAACTCGTGTATAGTACTGTCCCGGACTAGCATAACGTGTAGGCTTGACCCTCACCGATGTTACAACTTGGCTTGAAAAGCAGTGTGCGGATGTCCTGGCTCCTGTGATTACATCTATGGCTATGAAAGTCAATCTACAGGCGTACCTTTACACTGTGTTCATTCTTTTGCTATGTTTCGATGCAGATGAACTACAATGTCTACAAAAACATGGAGGTAAAAATCAATGAGGCGGAGGCGTGTTTGAGCACAGCGCAATTGACGATTAACAAAACAACACCAAAGGCGTTAAATGCAACCGAAGCCTGTTTCGGCGAAGCCAGAGAGAAAGTGAAAGAATTGCGACCGCTGCTTGCAACGTTGCGACGGATATGCGAAGCAAACTCCAAGCAAATTATCCAACTGAGGAAAATGCCACATGCACGCAAATTTTGTACCGTAATGTAAAATATCTCTACACTGGCCTATCGACATATTCTACATTATTGCAAGTTTAGTCTCCAGTGAAGGGTGATTCGTGAAATGAACTTATATTGTTGTCTGCAACTTTGCACACATTGTTCCACTGACCAGTATTTTTACTGGGCAATGCACACAGCACAAAGAGCTATATTGCTACTGTAGGTCGTCTCAGCTGGCGCCGTCTGTTTCATCTCTCACTTTCGAGTTACCACTGATGAATGAAATGCTTCACATATCTCTGAACACTCGCATCAGTATGTGGTTGTTTCATATCATGGCAAACCATATCCAGACAAAGTTGCTGACATTGCTGAACGGCAGGGTGATCTGCATATAAGCTACATGCATCGCGTTGGGCCTAATAGATTTTTTTGGCCCATCCGCACCGACGTTCGCTGGTATAACTTTGACGACATTGTTGATGTAATACCAGAACCAATGAAAGTTATACAGCTCCAGTGTGATGTTTCTCCATTTATCTGGCACAAAGTCAACTTGCACAGCCGAGTGTATTGAGTCTCCACATTTGCCTGGGCCACAATACATACTGGCCGCACCCGAAAACTGCCTAGCACCACTAACTTTATCACAGCACACGTTATTCCAAGTGATGCACTGAAGTTTAGTCGCATTTTTGGCTTATATAATGTCAGCACTGCACCACGGTACACGTTTGACTTTGACAGTGGTTGTGGCGCAATATTTATTGATGCTCCTCCTGATGTGGAAATGTGAACAAATCAAACGGCAGACAGCATACACAGCATCCATAGTGCTCTCCATCTGCATGACAAACATTTTCATCCATCTCTGCAGGTGATAATCGCCGTTGCTGCATCCAAATACTGCGCAGTGTCGTCCCGGCATATTCAAGCAGTATGTTCACAAATTTTGACCTCTGACACGGAAGGCCACTGCAAGCGCATTGCCACTTGACGATTTGACTTATTAGTCACACGTCTCGTAGCCTGATGTAGCACGCGTCGTTTTTTTGAAAATGCTATTTCCAACGATGTCGTTTGAAGATTTTGATGTGCTGTATGAAACTCAAAACCGGGTCAAACTCCAACTCCGACACAGTGACCCGACCCGGCCAAAATCGCTGACCCGTAACAAGGACACCTGGTTCCATCTCTATGCCATATGTCTTGGTCAGTTAATTTGTAATTTGTAATGCCGGCAATGGCTTATTTTTGACAGTATATGGCTTCCGTCTTGCACGTGTGTGTTTTATAGGCTCTGGAAGAGCCTGACATTTCGCCGAATATCGCCGCATGGCTGAAGACTGTTCGAAAGGTAATTATTCATATACTCATTCATACTCACCTTAAGTGCACTTTTAACTTGTTTCACAAGCCAGTTTTGACGCGAGTTACTGCAAGTTAGGTTGGTTCTGTAGGACTAAGTGAACTTTTGTGAGTTAATAATAATAATAATAATAAGTTGGCCTGAGACTTGGGGCAGATCTCTGCACTCCTCATGACTGCCCTTGTGGGAAGACGGCAGATGCTAGAGGTACCCATGCCCTCTCCTGTCGTTTGGCCTTTGGAAGGATGGCTCGCCATCATGAGGTCAACGATCTAGTTTGGCGGGCCCTGTGTAAGGCCAACGTCCCATCAGCCAAGGAACCATCGGGTCTGGTCAGAGATGACGGCAAACGCCCTGACGGCAGCACGCTTATACCCTGGCTTGCCGGCAAAGCAATGGCATGGGACGTCACCGTAGTCAACACACTGGCCGAGTCTTACGTCACTATCTCTGCCAGTCCATGCGGTGTAGCAGAGCATGCCGCGGCCAGGAAATCATTGAAATACTCATCTCTGCCAAGCTCACACATCTTCCAACCTCTGGCTTTGGAGACTCTTGGACCCATAAACTCCACCGGCATTTCATTTCTCACCGAGCTGGGGCGCAGACTGACAGGTGTATCGGGAGACTCACGTGAAACCATGCACCTCTTTCAACGAGTCTCACTGGCGGTCCAGCGTTACAATTCGGTAGCGTTTAAGGGTACCTTTTCGGTCCCCACCGAATTGGACTAGTGCCACTCCAGCCAACTATGTTTTTAACCTTTTTTGTTTTTAACCCCCGGGATCTTTACTACCGGGGGTATTAAAAAAATAATAATAATAATAATAATAAAAGGTTAAAGGTTAACTAGCTCTTAATGGGAAACCCATCACAGAGCTACGGAGCGTCACTTGCCACATGGAATCACACGGTGTTACCTGCCACCCGACACAAGTGAACGCGCCCCGCCATAACCGCAGCCTGCCATGCCGATACTCGATTTACCTACCACGGAAGGATGGAAGGCTGAGTAGACCTAGGTAGCTTGATAGCGGCCCGGACGGGAATCGAACCCACGGCCGCTTGATCGCAAGTCCGACGCCCTAACCGTTACGTCACCGAGTCACTGAGTGGTTGAAGGGCAGATTAATCTTCTAAAGAGTATCGCTGCTAAGCCGCCGCTTCGATGTTGTTTCCAGGTACTGAAGATGTCAAGTGCGTCGTTACATCGAAAGATGGATGCCGGCTACGTCATCAACCTCATGTCCGTCGACGCTCTGAAGCTGTCGCAGACGGTGCGCGCCCTGCACGAGGTCGTGACGCTGCCGATCTATCTGGCGCTGGCCGCCTACTTTCTCTACTTCAACTTGCAGTCGTGGAGTGATAGCGAGAACCGGTGGTCGTCGCTGATTGGAATGGCGGTCATGGTCACTTTCGTGCCGCTGATCACGTGCATCGTGGCTTGGAAGACCAAGCAGATTCAGGTACTTCAGCAACATCACCGTTATCACCTTTACGATCTTTATTACTTTCGCCGCCGCTTAGCGACCGAAGGTATTGTGGCGCTTGGCGTCACGCTGTGTGTGTGTCCGCCAAGCTTCTTATATAACGTATCGACTACATGCCGCCAGCGGCGTCTATCCCTATGTGCAGTTGGCGACAAATGCGCCAAGGACATTTTTGGGGTGGGGGAATTTTATAAAGAGTTTAACAAATTTCAGTATACAAAAATCCATATAATACTCGCTGTCAAATGAGTTTTCCCTCTCAGAATACACCAACATCGATGTCGGCTGGGGCTTCACCCCAGACTCCACTGGGGGAGCTTACAGCGCTCCCTCAGACCCCTAGCTGGTTTCAAGGGGGCCGCTTCGCGGCAGGAGGGAAATAGAGGGGAGGGGATGGAAGGACTATGGGGAGGGGAAGAGGGAAAGGTAGAAATGGGGAAGGGAGGGGAAAAAACGGGAAGTTGGGGGAATAGCGCCTTGGTTGTTGGGGAGGGATAGACGCCCTATACATGCCGCATTAGTCTCGGCGGCGAAGATAATGCGCTGTATCCAGTGCTCTCTCTCTAGTTACTATTTGTCGCTATTACTACTGCTGCTGCTACTACTGCTGCTCCTGTCAGCCGAATGGAGCATTTCTACCGTCCTCCAGTGAAATCTTCACTGATTTTTGAATACATATTTTAATTGAAAAAGTTTTTAAAATCTTTATTTGGTAGAAATTTCGTGACTGTCTCCGTAATTTTCTTGCCTTCTGTCTACCTAAAATAAGTGGCTCCACTAACCTGTTTCTTTCGTCTGTTGTCGATGATTAAATCATATTAACTACCGCTGTGTTTTGATTGGTTTAGCGAACCGGAAATGCGTCATACATCAAACCCCAAATTTTAAATTTACTAAAAAAGTCGACGTAGTATTACTTTTCATTTTTTTTCTTATTCTGTTCTGTGTGTTTGCTGTGTGTGATTGCTTTATGTGTTTGTGTATGTTTATGTTTCTTTCTCTGTTCTATGGGCCCAGTTGCCTGAATTAAACGACATGATGATGATGATGATGATGATGAAAGAATTTGGATCCAACGGTTTTCATCAGTTAACGACATTATGCGGTAGCAAAAAAAATTTCACGGTTTACGCCATACGTAGGCCTACGCCCTTTTTAATTTTCACATTTTGGAAGATGATCAACCCAGAAGGATCCGCCCCTGACCGCTGTTGTTGATAACATTGTTGTTGTTATCATTCGGTCCACCCCATATCAGTTATAGGTTTACGTTTATCTTTTAACTATTATACGCTTGGCCTACTATTCACGAACTTAGATTGTACAGCTGATAATAGACCACACATAGCGATGGAAGATTATTAGTTATGAAAGCTGGTTAAAATAAAGTCTAAAACTAAACACAAGCCAATATGAATAAAGGAAAATACAAGCAGTTTTATCATTCTTTTTCTACTTTTTAGGTCCAGTTTTACACCAGCACCAAAGAAATTTCTATTAAACCGTAACGTTACGTGTAGAATTAAGAAAGCTGTGCCGTGTTTGCCGATTTGCATGTGATGAATATTCATTTTAAGTTTGTGTACAAAACTGCAGTCGAATCAGATGGACGAAAAGAACCGAAGACTGAAAGTTATGACAGAGATTCTGGCTGGAATTAAGGTACTGAATACCGCATTCATAGACGTAGTTGAACTTAGCTTTTTTCATTCATGACTTTTTAAGCAGTCTTGCAGGCAGACAGACAAACGGACAAACAGAGTAAAAAACATAACCGCTTCCGTGGAGGTAATAACTGTCAGACGTATTACAGCGAGAAGACTTCAGTTATACCAAGGACACTTTAATGTACAGGGTGGTCCAAAAGGCGGGTCCAAAAACGCAACTCTAGTTGTTCTTCTTGTTGTTATCAGTTCTCTATAAATCCATAAGGCTTTCTTAATACGCAGCAGAGCGCAACGAAACTTTGCGTACACATTCTTGCTGACATTCGCTATAGATCTACCGTCTCAGATTTTTAAATTAATTTGTAATTAATGAGTAACTAGCAAAGTTCGTTTCATGTTATCGAAATTTAAAAATTGACACTGAACCTTCACTAACACCTCACTGGCCTGCTGCAGCCAATGAGGTTG
>Ga0209679_1000903_pt1 | contig 11733 bp, 11 predicted proteins | sample WorMetHEROISLAND_4_FD_187408 | JGI IMG/M metagenome (GOLD analysis project Ga0209679, IMG submission 187408) | Marine gutless worms symbiont microbial communities from Max Planck institute for Marine Microbiology, Germany - Olavius sp. 2 HERON... ...
TGCTAGGCACAATACCGGCGTGTGACAGACAGACGGACGGACAGACAGACGGACGGACGGACGGACACGTCGCTATCGCAAAGACCCGCGCTAGCATAGCGTCGCACGGGTAAAAACGGAGACAAATTATTAGTGCCAGTCATCAGTGTCTGAATGCACGCACATAACATCTCCATATACAAATAATAAGAATAATAATAATAATAATAGTAACTATGACAATGTTTATGGTGCTGTCATCATAGCTCAAAGCCACTGCAAGAGTTCACCCGGTTCATATAATGAATATGGAACGGCGCCAAACGGCCGCCGACCCTCAGACCAGAACAAACGACCCGGGCTGTGAGTCTGTCTGTAGGCTGCCAGAAGCCACACCCACCATCGCCTCGCCATTTATTACTATTACTCAGCCTGAAAGCTGATACTCATTTTACCATCCCACGGAGAGTAGAAGACTGAGTCAACCTAGGCACTACAGTACCGGTAAGGATGTGCAGCCCATACCCAAGGCTGTACATCGTAGTGGTTTTAACGAAAAACATGCAACTGACCACGGTGGGACTCGAACAAAGTCACATTCCAGCATCACTCGTTTAAGGACTTTGACACACCCGACTGTTTGGTGCGACTACCTCGAGCACTGCAGGAATTTTAGCCTAATGCCCTTCCTAACACTGCCTGTAACTTCCTTTAGTGGGAACTGAACCCGGATCACCACGACAGCTGTAACCAGGACAACCGACGGAGCTTTTCCATTGCTGCTCCAGTCGTCTGGAACTCACTTCCACCACATCTCTGCTCTCCATTCATAACTCGCTGACAGTTTCAAGCTGGGCTCAAGACTCTTCTCTTCAAGGAAGCCTACACTGAGAACTATTGTTGAAGAACTATTTGAACTGAACTGAACTTTCCACACTGATACAAACAGCCAACAGACAGCAGACAGTACTGACGTTGCCGTTAGATGGCTGCTGTAGTCTCGACGACTGCATCTCTTCCAGCCGCCGCAGCACATTGTGAGCCTCACGCCGCTGCTGGGCAATCATTGCATCACGACGACGACGAAACTCATCCTCCTAGACCACACAGTACACTCGGCATGTCACACCTTACCTGTCAAACACCTCAGCAGTTATCTAAGTAAGTAAGTAAGTAAGTAAGACTGTGTCTAGACAGCACAGTTAAAATAGTTCACACTACGCCGTGGCCCCACTATCCAAACAAAAATGTCTTTAGTGAGCCGGAACCGACTGTATGGTAAGTTAGCATCTCTGAGATGTGGCGGTAAACTGTTCCACAGCCCGGAACCGGCAGCTGCAAAAGCTCTGTCACCAAAGGTGCTGTGGGTCCGGGTAACGACGCATGTCCAGCTCTCTGTGGAGCGTAGTTGTTGCTCACGAGCGTCGGCGACAAGACGACAGTTATCAGCTAAGTATGATGCAGAATTTCCGGACAGCGACCAATGAACAAGTGCAGTGCAGCAATGCAGCAGTCAAACTGTGACAAGTGAGCTGGCATGAGATTCACCATTCACTGTCATCACAAAAGTTTACGTGGATTGGCCTAACTTGGAAAATGCCAAAAACTTTACCTGTGTGCATGTGTGGGCGTGGGTCATCTTTGCTTAATCAACCACTTCTCCAGAGTTGCTTCAGGCCCGGTCTGGTTTCCAAAGCAGAACATTCTGAAACTGCCACAGCTGGACTGAAGCATTGAAGAAAGACCTCACTTTGAACACAGACATTAACTAGTTTACGACAGACACAAAAGAGATTCTTGCAGGAGCAGACAAACCAGTGGAAGGCCGGAACTGGTGACGGATGTTGTACTGTATCGCCGTGGTAACGTCTGGCAATATCGTACAGGTACAGGGAAGCTGTCAGCAGCACCTGTGTCAACTGACGACTGCAGACGATCAGTTGTTGCACTTGTTCCACACACAGAACCCGATAACGTCCCGTCACTAACAAGCACAGTTAAACGTTACACAATGTTAACCCTTACTACCTTATAAATAAACCACTGTACCCACAATACGACACTCCAGTATACAATTCACTCTTTAAATATCTCATATACAAGACGTATGCCTCTGTCATAAGCTACTTATTAACGTTTAAAGACATTTGATTATTTTTCAAATCAAAAACAGCAAAAACAAACAAAGACTTACGGCAGGAACATCGGTAAACAATGTAGCCATTTATGTGGTATGTGGGATAAATGGTTAACATTCTTTATACTGCCACTAGTGTAGCTGATCGGGGCGGTGGTATGTCTGCATGCTGCACCGCGTGTCCAAATGGTCGCTAGCATGGGCAAAGGATGACTGCATAATGCTCTGCGGTATCATTAGCTCGTGCCAATCAGCTGCCACTTCCGAGATTGTAAAGTGCTCCTGAGCATAAGTTCATCACGGAGCAACGCTATACCAAGTACTGGACCTTTAGCTTTTACCGTTACTGAAACAGTAACTAAGAAAGACTAAAAGTGACACAGAATCAAAACTGAAAATTAAAGCAGACAACTGACATGTTAGCATGAATGCCGTTGACGTTAGTGGACATGTCTGAACTGGCGCGACGCTGGTAACTGGTGTACATCGGCTGTGACTGAAACTCAGAGTAACTGCGAGAGTGTGGCATGTCCCTGAAATGTGACGACAGCACACAACATAACGTAGCAATGGACAGAAAGAACGCATAAGCAGCACTACATTGAAACACAGAACTAGAAAAGACAACGTGAACATCTACTTATTACACTGTCTACATCCGTTTCACCAGAGGTATGTGTTACCTTCATAGCATAACTGACTAGCCGTTTAATGGCCAGTACTGTCACGTTCAGCACAACTGCCGACTGACAGCTAACAGAATCAAGAACCACCCACTAGCAAGCAGGGTCTTCGTGTTGCTCCAAACTGATCACCTGGTACCGGTATTTGGGATAATAGTGCCACGGAATTTCGTGGAATTTCACAAATTGCGCCGCGGAATTTGGCAAAATTTGCCGCAGAAAAACGGGGGCCCTGCTGATAGCTAACAGAATCAAGGACCGCAGTAGCAGGGTCTTGGTGTTGCTCCAGACGCCCACCTGTGATGTCGAACTTTCTGCGGTGTATGCAGCAGTTCTGACTCAATATCGTTTCCAAACTTCACCAATCACTGACTCATAAGCAGGGTTGGCACGATATATATCGGCGATATACATTGGTGATACATATCGGATATATATATATATATATCCGATAGTTCGAAAATACCGTATATTTTCGATACTGTCAAAATTGGATATTTTCCATATTTTTCAACATTACTTTATTACTTGATGTAAAAGCCTCACTAAAATGCGAAAATAGACATTTCAAGTTTTCAATACTGCTTATTATTCAATTTGAAACATTTTTACTGCACGGTGGCCACCAGTTTATTACCTCCACTAAAAAAGAGGTTATGTTTCTACCCGTGTCTGTTTGTCTGCCTGTCTGCTAGATTACTCAAAAAGTTATGAATGGATTTTGACTAAATTTTGTGGAGGGTTGGGACAGAGCCAAGTGACAAAGTGATTAGATTTTGGTGGCAATCCAGATCACCATCCAAATCCAGGAAGTTTTTAAAGGATACATACAGCAGGTTGTATTAAGTGACTTCTTTAGCCACTAGCCAGGTGGCACCACTGATCTCAGCAGAGGTTTGTGCTGTATCGGCGCTGCAGCTAGTTATAACAGCAGACCACTGCCAGCACGTCAACTTACATAGCTGACTGTGACCTGACAGTAGTGCGATGACCGTCGTGTAGTGGCGCCTGCTGCTTTCTCTGAGACCGTTCCATTTCTCGCCGCTGATCTGTCCTCTCAACTGTCAGCCGTAGCTGTTCAGCACGCTTACGACGAGCGTCGTTCTCTGCTTTCTGACGCTGCAGCTCCTGACCATCCAACAACACTGATTACAATGTACTAAACCAAAGGTTCAATCAACAATCAATCAATCAATCAGTTTACTCAATATCACAATTTTCAAACATATTACTAAATGCGTAGCAATGGCTTCCCATTGGGTGGATCAGAACTCCGGTCCCACTTTTTGCCATTTGTGGACCAAAGTACACCAAATTAAATTTGCCTGTGCGGAGTGTCCGTAGTTTGCAATGCCGTTTTCCGTTTGATGACGTCTTGCAGTCATCCCACTGCAGTGTGAAAATTTCATGGGACAGGACTGAAAAAAATATGGGACAGCCAACTGAAAATATGGGATTCATGGGACAAGGTCGTATGCTTCAGATAGCGCACATGCACATGCTGTGGACACTTGGTTTTCATCACGAACATACGAACTTGGTACTTTTTAAATGGTCTGTATGCAGCTGACAATATTATGTTTCTGACCAGATTTTTTTGTTGGAAATCAGCTGTGGTTTCTTATCTCTCTTCAGCCTTCGCAACAATCCATCAGTCTTTGCACCAAATTCACAGTTGTCTACCGGATGGCAGTCCATGGGAACATCAACCAACTGTGCATCTGTCACGCCGGTGAGCCGATCTGATTTGATTAATCTGTGAAGCAGCAAACGAAGTAACTGGGCAAGCTCTTCAAGCAAAAGATGAATCACTGACGATTCAGTCTGAAGCTTTGTCAGCACTGGTTCAAACAAATGTGCCATGCTGCCATGTCGTGCAAGCATCACATCACCTTCCTGCAACTTTGCAGCAATGCGCTTGTATACATGCTACTGTCTTTTATCGATGAAACATGCTCGGTTTTCAGAAAGTACTTGCACAAGCATGACCAATTATCAATATGGTAACAAACTGGACCAAGAGATAACCATCGATTACTGACAAAGCGTTTGAATGCTTTCTTCTCCATATTCATCCTGCTGAAGTCTTCTGATCGTGATGGATACTTCTTAAAGAAAGTGCACAATCTGACATCAGCTCTTCAATTCCCCACGACTGATCAACGCTCGTGACACCAGCATCATGGAATCCATTATGCAATACATGCAAATTGCAACTATCAATGTCAATGAGTGGTTTTCCACCTAGCTGCACGATAGACTCATTAAGCTATTTCTTCAAACTTTTATTCAGGTTGGACCGTTGGAGCCATCGCACCCAATATGCAACATCTTCACCAGCGATACGCTGTCCTTGGACAAAACATCTACAATGCTGGTTTTCAGATTGTTGCACGAGCATGTCCCAGAAATGACGATGACAAATATCTCCGAGCAATCTTATTTTCACTGGCACTCCAATACCTAACGTGCATATCAAACTGTTTTACGTTTTGCTCAGTTGTTGTTTCATCAACTATGAGACTATACCAAGAATTCTTCATACCGGTATCATTAATCAACTGTTCGTGATAGTATGAGCCAAGTCCGTAGGAGATGCTGTATGATGCTTTAGTTGTGCCTAAAGTCATCCCAGTTGCAACTGGATCATTGAATGATGCGTGAAGCACGGACACCAAGTCATCACATGACGAAAACGACTGGTCACGTTTAATGAGCCTCAGAAGAATCTCTGCTCTCGAAATCTGTTCTTCCTGACTAAGAACAATTACTCGACTGCTGCCCAAGTCACAATGCAGCCGTGACTGCTGCTGCAATGATGCTCGCAAACTTGCATGCTTTCCTCCCTGTTTATGCTGTATAACCTGATAAATGCCACCATTGGCTACGGAAAATGCTTTCTTACACAGAGTACAGTACGCCTCCTCAAAAACATTTAAGCTGACATTTATTTGGACAGGGGTGCTAGGCTCTGAGATACTAATGTTCCTGTTTACTCAATGTTTACCCATGTATAAGTATGCATTGTACAATAGCTCACATATCATTTCACGCGAACAAGACCTGGTGTATGAAATTTATGGGATTTATGGGACAGTTTAGTAAAATATGCGACATTATGGGACACTTTTCAGAAATATGGGATTTATGGGATTTATGGGACGAGTGGGAAGACTGCGTCTTGTTGCATTCCGGAGACATACGCGATCAAGCTGCGAAGATGTGCAAAACTGCACCGAAGTTTTGATGTTTTTGGGCTGCCAACTTTCCAGGAAAGGGGCCAATAAAATTTCTGACCAAATTTTATAAGTCTGAGTCACCATTGAACATGAGGCAAAGTTTGGTGACAATCGGCCAAGCGACCTCGGAGATTAGGCGCTGAAAAAAAGAAAGAAGATCTAAACTACAGCGGTAAAACAGAATGGCCAGCGGCCAGCCATAACCAGCGCACTGCTGTGGTTGTAAATGTCAGTAATATGATATAACAAACACTAAGTTACATCACGTAGGAAATAAGAAACCAACAACATACTGACTTTTGTTATCTCATTGTCGACAGCAGCAGTGCGACTGCTAGGAAATGGTGAAAATGCACTTCTGACGTTAGCTCTTATACTGTCACTAGTCACACTAGCCGAGTCAGTAGACACAAGACTGTCACGATCCTCTCTTTGACCTTTAGCTGACTCAGCCGCTCGCAGAGCCAGTGACGTGCGTGACACTTCTTCAGTATTTGTCTGCATAAAACAAACACACAACATTAACCAGGCAGTTCATTCGCATACTGCACCTTCAAATATACAAGACAGCAGTGCTCACATACAAATCTTTGTTTATCGGTCAGCCAGACCACCTATCGGTCCTGTTGAGTGGCTACACACCGACACGCCAACTCCAATCATCTGACTGCCACCTGCTTTTCCAGCCAGCAGACAACAAACTGTTCGCCAGCCGTGCCTTCAGTTCAGCCGCTCCTCGTATCTGGAACAATTTACCACTGCCCGTTCGAACAGTGCCATCTGTCAACACCTTCAGACGACACCTGAAGACTTATCTGTTCTCATCCGCCATTGCCACTAACATATCGTACCTACGATTCAAATCCTGTTTGACATATGGCGCGTTACAAGTGCTGTTTACTTACTTACTTCAGTGCTTTGACGCTGTTGGTTGGGCGACAGGAAGGGCATCCGGCTTGTAAAAACTTTGCACCAAAACCCCTTAGCCATGATAGTTGATATTAGTGGGTGGGGTACAGGCTCTAGTTTCTTATTGCAACCCCACCTGCCTGTCAGCGCAACAGAGGGGGCAACTGACTTATGTAGGTTTAAAACGGTGCGTGCATGCACATGCGTACATGTATTGGCACACAGACAAATCACAGCTGATTATGCTATATGTATGGTTCTGAAAACAAAACTAACACTTACAAATCTAAATCTAAAACATCATTTTAATGCGTTTCAGAAAACATGGTGTGTCAATAAGTACTGTAAATTCATGCAAGAAACAGTTAATTACATGTAATTCACTAATATCACATTAACGGCAACATGCCATGCACATGCAATTTATTTCTACGTTTATTTGCAAAACTTCATACTCCATTTTTTGCACGTAAGTTCCAGAACAAACATCACAGCTTACACTGGTCCACATAATACGACTGTCTTCGAAGGAGTAAATTGGACGCAAGTTGGCGTCACAGTATTCAACGTCATACATCTGCTATAAACAGACAATAAATAAAAAATCATGCCAACAATCATGCAATACGAGGCCAGAGTTTGACAGACAATCAAATGCCACATATTTGAAAATCCTGTTACGGAAATTGTTACCAGTGCTCAGAACAGGTAACAGGTAGCCGGAACAATACGTCATACCTGGCTACCTGTATGCTACCTAGGTAAAGTCAATATCCAAGCTGTGCGGACGCATAATATCGAGTTTATTACAACGTTAGCCAGTCCTCCAATTACAACATCACAGTTTCCAAGCATCCCACATTTCCTGCCCTGCATTTTATTCTGCAGCATTTCAGCCAATACAGACGGCATGCATCATGCGCTCCTATGAACACCAGAATGTTAGTAAAATCACAAAAGACATCATAACACAATGTAACACCACCAACTACAATGACTGACAACCGACAAAAAAAGGTTAAAGCCGAGTATAGCTCTTCATGGAAATCCACGTCAGAGCTATGGGCGCCACTTGCCATATGGGATCACATGGGATCACGCGACCCGCCAACCAGGCCGGTACTCGATTTACCTACCCCAGAGGGATGAAAGCCTGAGTTAACCTAGGTAGCTCGATAGCAGCCCAACCGAGAATCAAACCTAGAACCGCTTGATCGCAAGTCCGATGCCCTAACTGTTACGCCACCAAGCCACCCAACATGTCACAATCACAGTAAATATCATTTCAAAACTGCTGCTGCTGCTGTTACTACTAATACTACTTCCATTTTTTCCAGAGTTGCTTTTTCTGAACTAACGTAGCAGTTTTTGCTGAAAGCCCCCATGACATTGCTAAATTTAATTATAATGTCCCAACAATTGATACTATGCCAGCTCCTGATTGCACACAACACATACACAAACACAAGCATTCAGTTATGTTAGCCGGCCTAATTATCTCAATTTTAACATATTTTATCCCAGGTGTTAGCGGGTCCTGCAGCAGGTTTATTACACCTGTAAGCCAGCTCATGCAAAAATAACGAGCAATGTTCATCACTGTGAGTCATCTTACCAAACTATGGTACGCATGCATGCAAAATGTATGTTCAGTTTGCATATCTGTGCTATTATATGCAGTCAAAATACCAGCTGAATAACTCGATAAAATTAGATGCATGGCAATGCCCAGCCTGATGGCCGCCCGTTGCTGCCACCTAGCAAATACTACTGATTTGTTAATGCCAGTCCTCTGAACTAAGGGCAGTGGGTGGGTCAGAACTCTGGTCTTATTTTTAGCCATCTGTGGTCCTAAGTAAACCAAATTAAGTTTACCTGTGCGGGAGTGTCCATACTTTGTAACTCCATCTTCCAATTGACGACGTCTTGTTGCATTCCGGAGATATTCGCGATCAAGTCGCGAAGTTGTGCGAAATCGCACCAAAATTTTGATGTTTTGAGCTGCCAAGTTTCGGGGAGGAAGGGCCACCCAAATTTCTGACCGAATGTTATAAATGTGGGTCACCGTCGAAATGTGGCAAAGTTTGGTGACGATCGGCCAAGCGACCTTGGAGATTAGGCAGCGAAAAAAGAATAAAGATCTAAACTACAGCGGTAAAACATAATGGCCGGTGTATGCTGGCGGCCATAACCAGACATGCCGTCCTGTAACCCCTTTCTTCGAACAATGAGTAACTGTATGGTCGGGCTGCTGTGACCTGGTCAGCGGGTTGGTCATCTGTTCATGGTCATGTAGTTGTGCTCTTTGCCATTCCCGCTGTGACTGTTTACTACCTCGTATTTGCTGGAAGTTTTCTGGGAACAGCTGATGGGTCCACATTATTGGCTGAAGCCTTCAGGGTGGCACAGACTGCCCTGACCCAATATAAAACTGGAACTAGACATGCCAGGCACGAGTGACGTTATTGGAAACATGCTAAACTATACAGGAACAGACTACAGGAAACAAAGAGTTTTCAACATGCCAGTTATTGAACTGAATATGGTGCCAATGTGTCAGCAAATATGTACATTTCATAAAGTCACCCAGTCAGTTTCCTGCCATCTTTTGGGGCCACCATGTAGCCACCGTCACTCACGACATAACAAACAACATGCCGATCTGTGAACAAGCTGTACCTCAGTATGTGACCAACGAGACTTCTCGCTACTCGTTGCAGTGTTGTAACCAGAACTGCCACGGCTGAGGGTGCTGCTCGCAGTGCTCGGCTCCGTGGTCAGTGTTGACAGCCCGCTGTACTGCAGTTCATCGGCATTCCTGCCAGACGCAGTTTACACAGTCACAGTCAGAGACCCCGTTTTTCTGCAGCAATTTTGCCAAATTCCACAGCGCAATTTGTGAAATTCTGTGAAATTCTGCGGCATTGTTATTCCCAAATACCCTAAATTCCATGGCCAGTAGGCGTTGCTGTATTAACTGACAATACTTCAAAGTAAAAGGAATTTATTGTAACCAGTAACATAAAAACACATTATATTAGGCCATTAATGAAAATATCGCCATAAATGATATCAATGTCATTCACGCACATCATGTTGTTCCTGTCATAATACTCGTAATTACCATAAAAGTAAGTTTACAACGACAGGTACTCATCATTAGTCAACCTGTGTAGCTGGCAGCCATAGGATGCAAATTAACCTTCACATGCTGATATTTAACTGAGTAACCTGCATTCATTTCACACACGTTATAACAAAGTCTCTAATTGAGTTGTTTGGGACTCTTACTCTCCTTTGGACTGGGTGGCTCAGAAACCACACGGGGAGCTCTCCCGGACCCCGGTCGGCTGGGGTTTACATCGGGGATGGGGGCTGCCAGTGACTGCATCGCCAGCCTGCTGACTGAAATGGCCTGCTCTGGTTGGGCAGTTGCCTGTCGGGGTCCGTGGATCCCATGGATCCTTTGCAGAACCTGTCAGTACCCCTTTCTTTTGGGGGATGAGTAATCGCTTGGTCGGAGCGATATGATCCGATCAGTGACCTGTTCGCATCAGCGGGGGTAGCTGTGCTCTTTGCTATTCCTGCCAGGAATTTTTAGTATCCAGTATTTGCTGAGAATTTTCTAGGGGTGGCTGACGGAACATGTCGCCCACCCCGTTTGGAATCTGGAATTTGGCACAGACTCGACAAAGCACAGATCAAAGCTTACACTGACGGAATGCAGGACTGAGAACGTTTGACGGTGCCGCGGACATTAAAGTCCGTTCTCAGAATGTCGCGCTTTGTCTCATTACGAGCCGCCTGAGCGTTGAGGAATTTCATGATATGTACAAGACCTCTCGTGCAGATCTGTCACAGATAGATCAAAAAGCAGTCAAAGTAGTATTCCGTGTGTATTAAAGTGTCAATATAAGTTGTAAAAGTATTAAAACGTCGACAATTACATCATAGTTACTTCTGTGTCACCCTATACAGAAAACAATTTGCATCACTCGTGGGATTCAAAGGTGCAAAGTGAATTGTGACCAAATATGTGTACTTCCGTGACATCTGTTCACCGATCGTCTCTGTTCCCTTTCGTTCTCGGCTTCGTTCTGCTGACAACGACGACATGATTGTGCCACGTACTCGGACTGCGCGTTATGGTCCGCGCAGTTTCCGCGTCGCGGCACCTCAGATTTGGAACATGTTGCCACCTCATCTGAAGAACAGTAATGTTAGTCGCGAACAGTTCAAGTCGAGCCTTAAGACTTGGCTCTTTGTGCAAACCTACTCATAAGAGGCGCCTCTGAGAACTTTGTTTAAGCGGCGCTTTACAAATACTAGATTTGATTGATTGATTGATTGATATTGCCATTTCCGGCTGTCGGTCGTTGTCGCAATCATCAGTGGACACTATCTGCGTATCGCTGAGCTCACCGTGGTAGACGTCTGCATGTTTGCCGTTGGAATTTCAATGCTGTGTGTCATAGTTCCAGAGATAGGCATATTAGCATTTCCTGTTTGGCGGCCATTTCGTTATTTCCGGTTGTCCGTCAGTGTCCCGTTTATTATGCGGCCGTTCTATAGGCCGCATTACGCGACTTGCCCCTCCGTCTGTCTGTCTGTCTGTGCGTCCGTCTGTCTGTCCTGTACGGGCTCTTCACTCGAAAACAAACAAGAAAACCGTGCTGTCGCAAGGAAACCGCGCGATGCCGCAGCTGTTCTTTTCAGTTTAAAGTTCGCCGACGACATTCATTACAAGTTTAAGAGTAGCCAAGCTTCGAAAGCCAGGCTTCACAGC
>Ga0209679_1000904_pt1 | contig 11724 bp, 10 predicted proteins | sample WorMetHEROISLAND_4_FD_187408 | JGI IMG/M metagenome (GOLD analysis project Ga0209679, IMG submission 187408) | Marine gutless worms symbiont microbial communities from Max Planck institute for Marine Microbiology, Germany - Olavius sp. 2 HERON... ...
ACGATATCGTCTGGGGCTGATTGTTTACGATATCGTAGCAGTCAAGATTTTCGATCGATATCGCGATATTGTCTTATCGATTCGAGCCCTACTTGTATGCTTGTCATTCTTACACCTTTTGTTTTCAGCAGCCTTCACCATCGCTTGGAACATGCTGCCCGTTTGGAAGCTGAAAACTGAATGTGTCACTACCATCAGTTCCAGGCTCAGATGACTAATTTATTATTTATTTCCTGCTGATCTGAACGTATCACTTTTTCTGTGGGCGTGGGTCAGATCGCCGATCTGAATAATTATCGATTTCCTTATGTGGTGTTAACAGTCGCATTTTTCATTGCCTAACAGGGCGTGGCTGTTAGGTGGTTGCTGCTCTTCTGGTAGAACATTGAAACACTCAGATGTGTGGATTTAGTGCACAGCTTATGAGTAAATTGATGCCGATGGTGCAACACTGCTGTAGCATGCAGTGCCGTCGTACGGTGGGGTGATGCAACAACTGACGGTGGTGCGCTGGTCTTTCGTGTTTTGCTGTGATGTCATAATAGCATTGGCTGGGCGCAGAGTTGGAAAAAATCATGATTTTTAAGAAAAAACAAAAAATCAGTTTTTTATTTAAATCAGATTTTTTGATTTTTTTTCAAAAAATTCGCATTTTCACGATTTTCAGTTTATACTATGCTGTAAAGCATCAATAGCCAAGATTGCGGAAAATCTCTCAAGCACTGTGAGTTGCGTGTTGCACAGAATTAAAGTTCCTGAACCAGTGACTGTAAAGTCAGTCGTCGAAGAGTTGAATAAGTTTTATAAAAGAATAAAACAGTACATTTGCTTCTGTTTATTATAATTTTTCATTGGTAAGTGAAATCGTCAGAATGATTTAAATCACTTGATTTTTTTGACAAAAAAATCGATTTAAATCAGTGCGAGCACTGATTTATATCAGCCAACCCTGGCTGGGTGACTTAAGCGAGTGACAGCTCGGACTGGCCAACTACAGGGCTAATAGGCAGGCTCTCTGTTTGGTGGCTTAGGTCGTCAAAGAGCTACGGGCAGGGAATAAAGATCAAATCTTGTTTGCTGCCAGTAAAAGACTAGTACATCAAAGAAGTTCCAATTTAGTTTGAATTTTAACAATTGAAATTCGAATGTGAGAAAAAAATGAACCTGACGTCCCTGTTTATAAGTCAGTCAGCTGAATAGAATTCTGGACATTCTTTTCACTCTAACATCTGACGAGGTTTTTTTGATCAGCAAGTAAGAATATTGACCTTGAAATGACCTTTACGGGTTACTGGAATTGTCATTGATTATTGACTGTGATGTACGTTTTTTGTAGACTGATGAGTCACCTCACTGGTGAAAACAGTCACTCAAGTGTTGGTATGTTTACCATTTTTTACTAATTTTGTGAGTTACTTTTATTTTACTGGCTTATCATAATAATCATGATCGTGTTGATTGCACTTGTAAATAATAACCAGTGGCTGCGATAAAACGAACAAAACATGATTAAAAAGTTGGTAAGCAAAAACTGAAACCAGCCCATAACACACCTAGTGAAACACCCATCCTTTCTGTCCAGTAGACGTCATTTGAGCTGTGATTTCTGTCTATAACATAACATAACATAACATAACATAACGTGGTTAAGTGGATGCAGGCTAATTGCCTTGATGTCCAATACAATGTATAAAGTAACATATTTCTTCTATTAATTCGCACGGCTAAAACTAAATAAATTTCTAGCTGTTCGAATTATTAGAAGTATAAAAAATAATTATTAAAAAGCCTGTTCGAATTATTTATTCAGAATACTACAGTGATATACCACGCACATGCAACTACAGTTTGTAAGCAAAGCAATTAACTACTTCCTGTTTTTAGTAAGTAAGTAAAGAATTATGACCAGTGTGTTCGCATCTTTACGATCATCAGACGTCTGCTACATGTAGTTACCGACTGTGCAACAAGGGCGGCCACTACAACTGCAGCTGCAGCACCACTACTCGTAAAGCTGCTAATTTAGCAGTTGGTGCGGTAGGCTGGAATGTTTAGTACTCTCAGCTAGCAGCTACCAAGCACCCCTTGCTGATTAGACTATTGATACGCCGACACTCTGACAATGCAATAAGCCTACGTCGATTCACTCGGAACTTACGAATAATAAACCATCTATGTTGTGCTTGCTGCTGTCTAATCTCTATTCTTTACACGCATAACTTACGAGTTACATGATAACTTGGCAAGTACGAACGGTATGAAAATACTGATCTGGGGTGATCGTATTATTAGAATCAGGTGTTCGAATAATTAGAGGGTCCGAATTAACGGTTCAAAGAAATACGGTATATGTATAAAGAATATCTCTGTCAGGGAGGATCATAACAGTTATACGCTATATGCAGTCATCAGCACACATGAGCACTTCTTCAGGTTTGCTAAGGCCTGCTGGTTTACATTTACGTTTATTGGACCCTGAAGATGGGTCCCAAAACGCTACTCTAGTTGTTGTTGTTGTTCTTCTTCTTGTTCTTGGAATCAGTTCTCTGTAAATCCCTAAGGCTTCCTTAATACACAGCGGAGCGCCACAAAACTTTGCATACACATTTGTGCTCACATTCCCTACAGATATACCATCTCAGGTTTTAGTTTTTAACTAGTGAGTAATTAGCAAAGTTTGTTTCATGTGACCAATTTAAAACTTGACATTGAACGTTCACTAGTACACTGCCAGGCCATGCCAGTGCACTGCATGTAGCGCAGCGGCCTGCTGCGGGCTGCAGATTATGTAGTGATGAATATTTATGCACAAGCAGCTGCCGGGGCTTACCGTACGCATACACTACAGTAAGTAAGCAATTGGGCATCTTCCAGGTCCAGTAGTACCTTTCGTACTTGTTTTCGTTTTTGTTGTGCATTTTGCATTTTTTACCATGGTGAGTTTGTTTTGTGGTTATCAGACTTTTGGTGAGTTTGTTTTGTGGTTATCAGACTTTTTGTATTATTTGTTTTTTTTTTCTCTTAGTTGTTTTGATTGTCACTACCAGTGCAACTGATTGCCTATTAAGAACAGTTGTGTTTCATATGGACGTCTGTTTAATAATGGATCACTTCAAATTGCTAGAGCACTTATTTTATACAATGCTGTGGTGAAAGAAGCAACATAAATATACTACTGCTTACGACAGTAATAATAAAAATATTAAAATAATAACGTTAACATGAATAATATTAGGATTAGCTTTAGTATTAGCTTTAGTACTAGTATAGTAGTATTACTATTAGTATTAACAATAAATAATACATAAACACTTAATGTATGATGAAATGGTCAAGACGTTTTGCGTCAACTTGGTGATGGTGAGAGCCATCACAAGGGGCAAGCACTGTGTTCTGGAAGTCATGCATAAATGTCATACGTGATGGATAAGCTCCTAACCTGTGGGTGATAGGCCAAACTGTGCCTCGGTACATTTATTCTTGCTTGGAGTAACATGTGACATTGTGTGTATTATTGCAGGTGAAAGTTTATTTCAGGTGAAGATTGAAGCTGATAGTAATGATATCACTGAGCATCCACATGATGGCAGGCCAAGGCCGTATTTGTGTACGGTCTGTGACAAACGATTTACAAGTCAGCAGTGCTTGAACATGCATATGAATGTTCACAGCAGTAAATACAAGTGCACTGAATGTGGAAACTGTTGTCGCAGCAATTATGAGTTGGCAGTACACAGACGAATTCATTCCGGAGAGAAACCATTTGAATGTGCTGTTTGTAGTAAGCAATTTACAACCTCAAGTCACCTTGATCTGCACAGTAAAACTCACACTGGAGAGAAACTGTACAAATGTCTCTTGTGTGACAAGGTGTTTAGTCAGTCTGGAAGTCTAAACATTCACATGAGAGTCCATACAGGAGACAAACCGTACAAGTGTTTTCTGTGTAACAAAAGTTACGGCCAGGCTGGCCAGTTGAAGAGTCACAAACGTCATATACACAGCAGTGGAAGACAGTATCAGTGTTCCTACTGTTCAGTGCAATTCGAGACGAACTATGAGCTCAGTCTTCATGTTCGTATTCATACTGATGCAAAGCCATACTCATGTAGACACTGTTCAGACCGTTTCACATTACGTGACCAACTTAAGATGCATCTTCTGAAGTTACACAACGAAGGTACTTGGTTGACGTGTCACATTTGTCAGAAGAAGTTTAGCCGTAAAGATAGTCTTAATGAACATGTACGTCGTCATGAGGGCGTGAAGCCATACGTTTGCAGTGAATGTCCAAAGCATTTCTATACAGCGTCTGCTTTGAAACGTCATCAGATGGTACATTTGGATGTCAAAAAGAATTGCTGTGATTCGTGTGGTACGAGGTGTATCTGTGGAGCAGATGCATTACAAGTTCATCAGCTAGTAAACACGGATGTGAACTGTCATCAGCCTTCATGCGCAGATGTCAAACAATCTGGCTGCCATTCATCTGGTAAATACGTAACATATTCGTTGTAAGTCACTTTGAGAGATTTTCCAATGGACTGTATTTGGTGACGTTTATGCCTTTTGAGTTTGCATAAATGGTTGCAAATTTGTGTTGAAACCTGTGAGGAAAGTTGCAACTTACTTGACGTGCTTACCTACTGATAAATGCCTGTTTGCTCCCACTGTATCGTAGGTCACTGATCACTCATCTCCATCCAACTCTGTCTTGTGCTACTGCCTACATTTTTATCAAGTTGCACTTGAAACCTGCGTTCTTTATCCCAAATGTAAACTAAACTGTTTTGCTACTTCTGACCCTAGCTGTTCACCTAACTCTTAAGTCCTTTATCCTATCACTAACCTAAACTCAAGCATATGGGGGAATCCGCCTACATTGTGATAATCCTAATCATCCTAACATTATGAGTTGCAATGAGCTTTGAGGGTGTTCCATATGTAAAGAGAACCGAGGCATGCATTCTGATGTGCGTTTGAGTTCATGTTGAACAACAAGTAACTGGGTGGGCGAATTCTACGATGCACCCTCTAAACCCCAACCCACGGATGCAAAATATCCGCGTAACTAATTGTTGGCTTAAACAGAAAGCAAATGATGTTAATGCCTGTTCTGTTTATGTCTGGAAAGTGAGAACTTTGGGTTTAGGCACTGAAATAACGGGGACAGTTCACTAATCCGAAGGGTCACATTAGTGTTATGATTGCGTGATCCATTAGAGTTACTGTTAGGGTTAGGGTTAGGACTAGTGACCATTCAGACCCATGACCCTTCGGACTAATGACCTGTGTCCAAAATAACGTGACATTGTGTATATTACACAGGTGAAAGTTCTTTTGAGGTGAAGATTAAAGCTGCTAGTAATGATATCATTGAGCGTCCACATGATGACAAGCCAAGGCCATATTTGTGTACGGTGTGTGACAAACGGTTTGTAACCAAAGGAGGTTTGAACATTCACAAAACAACACACACCCAAGAAAACTTGTGCCAGTATTACTGTACTCAGTGTGAGAAATGTTTTACAAATCAGCAGTGCTTGAATATGCATATGAATGTTCACGGCAGTAAATACAGGTGCACCGAATGTGGAAAGTGTTTTCGAAACAATTATGAGTTGTCAGTACACGGACGACATCATTCTGGAGAGAAACCGTATGCATGTACTGTTTGTAGTAAGCAATTTAAAACTTCAGCTCATCTTGATCAGCACAGCAGAGTTCACAGTGGAGAGAAACCGTACAAATGTCCCACATGTGACAAGGCCTTTAGTCAGTATGGAAGTCTAAACAGTCACATGAGAGTCCATACAGGAGACAAACCGTACAAGTGTTTTCTGTGTAACAAAAGTTTCAGCCAGGCTGGCCAGTTGCAGACACACGAACGCTGCGTACACAGCAACGAACGACAATACAAGTGTTCTTACTGTGGAATGCAATTCAAGTTGAACTATAATCTGAAGCTTCATGTTCGTACTCACACTGGAGCAAAGCTGTACACCTGTAGACACTGTTCTGACCGTTTTTCATTTCGTACCCAACTGAAGACACATCTCCTGAAGTCACACAATGAAGGTACTTGGTTCACATGTCACATTTGTCAGAGGAAATTCGGCCGTCGTGTTGACCTTAAGATGCATATACTTCGCCATGAAGATGTGAAGCCGTATGTTTGCAGTGAGTGTCCAAAGCGTTTCTATACAGCATCTGATTTCAAACGTCATCAGCCAGTACACTCGGATGTCAAAAACATTTGCTGTGATTTAGATGGTAAATATTTCACTTATTATTCCTAAAAAAATCTGCATGCAAGTGGTTCATTTAATGTTGCATAAGTGCCGATATAAAAACTGCAAAAATAAACAAGAGCCACAATCATTTGGCACTAGGCAGTATTGCTGCAGCTATGCTATTTGGGGGAGTGAAGTTGAATGCTGTTGGCAAGGTACCATTGAATAAGGTGTTGCTGAGTTCCTGTAGACTGTCTATAGTAACCGTTCTTAACGGTTTGGCTGCAGTTTGCAATGCGTATTTTGCCGGGGGGGGGGTTTCTACCCCCAAATTGTAGGAATGGGAAGTCATGTGGGACTGCCAAAGGTACCGTTGGATAGGGCATTGCTGATTTCCTATAGGCTGTCTATAGTATAAATTCCCATAATCTGTCACAGTTTGGTTGCAGTTTACAGTGCCCTTTTTGAGTGGGGTTCTGCCCCTCAAATTGGGGAAGGAAAGTCGTATGGGGCCGGCCGATAGTACCAATGTTGGATACAGCATTGCTGAGTTCATATAGGCTGTCTATGTTAACCATTCTGCTATAGCATTCTGCTGTCTGTAGTGGTTTAGCTGCAATTTGCAGTGCATATTTTGACTGGGGTTTCAATACTGAAACTGAGCATTTGGTTTTTAATTTATTGTGTGACATTCAAACAAATAAAGATGATGATCTAATCCCCAACTCTCCCCTTTTCATGGGCAAACTGAAGTCCTTGTCTAATGTTGCTTGTACTTGTATTGCAATTGTGTTGGTTGCACTTATGCAGAGCCTTGCAGTGCAGTATCAATGCAGTGCTGTGTAAGTATGTTGTTTAATACTGTTAGTGCCACTCTACTCAAATTCATTGAAATTCTATTCGCAGCTCTGTATCTTTATGCTGACATTTTAGTGTAAGTAAGTGTGATCGGGAGGTGGCAGGGTTGTGGTACTATATAGCAATAATGCGACCACTGTTTTGTGCCGTGTAGTCACAAATGAAGGCTACTGTTGTGATTTGCTTACCAGTAAATGCAAGAATGTTGAGAATAGCAGGTGTTCTTTTATGTGTTTGAGTCTGTTGTCTAAAAATCACAAAATTTTTAGAGGTTTTTTTACCATCGGCAAATGTCTTCTTTCGCAGAGTGTTATTTTCTGTCCACACCGGGAGAATAACCTACCGGTAGGAATTATGCTAGTTTCTGTCCTTATCCCCAAACCTAAAATAAAAACTCTGTTCCTGTCTCTAATCTTAATCCTAACCGTAAACGTTATCCTATGACCCTAACTCCATCTGTAACCTAAACTCAGACGTACCTGAGAATCCTCCCACCCAACACTAATCCTGACCGTGACCCTAACCTTGTACATGTAACTTGAAAAAAGCTCTGCAGCTGTTCCAAATATAAAGGGAACCTAGGCATACATTTTGGTGTGATATTCTGAGATTAGTTAAATTACTGGTGGGCAAATTCGCCTGCATTTTTTCTGAACCCTAATCCATGGACAGAAAATAGCTTATAATGATGTACTAATTGCCTGCAGATGGAAAATAGTATTTATGCCTGTTCCATTTGTGTTTGGAAAGTGATACCTTTAGGGTTAGGCACTGAACTTTAGAAACAGACTCACTGTAGTAGGCTTTAATTTTGCCATCACAGAGCCGTGGAAAATTTGAAGACAAAATTTTGCACTTGATGGCCTCAGAAGGGGGACTGTTCTGACTCAAAAAGTGAGGAGGTTTCGACCGTTTAGTCCCACCTAAATTATGCCAATTATCACTCGAGAAGAAGAACAGAGGGCGACTTCACTTTTTGACTTAGCCTTTTGCTGTGCCTTTGGTTTTGTGTGTTTGGTTTTTATTGGTTGTTAATACCGGTGCAAGTGATTGCCTATACGTAAAGACTTGTCCTCGAAGTGATCTATTATGTGTTGAGAGGGGCGTTAAACTCTACTCACTCACTCCTTGCTTATGAGTATTAAGCCTGGGGATATTTGTTGTTGCTTAGAATAACATGACATGTTGTGCATATTGTGCAGGTGAATGTTCTGTTGAGGTGAAGATTGAAGCTGATAGTAACGATTCCACTGAGCATCTACATGATGACAAGCCGAGGGCGAGTTTTTGTTCTGGTGAAAGGTCATTTGAGTTGAAGATTGAATCTGATTGTAATGATGTTACTGTGCATCCAGATGATGTCAAGCCAACACACATCTGCTAAAGTCACACAGTGGAGGTACTTGGTCAACATATCACATTTGACAAAAGAAATTTGCATGCAGTGGTTACCTTAAGAATGACCCATTTACTTCGCCATGAAGGTTGCTTGCAATGAATGTGTTGAATTTCCAAATCGTTTCTGTGCAGCATTTGAATAGAAATGGCATCAACTTGTAGGTGGCGCCATGGAATATAATGTGGGTATGCTGAGTGTGAGGCCCAAAGGCCGATGCTTGAGGCCGAGAGTGCGGAAGGAGGAGGAGTTCTTGGGGCAACGAGCCCTCTTCCCACCAGCCAGGGGTCTGGGGGAGCACTGTAAGCTCCCCCATTGGGTCCGGGCAGAGCCCCGGAAAATTTTGAATTTGGTGCATTTTGGGAATTGAAAATCGCATCAAAGCTGTGTGAAATGATGGCTTTTGTTAACTGACTATTAATTGTCTTTTGTGCACATTATAAATGTGGCTATGAAACTTTGTGGAAGGGTCTAAAAGTAGGGTATGATTGCTTAGCATACCCTACTTCACATGTGGGTCATACCCGGTGGCGCCGCCTGTGCGTCAACTGGTATACTTAAATGTCAAACACTTTTGCAGTAGATCGTGTGTTAAATATTGTCAGGAGAATAGGATGAAATAATGTTGCACGGTAGACCGATGTGATGGATATTGTATGTCAGCTTACGAGATGCTCTGATAGACTGGAGTTTGATGACGTTTTTGTTTTTCGAGTTTTCATAACTGATTTTGAGTTTGTTTAAAGTTGCAAGAAATGTGACTTGTAACTTATCTACTGAGTTGTACCTTGCCACTTCCACTGGAACGTAGATGCTTCCATCTGTCTGTTCTGTAAAATAGTGTTGCATGGTAGACCGATGTGATGGATATTGTGTGTCAGTTTATGGGATGTTCTGATAGACTGGGGTTTGATGACGTTTTTGTTTTTTTTTGAGTGTTTGTAGCTGATTTTGAGTTTGTGTTTTAACTTGCAAGAAATGTAACTTGTAACTTACTTACTTATTGAGTTGTACCTTGCCATTTCCCCTGGAACGTAGCTGCTTCCATCCGTCTCTGTGTTGTGCTGTAGCTTCCATCTTCCTACAGCTGTACCGGGGGGTACTTTAAATTTCAAATTTGAAATGTATTTCAAATGTTTCTTGGTCGCTGTCTTATTCTCAAGGTTCAGACCAAACCAGGTTTTTTGGATAAAACCCAGCAAAAAACCCGCACCAAACTTAATTCAGTTTCAGTTTGTCGTGCCGGTAATAATTAAAGATTTCTTAATGTTTACAGATTGTAACTACCAATAAGCAATGAATTTGCAAATTTTTAGATAATCTGAAGTACTAGCGTATCTAAATAAAGCTTAGCTGATGAGCTAAATCAATCAACAAGCTTTCCAACTGCTCGTTCAAATGAAAAATCTGAAAACCTGATAAAGCTCAAAACCCAATAAAACCCAAACAACCCAGTGTTTTTCTGAACCCTGCTTATTCTGTGGCTTTGTGTTGTTCACTGTGCTGCTTCTTTGACAGTGCTTTCACCACTGTCCTCAGTCCCTGAGTCCGAGTTGATCCCATTTTCTTTTTATCCATTCCACTTTCACAATTTATTTTTTTTTGGTTATATTTATCTTCCTCCAGTAGGGAGGATAGGATGGAATAGCATTGCACGGTATACTGGTATGAACAGTATGAATGGTAGATTGTGTTGGAAAATGGAAAATAGCTGCTGATGTTTCAAACCTGTACTGACATATTTCACCAGTGCATTTCACGACTCAGTTGACTTATTATACAATAGTCCGTGAATAAATACAGCTTTTGAGTTATTGGAGTTACGATCCAAAATTATATGTTCATTATATGTTAGTGTCATATGTTTGCTGTTCACTGCATTAGTCCTTATTTACTTACTTATTTTAAAAATATATCAGTATATGTCATATAACAGTATTTATTTGATGGTATATTATATAATTATCGGTGGAATTTTTGTCTTTTTCCATACCAGATGGAATGTGTTGAGTGGTATATTCCTCTACTCACTCACTCAATTCTGTAGTTTATGTTGTAAAAGTTTCAAACATAAACATGTTTCAAACACTGATATACCACGTTATTGCATTTTTATGCCTTTGCCACCGATAGATGCTGATGAGGCATTATGTTTTCAGGTTGTCCGTCCGTGATTGCATGTTTCCGTGTGTTCGGGCATGCGTCCTGTTAACACGATATCTTACAAACCAGTGTGCCGAATTTCACCAAACTCTGGTTGATCATGTATTTGAGGCAACGATGAAGGTCAAGGGGTCAAGATTAATGTCACAGCAAGGTCAGACATTTGAGTGAGTTAGTGTGGCTGCCTGATGCGTCCAAATTGACACTTGGGCCGTCGCAGTGTCCTCTAGTTAGAGATGTTTGATATAATTTTTTTGTTGTACGTACTTGTTATGTAACTTGAGTTTCAGTGTTAGAGGTATCGTTTTATGTACTTAACTCAGAGAAATGTATTGGTAATCCAGGGTGGCCACAAACCTGGAAAACCTGGAATGCTCAGGGATTTCTCTGAACATGGAACACTCAGGGAATTCTGTGCAACCTCGCTCAAAAATTGTAACAAACTAAGTAATTTTAGTTCGTCGTTCCAGTATTTGTGTAAAACAGCTGTTGACTGGGTAAACAGGATCATTAGGACGGGGGACCCATGACGAAGGTCATTATTACATTTACTTGTTGTTGCGATAACCTGCGGAAAAGTAAGCTTATGGCTGTGGAAAAGCCTGGAATACTCGGGGAATTTTTGTGTCCTACCTTGTGGCCACCCTGTAATCTCGTAATAAGTGGTGATTAGTGTATGCTTGTTTATACTGTGTGTCAAAAATGGGCCCATATTGCCTTTACTTTATGACTTATGTCAACCAGTTTTCATTATTTTTGGCACATGTCTACTGCAAGAAATTTGCAACACAGGAATATTTTAATTCACTTACCTTACTTCATTCGTGTGTTCTTGCTACCTCGTAAAAACTTAATCACAACTTTGGTCATGTTCACTGCTATATTAGTATTATTGATTAAAAAACTGTACACATTTTATCAAGAGTTGTATAAGCTGACGCTCTAAAACAGCAAAAATCATTTTATAGGCACGAACGTATCCGTTAGCTTATACATTTAATCTGTCGTATTATAGCCAGATAAATGTATAAGCTAATGCATAGTGTTCGTGCTTATAAAATGATTTTTGCTGTT
>Ga0209679_1000905_pt1 | contig 11724 bp, 5 predicted proteins | sample WorMetHEROISLAND_4_FD_187408 | JGI IMG/M metagenome (GOLD analysis project Ga0209679, IMG submission 187408) | Marine gutless worms symbiont microbial communities from Max Planck institute for Marine Microbiology, Germany - Olavius sp. 2 HERON... ...
CCCGCCTACTAACTACAGCTCGCTCCTTACTAGATTACTAATATTCCAGTTCTTGTAAAGGTCCATTGTGACCAATCAGAATCCGTTTCCACATACAGTTCAAAAATTAATTCAACGACACGAAACATGATTGACAGCAGGCTGTCATCACTGCGACCCTTAACAAGGGTTATCACCCTCCGTTACCATTGTTCTCCATAGTATACTGTCTCATGACATCTCTTTTAGTTCATATATTACTTGATCTCATTGTATGGCACATCGCAGTTTCTTGTCCATTACGTTAAGGGTAAAGGTCGGGTACTTGGTATAGTGCTGCTTACATGATGAGTCAGACTCGTGACCAGAAGCACTTTACAGTCTCAGGAGTGGCAGCTAATTGGCATGAGCTAGTGATACTGTGCTGCATTATGCGGCCATCCATTGCCAGCGCTAGTGAACAGTTGGACCCGTGGTGTAGTACACAGTCATACCACCGCCCCAATCAGCCACACTAGCCTCACTAGGCCTTCACCCCGTAACTCATAAGCTATGACTCATTTCCCGTCTCGCAAAGGGTAGGAGGCTGAGTTGACCCAAACACACCGTAGGTTAGCAACTTGCTTGTGGTTGCTTGCAAATGACCCACAGTGAGATTCGAACCAGCATCCTGAAAGTTACGAGGCCCGTGTGGGTTCGGGGCCATTGTAGAATAAACCCATCTCGTTTCCTGGCCAAGTGTCATAAGAGGCGACTGAACCAGGGTAGTTTTGTTTTGCTGTATTTTAGGTTATCTACTTTGTTTGATTTGTATTTGGTTTTTATATGTTTATTGTCTTGTATTATATTCGTATTTAGTTACTGTATGTCTATTTTCCTACTCTTTTCTTTGTCAGTATCAGTCAAGTGATTGGCTGTGAAGACCGCCTCCGAAATGACCTATATTGTGTAGGTTGGGGCGTTAAACTCTACTCACTCACTCACTGAAAGTTACGAGTCCGATAATCTAACCACTAGACCACTATACACCTAGATGTATGCCGCAGTAAATATGAAGATAGTATTTATTTACCGTTTCAAGAACATGCAGTTTTGTACAGCGCTGTGTGATGCTGTGTTGCAGGCGCAGTATGATGCCAGTGAATTAATTACCCAGAGAGAAATTGTGTCACATAAGATTACTGATGAGCTGACGAAACGGTCCGCTCACTTCGGCCTCATTCTTGACGACATTTCTATTGTGAGCCTCTTCATCCGAGTGCTACTTACAATTTGTTTTAGATATGCTGTAATTTCTGTGGCTGATCATATGCTTTAGTTTCAGTGTGGAGTTGGACCGCTAACAGCTGCTATTATAGGACTTGAGTTGCAACAAGCCTAATGCACACATTGCACAGGACTAAATGCTTTTGTTACTTTTAGATTGTGGGTGGTTTACGAATAATCATTATTTACTTTGGCACAATCATGACTTGCCGTATTGTTAAAACTAGCAGGTACTCCCTTATTTTATTATTACACAGTGCAGCCTGTAGGAGGCATGTAACTGTCTCCGCAGTGATGATCTTGCCGCTTCTTGCGCTGTATGCAGTACCGTCTACCTCGTTTTATGTAGTTTAATATGGGCAGAATAATGAAGAACAATTGCTGTTTGATTAAAGCTATTAAAACAGAAAACAGTGCGCATAAACACAATATGACATAATATTGTCTTCTCAAATCATTGCTGTGAATAAGCAAGCACGTATGGAATAAGTACTACTACACTGTTTTGAGTAAACTTTAGAGCTGTCGAATTAACGCGTTAATTAACGCGTTAAAGAATTAATCGCGATTAAAGAAATTAACCCCGCTAAAAAAATTATGCACAATTGCACATACATAAATTCTATGAAGCAAGAGTTCCAATGTGCAATTAAACTGCGGTTATTTGACGATAGAATAATATTCAGTTAATTATTAAGAACAAATGTCGGTTAATTTGTCAGTTGTCCATCATTGTTTGACGGCAAGTTCAACAGTGGTCGCATCTTGTGGATAAGTCGTGAACAGCAAGACATGTAGTCGTTTGCTGACGGCAGCCTACAACATGAACTATACCTGTCGAATTGACGCGTTTAACGTGTGATTAAAATAATTAATCGCGCAATTAACGCGATTAAAAAAATTAATCGCTCGACAGCTCTACTAAAAACCCATTTGTTTAAGCGACTAAACATCGACAATAACTTTGACAACTACCTTATGTAATAACCTCCTGATCTCAACTAGGTACATGCATTACTTGTAAATAGGTAATAACTGTCAAACACATTTCTTTCAAAAATTATGAAATTTGGATGAAAATTTACAAAGACACTACCGAACCAAACTGGGTGACTTTTTTGAATGTAATAGTGTATAGGTAAATGAAGTTGTAACCAATTTTACAAGGTAGTGCAGTTACACAAACCATGTTAGGTGGGCTATCAATATTTTCGTAGTGACTTTTGTTTTAATCACGCCATATAATTATTCTGCTACTACTACTACACCTTTGACACCTTTCCAACAGGTCTGTATACACTGTGTCTCAAAAAATCGACACTGATGTTACACACTATAGATTCAACCCACATCAACCGATTTCGGTAATTTTTGGCAGAGATATTGCTGAGAGAGTGTGTTATTGAATGGTGATTTATTATCCCACCTCTCCTAACTAATGTCTCTGCACTACCTAGGGAAACATGAACACGGAAATTGTGTCTTTTCAGTACACCACAGGCATGTGTCTTCTGGAGTATGTGGGTGGCTGCGTGCATGCGGGAAGGCCAGAGGTCGTCACTTTGAACATTTGCTATAACTGACCGGTTCTGTTCAGAGCCACCCACATTCTCCAGGAGAAGACACATGGCAGTTGAGTTGAGTTGAGTTGAGTTGTGTCGCTATAAACAGGGCTTAAGGTCAGGGCCTGACATACCTGTTTCGTTCCATATGACAGTTTAACAAGCAATCGTTATAAATCTTAATCTAGTATCGAAATGGTAATGCTTACTGATACGACAATCAATGATATCAGCTTAACTTGACAAGCCATGCAAGCGTCTGTTGGAGTTTCGATATTGGCATTTAAATGTGACTGAAAAGGACAAATACCAATGGATACCAGCAGTCGTAAACTTACGTGGTTGCAAAATTGCGCTAGAAAGGCAAAAAAATATCCACAACCAAACCGAATTGAGAAAAGGGGCCAAATCAATTTGGCGATAGATGACTTTACTGCGAACTGTGGGTTTCGACCCCCCTCCAATCTTTCGTGCGGTAACCGGGGCACCTGTCAAACAATGTTATTTGGGAACACATTCGAGTTCCCTGCCAAATGGCATCTCATTCCGTCTAAGGGCTTTAGCAGGATACACGAGTGTGACAGTCGATAGGCATACAGATGAACAGACCACGCTATTGTAATATGTGTCTCAATAAGCGGAATCGCTTTCAGCGCCGCAGGCTGCAGCCTAATAACATGCTAATAATGTTAAGGATAGTGGCAGATCAAAAAGTGTTACTTATTTACACGGACAGATCAGCTGTTTCCGGTAGGTGACGTCAGAAGTAAACTTTACGTTTGTAAAATATTGGAGGGCGAGTGTGAATTCGAAGTGCAAAGTCTGCGAGTAATAGAATAAACTCTGAAACGTAATGTTTGTTGGTCATATGTCCATTTACTGTAACCTGTAGTGGTTTTTTTAAATAGACGATTATGATACTTCATATTTTATTTGCATATGGCCCACGTTACAAAGGAGGCGTGGTCACTCTTATGCAGGAGGCGCTCTAGGAAGCTTAGGGTCATGCCCCGTAAAATATTTGGTTAGATGGACCGTAATGTATTGAAACTATTCGGGTAAGTATATTATGCGGAATTTCGACGACGTATAATTTGCAGAATATTAGATGCGGAAAAAAACTTCCTGAATTCAGTATACTTTGCAGTGTGACTAAAGTTGTAGTTTGCTATTTACTGAATAAGCTCATGGCTAAATTTACAATAGTTCCCTACTGCCAACAGATAGCCGAACATTCCGCACCTGTAATTCCTCAAAGTATATGTGGTGGAAGTCCGCATTCCGTATTCCGCATTCCGCCAAGTATTCACACCCAAACTATTCTAACCTCATTGCGGATTAGGACACCGAACTTGGCGAGCATTTGACATGGCGACCTGTACAAATTGCGGTAATGTTGCAGTTTAGCAGGCGCAGAAAAACACGGAATTGCCCATTTTTTGCTACATTTATAGCTAATTCATGGTTTTTCTGCCTCCTTTTTAAGTTTACTGTTTATAGAACAATAAAGTCTAGTTATTGTAAGCTTACTTTTATGATAATTATGACAATTTATGACGATATTTTCATAATTAATGGCCTAATGTAATGTGTTTTCGTGTTAATGGTTACAATAAATTCCTTATACTTTGAAATGTTGTCAGTTAATACAACAGTGCCTACTGGCCATGGTATATAGGGTTTTTGAGGATAATAGTGCTGCGGCATTTTGCCAAATTTCGCAAGTTGCACCGCGGAATTTGGCAAAATTTGCTACAGAAAAACGTGGGCCATGCATATAAGTGGTTTTCTGTATTCAAAGTCAAATAACACAAGTTAAGTGTACATTATCAAAGTTTACTGAGACTGAGACTCTGCTGCTGCTAAGGGTGTGTTTACTGTGTGTTATACCATCAAAGAACTCAGATGATGACAAGCCAAGGCTAGTTTATTATTTTCAGCTGTAAATAGTTGACATGCACTGCAGCTGTGCTGAAATCTCCATGTCTGGAAATCTGGCCAAAAATTTTGCCAAAACTGGATTTGCAAGAAATTGCTAGAACCAGGCCAAAATCTGGTACATCCTTGTTATTATATTGCTAATTGTCAACTGATCTCTGTTTTTTTTCAGTGAGATGACAAAGACATTTCAACAGCTTTTTGCCAACATCTACATCTAAGCAGTAGTCATGTGGCATTTCAGTCATATGTCAGTTCTCCAATACTGTTGTGCAGTTGGATCGTCAGTGGCAAAGTCTGTATGGCAACACCCTGTGGCCTGTCGTCAAATACACAGCTGTAATTACGGAGTTAGAAAACCTATTTATAACCACATATCTTCTTATATCTCTAGTCTGGGCCATGTGACCTTTGCCAGACGATCTGCTAGCTTGTGGAATTTGTGCTCTACATGTGCCAGGCAGAGCAGATCCTTGAGATACATACGACCACAAAGATGTGCTTTCATCAAGCAGTTGCGGCATGCGTCTACCACAAAGACTTTTCCGACTGTAGTTTCAGGTCCCGTACGACAGGCGTCCAAGAGAGAGATACCAAAAGCATCAGATGTATATAGGCTGCTGTCATTAGCCAAGCCAGAAAAATGGAAATTGCTTGGTGAGTGTTCACTATCTGTCTGTTGTGTTATAATTTTCTGCATTATTTTATAGTCTGAGCGACCGGTAGCACAAAACTACCACTGCTTCTACTAATACTACAGCTACACTGTGTCTCAAAAAGGCCCGGTTGACTTTGCTTGTAACGTTGACATATGTCAGCCTCATAATTTTTGTCAAGCACACACTGAGTGAAATTTGCCAAAACACAGCACAGTACGTAATTAACCCACTTAGCACATTTTGCACTACCTCGTAAAAAATGTAAAATCTTAATTGCAATTTCACTCGTGTTGTTCGCTCAATACCTGAAGCTAAGGTAGTATATGGTGTCCAAGTAAATAACATGCTGTGGCTTATTATGCATGCAAGATGGTAACATTGATGACTTGAGGTACGTCACAATTAGCTGGTCTTGGCTATGGCCATTTAATAGGGAGACATTTTGTTCATTTGTGGTAACTGTGCTATTGTGTTATTTGACTTACTTGCGTTAATTGGATCTAAAATCAAGGTTTTTCATACATTACTTACTGTGTATTAATATAGCAGTAAACGTGACCAAAGTTGTGATGAAGATTATACAGGGTAGTGCAGTTAAACAAATCATGTAAGGTGTGTTAGTGATATGTCTCCTTGTTGCAAATTTACTGTAATATGTGTCTGCCAAAAAATCAGTTGACAGTTGACTTTGCTTGTAACGTTGACATATGTCAGTCAGCCAGTTATCATAATTTTTGACCTAGATGGCGGTTCCCAAAAAGCCACTCTAGTTGTTGTGGTTCTTCTTGTTGTTATCTGTTCTCTAAAAATCCCTAAGGCTTTCTTAATACGCAGCGGAGCGTAACGAAACTTTTCTAAATAATGAGTACCGTAATTAGCCAGTTAATTAGCATAGACCCAGAAGGCAGTCACACAACAGCTGTAACAGCTAGCCAAAGCATGTCTGCTGGTCAGCTGAGCGTGCATACAGTGTCCAGCTGTTACAGCTGTTGTGTGCACTCCCTTCTGGGTCCATAGTACCTTTCGTACTTGTTAAAAAGCTGTTGTTATCTGCAGCTGCGGTTGGACTGCTGTTCATCTCCAGTGCTGTGACAATGGCTGTTCCGTTTGGCATTGGTCGTGTCATAGACATTATTTACACAACTGCAAAGGATGGTCACATGGTCGAGCGACTTACAAACTTCTGTCAAATTCTGCTCATTATTTTTGTCATGGGTGCATTAGCCAACTTTGGTCGAATCTACCTAATGCAGACTTCAGGTAAATGAGAAGTTTATATTAGGGCTGCAGATTAATCGCGATAATGCCACGATTAACGAGATTAGTGATTAATCGCGATTAAAATTTTTAATCGCGATTAATCGCGATTAAAATTTTTAATCGCGATTAATCGCGATTAAAATTTTTAATCGCGATTAATCGTGGATTTTTCGGCGTCGTTTCTTTTGGTTGTATGTGTGTCTGATTGATCTGGAAAGTCGGTAGATCGCGGCGACGCAGTCATGATTGTTGCGTCGGTTCGGCGTCTTTGCGGCCGTGTGTGACCAGCTGTGGCGTCTCACGTGTGTGTGTGCGTGGCACACGCCTGACTGTTTGTCTACTTACTTACTTAGTGCATAAAACCGGATATGGCGTATGGTATGACGTCATTTCGTAAACGGTGGCAATATTTAAAGTGACAATTCAATTTACTCAATATCAGAATATCACAGTATATAATGCAAGGAGGCAGCAACAGAAAAGAATAACACGTTTTCTTAACAGGTAAACAAACATACTAAACAACAATAACATTTTTCCTTCGACAATGCAAATGAAGTTGCGAACTTGCGATTAATCGCGATTAATCGCGATTAATTTTTTTAATCGCGATTAATCGACGATTAAAAAAATTAATCGTCCTGCAGCCCTAGTTTATATGAGTTACGTAAACACATACTTTACAAACTTTAATGTCAAGTGAAACAGCTTACAGACTTAGATTTGATGTGAAGTGTTAGCACTGATTCCAGCTTCCTCTGTCGTTCATTCGTGGATACACCAGCAGTTAAAGAATTATTGGCATCGGTATACATTTCCAAAATTTGTCGTTGAAATAAAGGTAGCACTCTTCATCCAGCCCATAATGTGTATAAATATTAGCATTTTGGGGGAACAGTGGTTGATATTGTGTATTTAATATAATATCACCTGCATAAGGAAGGGATTTTTGCTTGGAAAAGAAATGACTGTATACATTTTTCATTGGTTTCCCACAATAATGAAGCATCAGCAGTACTACCATTATCCTGTTATCAGTTTTTATGAGAATCTCCAACTGTTGTAGTTTTTAATCATTAACTGCGTGATTACTGTAATTAAAGCAGTGGTGGCTGATTGGTTAAGGTAAACACTCTCGTCCAGGTAACCCAAGTAAGTCAATTCCTGCTTAGACCTGTATTGAGTCACTGATTGCACCAGAAAGGTCGCCTGACCAAAATTGTTCAGGTGCTTATGAAAAAGTCTCACCCCGCAGGTTTCATTCCTTAAATAATGGAGTGCACAATGTTAGAATGCCGTCTTTTTTGAGTTTGGAGTTTTTGGATGTTGGCTGGTTGTCAAGGTAACCGTATTGTCCGCAGTCTCCGAGCCAAGCTCTTTTCGTCAATAGTTCGGCAAGAAATTGCATTTTTTGACAAGAACAAGACTGGTGAGTTGATAAACCGTCTGTCAACTGACACGACGCTAGTCGGCCAATCAGTGACGATGAACATATCAGATGGATTGCGGTCCGCTGTCCAGGCACTGGGTGGCATCTCTATGATGGTAAGATTATGTATACGTTTCAACACGGTCGTGAGTGTATTATGTGAGTGTAACAAGGCATAATACACTTGAGGCCATGTTGAAACATACTTATTTCATGACTGGATTAGTGATGTGTTCTGCATGCGACGTGCATGTGATAAGTGTATGTTAAACAACTGTCTGGAGTGGGATACGTAAGTGAGTGTTAAACGAACGAACTTATCCCACACCAGACAGTTGTTTAACACACTTATTCCCATGGTCGCAGGCGGTCGTAGCCTAACACTGTGCTGATATGGTCACGCCTGAATACACCTGTGGAGTTAAGTAAGTAAGTAAGTAAGTAAGTAGTGATATTATAGTGCACCCAAAAGCTAGCTGAACTAGCTTAATCTGGGCACTTTACCAAGTTGACAACGCCAAAGACTACTAACAACGTGCCATTTCATTTACCATGTAATCAGTCCGTGGGAGAGGGGGGAACTAAGGAGGAAAAGATTTGGAAAAGCGATAGGTCTTGAACCGAGAATGGAACATACCATGAGACAGGTTGACAGCAGGTTCAGGGTTGGAGCCTGAGGACAGAGAGGAGCTGAGAGATGAACCAGACTGATAAGGGACCCGAAGAGAATGGGGAAGTGTGTTCCACAACTGAGGTGCAGCATGCTGAAAAGAACGGTTTGTTATCCTGAGACGTGACTGAACTGGCGGAGTTACCGACCTGTTATACCACTCCAGACACAACAGTAGAGATAGGCAATACGAGTGCGACCGTGGAATAAATAGGCGCGAGACACATTTCAATCATCACGCTTGACTGGAATGAGTTTGTGAGTTTATTACACTGTGGTGCGGGATAGGAGGACAAAGTAGGTCATAAAATAAGAATTTGTGCAAATATTGTTGTGGACTTTTTATTGTAAAATCACCAACGTTACATTTCTTTGTGACTGTGCAGATAGAGATTAATTTGTACATTTGTTCCTTTGTTCGTTCGTTCGTTCATTAGTTTTGTGAAAACACTTAGTTCACTGGGAGAATTTGTGTGATCGGTGTGCAGGTGTTTATGTCACCCAAGTTGTCGGTGATAGCACTGAGCATTGTTCCGCCGATTGCCTTGTTGTCGCGAGGTTACGGCCGTTACGTGCAGAACATTACAAAACAGGTCCAAGATTCATTGGCCGATGCTACACAGGTGACCATCACTTTCTGCCATTCATTCCAGCATGCAGGATTCCAAACAGTGAGATATGTAGGAGTTTTCAAACTTCCATCTCCCTTCTTGGGTCTGGTTAGAGCTCGGCCACCAAATGCATTTTTGGTTTTTGTTTAACCGGCCCAGTTTGTGAGGATTTCACTAGGTTTGGTTACTCGTAGTTAGGCTGGTTCCCAAAAGCAAATGTTCGTTTACTTCTTTCCACTTACATTTAGTTTTCTGAAGTAACATTTATCAGCAAACCGCAAGTTAATTTCTGTTTTGAGATGTTTTATGCCGATGAAGTGCTGTCCGTAAGAAGTTGATACGTATTTAGTCAACAGTAGAATGTGCGTGATATGAAAAACGTTAAGTGTTTGTCTGGTCTGACTTTACAGATTACTGAATTGCTTATCAGATGTTCATACACATTGGCTTTCTTTTATACTTTTTTTATTCCTTAATTTTCTCCTTAGTTTCATGCAGTAGACTGTGCTGGCTACTCGTGGTGTTTAAGCACACGTTAAATTTATTCATAGCACACACTTTCCGGCGATATTGACATCATGCCAGTTGAGGTTTTTATTCATCGTGTGTGGTCCCGTTGTTTCACAGGTGGCCGAAGAGCGACTCGCCAACATGAGAACAGTTCGAGCGTTTGTTCAGGAGCACAATGAAAGTGCTGTATACAACTCCCACATTGACAACGTGCTGCGGCTGTCATACAAAGAAGCTATGGCACGAGGCTGCTTCTGGGCCATGGTAGCGTGCCTTTCATTTCATGCTCTGCGTCTTGTGCGAAACAGAAAATTAATGTTGTTTACTACTGCAAACAACATTAGTTTTCAGTTTCATGCAAGTTTGGGAACTTTACAGGTAAAAGTTCATCACCAGTTCCCAAAATTTCACATTTGGGGTCTGATGTAATTCTGTAAAAATTGACCAGATATACAGTAAGTCATGGCCATGTCTCGCACTTTATTTTCCTTCAAGAATCCCGGTTCTGTTTCTTCGGAGTTCTCACGAAAGTGTGAGACGCTCAGATGCGTGGCTCTTACTCATTAACGGCATCAATGTCTCCATTTTGTGGGGCGGTGCTAGCAAAGTGTAGCAAAGAAATTTCTTGCTCCCGAAATCTCGTAGGAGCTCACGACTTCTACAATGCGAGACGAACATTATACGCTAGCAGCTACGAGAATCTCGTAGAAAAAAAGTGCGAGACATGCCTCAGATGTAGTAGCAGCAGCAGCAGCAGTTCATCAACAGTTCCAAAAAGTTCACTTTTGCAGTCTGACCTAATCTATCGTAACTCCTTTAAAAATTGGACAGATATACAATAAGGCAAATGTAGTAGTAGCAGTAATAGCAACAGCAGCTTAAGATTAGGTAGAGTTTTTAACAGAAGTAAATTCTGTGTTTTTGTCAACATCATATTTGTCACACAGATGCCTGTATTCCTATGTGTGTATTTTTGTTTGTAATGTTTTGTTAAAAGACTGGTTTCTCAGGCAACTTCATCGTCTTATCGGTCTTCTACTACGGTGGCATCATGATGAATGAAGCACAGATAACAGTCGGCGAACTTTCATCGTTCCTGCTGTATGCTGCATTCGTTGGTGCCTCAATTGGAGGTTTGCGTTGCCGTTAATTAAGCTACAGATGTGAACACAGCAAGCGTGAAAGTTGTTGTTTAGTTTATTTCCGTAATCTGGTTATCTTTTGATTTTCTGAATATGTTGTTCGTTAGCAGTTGTGAAAATTGACTGAAAATCCAAAGCCATTGATTAATACATATTATTTGCAGTGAGTAATTCAGTCACTTCGACAGCTGCAGGATTGCTCGTCAAGAGTTGTCATTGGTGTTTATGCTGTAAATAAGTAAGGTAGCAGCATGGTGTAGTGGTTAATGCGTTGGTCACGATCAACGAAGTTGCTCTACACCGGCCCCGGTTAGTGCTGGGATGGGTGACTGTCTGCGGACACGTAAACCATCTTGGCGTGTAACCAGCCACCTAGGTCAACTCAGCCTTCCATCCCTCTAGGGTAGGTAAATCGAGTACCGGCTTGTCTGGCTGGGGTTAAGGCGGGGCACGTTCACTCGTGTCAGGTGGCATATAACACTGTGTGATCCCATTGTGCAGGTAACACCCCGTAGCTCTAGAGGTCTGTCAACAAAGAGCTATATGCACTTTTAGCCTTTCTGTAATTATAAAGTAATTTCGAGTGGTGTAAAAATAACAGTCGAAATAATAATTATGGTCTGAAAGTGAGCTGCAGGTATATTGTAGCATGTTAACTACTTGTAGTGCCACGAAATGATGACCAGGAAGTCGTGAAA
>Ga0209679_1000907_pt1 | contig 11717 bp, 7 predicted proteins | sample WorMetHEROISLAND_4_FD_187408 | JGI IMG/M metagenome (GOLD analysis project Ga0209679, IMG submission 187408) | Marine gutless worms symbiont microbial communities from Max Planck institute for Marine Microbiology, Germany - Olavius sp. 2 HERON... ...
ACCTCACCTTTATTCTGTAACCACCTTATGTTCCAAAATGCCACTGTAGCACTGATATCAGCAGTTGCGTTTGTTTTGCAACGTAAGGTGGTTACAGAATAAAGGTGAGGTGGCAGACACAATGTTACGTTTATCTTTCATACATTTCTGGCTGTAACAGTGAAAGAAGTTGGAAAATCTGTGTACACTTACCAAAGTTATCGCAAAAAAACGGACGCCTTTTTGGAACACCCTGTATACACATCGATTATCTACAAACAAAAAGTAAGAACTAGACGGCGCTCGTGAGAGTGCATATCTCCGCCAAGTGAATTTTACAGCCACCCTTTTCTAAAAAGTTTTAAGGGGTCATGTCCGGACTGTCCCTAGGAAAATGCTTGTCAAATCTGAAGTCCGTAGCTTTAACCATTTTAAACGGGTCTGATTTATCAGTCTGCTGCGCACAGACACACAGAAACAGACAAACATCGAACAAAAACAGTATCTCCATCATTCACTCCATTCACTTGGCGGAGATAACGAAGTTGATGAAACATAATTTGTGACACTTAATTCACCGTCAAAGCATCTCACAATTAAACAGAAACAACTCGACGCAAACCGCAACAGAGTAAACAGCAAGCTCGTGACCAACAGACAATAATCTGCTGATAATTTCTGAATAAGCAATTGTTTAACCGTTAACAAAACTTTTACCGAGTAACATGACTCGACTCTACATAACTTAAAATGCTACACCACTGCTAATTATATATCCAATAAACAACTCTACATCCGCATACTAAATGACACACAAACCACGAGATAAAACTATTAACCTGTGAAAAAATTTATCACGTCATACAAAACTGTGACACAGCATCAGACTGTGAAGAATGTAAAACGTATACTTGCATGACGCCTATATACCTACGACACGCAGGCAGCACGAATTGCACACAGTATCGTCAACCACAGCCACATTCAGGGAGTTTTCTAGGACTTGATAGCTGGGTGGTGTCGAGCTCAGGGAGGGGGTCAGACTGGGTAGGCCTCGAGTGTCTGACGGAGGGGAAGTTTGAGGGGCTGGTGTACCATAGGACTATGCCTATGACTATATTAGAGGCAACACCCCCTGTGAGCTATTAGGGGGAGGGTTATCAGGAGAGGAAGACGGGGGTGTTGTACGGAAGTTGGGCTATTAACCCTATAAGGGCATAGAAAACTCTCTGGCCACATTACTTGCTGAAAAATCTTTTTCAACGTGCGAACAAAAACAAATTCATGCACATAAAACAACTAAATGTACACGGTAGGTGACGTTCAGTTAGTGAATATTAATAATAACAACGATAACCACAGAGCACTCAGTAGCTGGGCACATACCTCTGCTGAGACTAATGCTGCCACCTAGTGAATAATAGTAAACTATTGCTATCCCGTGGAAAATGCACTACAGGGTAAAATTGGGGGAAATAGGGGAAGGGGATATAATCGATTGTTCCCTGGGCCATGCCACCCTCTCCAAAAATTTAACCAAACTTTGTTCATAACATTTTGAGATATTTTGCACAGAGATGGACAGAGAGACAGACAGACCACTACAACAACGCAACCTTCTCGGCGGAGGTAATAATAATGAGATTAGAAACCACAAGAGATGCAGCTGGACTCACAGCTGTAGAAAATAAGCAAAAAATAAAGCAATGAAAAAGTATACCACACTGTCGTAAGCCAATCAACATTAGAACTGACATGCCTGATAAAACATCAAATAGCTGCTATGACATTTCATGGTTATATGCGTGGAATTCAAAAAAAACAATGAAACACAATATGAGACAATTAAAAACTGGAATGTTAACAAGTAAAGTGAAATGAAAAAAAAACAGCTGTTACCGTTACACCGCAATAATAGAGTGCTATATTCTCTTAAGTGTTCTGAGTCTGTTTTTGGAGACAGAAAGGTATCAAGGTTCCGCACCAAAAATTCCCAAAAGTCTGTTTTTGGAGACACAGCCTAACACAGAGTCACTCCAAAAAATGGCCAAGTAAACAAAAATGAGAATTGAGTGGAATCATTGTACAATATCAATAAGCATTTAAAACAATTATGCAGCAATAAAAATCCTGAGGACAAATACGGTAAACTGCCAATAGCTTGCCCGCTCCGCACTCTATGCAGCTTAAATATGCCAAAAAAAACTGCGAAAAATTCAGTTATTAAGCCAATACGCGGTCGACATTCACGAACATAATCAAACACGGTGAATGAAAGCTAGTATACCTGAAGCACCGTGATATACGCAATACACATGAATCAATGGACGTCAAATAACTTGAATGTAATAAAGGAGATATCTGGATAGATCATCACACAGTGGAGCAACTGGGAACTCCGGGGACCCCTGGACAAAACATCCAGGCGACCCCCTCTTCTTTTCTTCCTTTATCCTTCCCTCCTTCCTTCTCTTTAAGGGGCTTCCGCCTGAAAGTTTCACGCTCGCATACGGTATATACACTTCCCCAGATTTTCAAATGGACCATGAATTAAACTGAGATTTTTAAAAAATTGTCTGGAACTCAGGGCCCCCTGGACTCGGGGTCCCCTGCACTTGGCGACCCCTGGACTTTGTCTACCCTTCCCACCCTGTTGCTATGCCACTGGTCATGTAAGGCTTTCAGCCTATAAATGGGTTTAGTGAATTCAGTATTGTCAGCAGATGCTGGTGGGGATTGCACTGAAACTAGGCACAGTCACAGCTGACATGAGTTTGCATTGGCACAAGAGTCATAGCCCAGTGTGAGAAGGCCAGTAGCCACTACCATCATGTCCGGCCCCGCTAGCACATGGGTTTAATGCCAAACAAGTCACATTATACGATGATATATAGAGTGTCCAAATAAAAAAGAGGCACATACGTCTTTTCACGCAGTATTAACAAATAAAAAGATATCCGCAAGATAATGGGCAGGCATGTTCTCAAAACCTATGCAAGCCGAACAAGTATAGATTTATCCATCACAACTGTGCACACTTTACCTCGTTTACCTTGTGATGACGTAATTTTGACGTTAATAAATGATACTGCATTTTTGGATTGAGAATGAGCTGACGTATGGTACGACCTGAATTTTTAAAAGCAGGAGTGACAGATAATTTCTTTAAAAATTAGATTCGGCATTGTTTTGGTTTTTGATTATCCCGGTGCCACAAATCGTCGAAATATCTTTACTGCCGCCGAAGTTAGACGGCAACAACCAGACACGTCTTTCTTCTTTAGACGCAGGTGTACATCAGGCAACAGGCACAAGCAGCGAAGACAACAGCATAACTGGCCGCAGTCGACGAACTTATGCTTACTAATTACTACATAATGTTTATGCACAATACAGGGTGGCCACTCTTTTTGGGGGAAGCAAAATCAAGGACTTTTCAAGGACTTTCACGCATCCTCGCACTTTTTTCCAAACCTATTCCATCACAGTTTTCAGCACGTAAAATACAGCTTTTACGGCACAAACTCAGTAAGTAATAATGGCGTTCACTATATTGCTCCACTTACTGCACCATTTTTCACATAACGAAAATTACACACTATTTTGGAATTTGAGCACCTTCAAGCACCTCTTACGCTAAATTCCAAAGTTTTCAAGCATCAAATTCGTTTTCAAGGACTTTCTAGGGCCTTGAAAAACGGGAAAAAAATTTCAAGAACTTTCAAGGAACAGTGTGGCCACACTGACAATAAGGTGCAACAGAAACAGTTGACAAGATTCATGGAATTAACGGGCAACATGTAGCCGCGATCGTAACACATCAGAGCACCATTAATTGCTATCTTAAGTTCATCGTCATTCAACAGATAAAACGAATGATGCACACAATGTGAAAGAGCATGGCTCAGGTAGTCGACACTGACTTAGAAACGGGAATTTAAAAAAAAACGATCGTTACTGCTGTTTATGCGGTGAAGTCCGCTGTGTCTGGGCTGCGGCCTGTTTCGACAGGGTGCCCTCCCACATACAGCGGAGTTCGGCGAACTGGACAAGGTAGGGTACGGCATAGCGCAGGCGTGGTGGTAAGAGGGCCGGGTTGACGGTGGCTTGCCGAGACTCCCAGCAGCGCAACAGTGACTGGAATCGTTCGTGCCAGAAGACGGAGTGGAGCTCGAACCGGTGCTGGGCGACGTCGGAACAGTCGTCGCGACTCGAGTAGGAGCTCATTGGCGACAGCAGCGTCGTGTCGTCCAGTGTCGATGCGAACGACGAAGCATCGTCGTGCAGCTGCTGCGACATCTCGCTGTCAAACAGCACCTCGCAGTCCTCGAGACATCGCGCCACGACGTCCGCTCGACGATGCCGCCGGCCACAAGAACACCCGATATCCAGACTGACCGCGCTGTCGACACTCGAGGACGTGTCACTACCGTCGGCGCAGCTGTGAAGACACCACATGCTGCTGTCATGCGACACCGACGGCGAACTTGGCAGAGATTTACTCCGCCGACGTCCACCATATGACACCACTTTCTGTTCCAATGTCTCCGCCTCAGTCGCGGCTGTAGTTGGTAGAAAATCCTCCGTTGTAACGTCGACAGCGGCTTCGCTGATCGGAAAACCGTCCACCACTTTCACGCCGGCGTCGCGGAAACATGCGGCAAACGGGTTTTCCCCACCATGTGGCATATAGTGCGCGTCGTCTCGGCTCATAACGCGACCGACTGTCAGTGGAGTAACTGGAACTATTCGTCGGGTTGCTGTGACAACCACGCCAGGAGCAGCAGCAGCAGCAGGAGGCGGAGTGGTGTACTTCGGCACGGTCTGATCATCGGAATGCGTCCGCTTGTGTTGCTTCACATCTGTATGAAACACGTTATTAATAACCACCAATACAATGACACACCGACACATACAACAACGATGATATCCATATAGCTTTTAAATATATGCCAAAAACAATCGCCAAATACACAGACAACAAATTTGTTGGCGAATTCACATCATGCACATACAATCATTTTACAGCCGTTTTCTTGGTTAACTTGGCCTAAGTCACCGACAGAAAAAATGGAAGAATAAAACGACTGGAGGAAGACTGTGGTTAATTATTATGGAATAAAAGTCGGTGCCAGTGACATGAACAAGACCAAAATATCAAAACAAAGACTAAAAGCAAGAACAAACTCAAAAACAAGGCCGAGACCGAGACCAAGCTATTCTATGCCAAGAGCGAGGTTGAGACCGAAGACGCCAACCATTAACAGCAGAAAAACTACATAATAAAAATAACAAACTAAAAAATGTGCACTGGAGTAGTGTACCAGCGCAAATTGGTGATCCGATCGCGGCGCCCCCTCGCAAGTATGTTTGGAAGAAATAGAGGCATTGCTGATACCGTGGCAAAGGAAGACGTTTGGATGTGGATAGCTGGAAAACAGTACATCCCTCAGCAAAAGTCACCCGCGAAGGATAAATTTCTGGGATGACCACCAGGGGATGGAAACAGTCTAGGCGTTGCAGAACGTTTCCTGTGACCCGTAGGCTGGGCACAAACAGGGTACCCTAAAGTACCTTAAAAAGACGGTTTTTCGGGAAATTTGATGCCTTAATGGAAACTTTTCCAGTATATGAAACCATGTGTCGCAAGCCACCACCTGGACACGTGTTCACGGAAAGTTTGGCGGAAATCGATCCAAGGAAAGTGGCAGAAGTGGTGCGTCGTCTACCTGACAAAAAAACAAACCCCACCTGCCAAGTTTCATCCAAATCCGTCCAAGTGTCCGAGAGTTATTAGCGAAAAACGACCTTCCAGATCGTTACAATAATCGGCGACATCGCCGATAATAATGCACTGCATTTTTCTAAAGAGAGTAAGTGAAAAGTAAGTAAATCCGCCCATCCGTTAGTCAGTAAGTTTTGAACTTTCCACACCGAAACTAAACTAGACGGTTAGAACTCCACACACAGCACTGAGCTCTGTATCCCTCCGCCCAATCATCTTGACCTTTGACCTTCTGATCCCAAAACACAACCAGTTCTTCTCTGACCCAAAACGCACTCCGGAGAAAAGTTTCGGTGCAAAAGTGTCAACGATAATTACCATAGATATTACAGAAACAACATCCTCGATGGATGCATGGACGGACGGACAGACAAACGACATGAAAACATGATGCCTCCAGCACCGCATAACGATGGTGGAGGCACAATGACCAGCAACAGAGAAAGAACAACAACACAGACTGCTAGGCCAATACTGTAAACTGCAGAACAAAACCAAGATCAAGCAACTCAAGACCAAGACCATAACCGCATATTGTGGTTTCGAGACCAGACTTCTTCTTCAAAACAAACGACACTTCTAACGGAACGGAATACTCAAAAATGTTTCCGAAATAAACCGTACCCAGAATGTTTTCGAGAACCTCTCGGTCCATGGCGGTGTCGGTGGTTGCAGCTGGAGTTGCAGCTGACGAATCAAGCCGACTAAGATCCATCAGAATCACTTTCATCAACGCGCTGTACTTCATTGCTTCTAAGCTATGAACTAATTCAGCAAAACGCGGACGTTTCCACGGCTCAATCTGCAATCCACAGCGGCCCACTCACTTTAAATCATGTTGTATCCTGTGCAAATTGTCAGCTGCATCATACCATTTACTGCTCAATATCCAGAGTTAAGAAAAACCCAGGTTTTTTAAAAAAGCCCAACCTTGGCTGTATTGGGTTTTTTCGGATTTTGGGCTTTATTGCTTTTTCGTATTTTTTTTATTTGAACGAGCAGTTGGGAAGCTTGTTCGTTGATTTAGCTCATCAGCTAAGCTCGTATTTAGATTCGCCAGTACCTTAGATTATCCAAAAATCTGCAAATTCATTACTTATTGGTCATTAGAAGCTGTAAAGATGAAGAAATCTTTAATTATTACTGGCATGACAAACTGCAACTGAATTAAGTTTGGTGCGGGTTTTTGCTGGTTTTTTTCAACGGGTTTTACCAAAAAAACCACCCGGGTGTCTGAACCCTGTCAACATCCGACAAGTCCAGCCACAAACTAGAAGCACTCTAAGTGGAGTGCAATACCTTGCCACAGCTCGACGGACACACACACAGCGTGACAGTATGACGCCGTGCAGCACAATACCTTCACTCGCTAAATGGCGGCAAAGGTAAAAATGGACCACCTTTAAAATGATACACGATTTGTTGAGTTGGCCGTTATGTCACACATAACACCCATCCAAATTTGATATTTCGATATCATATCATCTTTAATATCACGTACACGTATCACAACGTTTCACATCTGGCAAAGCAGAAAACTCGACATAATGTGAATTCCCACTGCTGTCCAGTCACTATTACAGGACAAACAGGCAAAAGTCTACGCAGTTATAATGATGCTGAAACAAGACCGCAGACACTCACCTGACAACAGATAAACGTCAGATGTAGAAAATGAAGCGGGCAATCTGCAGCCATCTTGCTGAATGCAACGTAGTCTATGCCAAATTTCTACACATTACACCAACAGACATAGTTCAATCCGTACACATATGCTAAGTAAAATACGCGTACGATACGTACATACGTTTCAAAATATGTAATATGCATACGTTTTGTTCGCCAGTCAAGGCTGTTATGTTACTTACTGACTGGCTCCCGTGTGAGGGCGACTTATTCTCACAGCGACTTACATGCAACTATATATGGTATGTTGGTTAGACAAAAACCAACTGTGTGTGACACAGTGAACATACATTTATATATATATATAAGCTTCACTGCTGTGATTCTGTTGATTTCACAACAGGAAGGCATTTCTGGCCATTAAACTATCTTGCTCAAGCAATCTGCAAACATTATGCTTTGGACGTCATAAAAAAGTAACTCTGGCAAAGTAGACCGGTTAAACAAAAATCAGAAGTAATTGTAATCAGAAACAATTTCCGATACATTTCACAGAACATCAGACTTACGTTTGTGCGGGGCAGGATATCAGGATCGGCTTCAACTCTGGCAATGAGTTCACACAATACGATGCCGTACGAAAACACATCCGCCTACACAGCGGAACAGCCATACATAGTACAATGTACATACAACGACAGACACTACAGTGTTTCTACAATCCAAGACATCAGACACCCGGCTTTATCGTCTAAATAAATAATTTAAGCAGTGATGGAGTCACGACATTTTTTCTGAGACACAGACACTGGCCAAGACACAGGTGTCGAAGCACAAGACGAGAAAAGACATTTAGGATTTGGTCGAGACAAGACGCGACTGAGACATGGTAAAAATGTCCGAGACTTGAGACACTCCGAGACACAGGTGTCAAGACAGAAGACGAGCCATGACATTTAACATTTCTTCCAACATGCCTTCATGGTGTAATAAACATTGAACGAAACCCAGTGCTAATAGAATAAAAGCAACGCACACATTACAGTCATAGACAGATTGTCTTATTAGCACAAATTACTGTCACACGGTCATACATTGTCACATCAAGTGCTGATTGTACTTGACCAGCATCAACTGACAAAGCAGATCGTCACCAATTCGTGCACGATGTGGATGGACAAGCAACCCAAGTAGGCCTACACAATGAGCTAAGACAGACCAAGACAGAGTCATGAGACAGAGACCAGACGAGACATGGAGGTTTGAGACTCGAGCCAAGACAAGACATGCATCCGTCGAGACTGAGACAAGACAGAGACATGAAAATATGTCTCGAGACGTCTCGAGACAAGACACATGTCTCGAGACACTGAATTTAAGTAATTTCTTGAATAAAGTTTCAGCAACTGCTGCAAATAGGCATATGCAGAGGGCGTTAGGGAAGTTCAAAACCCCACTGAAAATAAAAAAAATTTCAGAACACAAATTAAAGCCCAACAATACACTATGGTACGCATTTAGTTATGTCTATTTATGGCACTGGATTGCCTTCATTGTGCTGATGTGTCGTTCAGAAACTACTCACTCATTCACTCACTCACTCATTCTCTCACTATCTTTCTGCTTGTTTTCGGTGAATAAAACAGCGGACGTTAATCTCTTAATGACTCTGGGTTGCCGCCAACGACAGACGCCGATACACTGATCACCATTCATGCTGTTCAATGGTAAGCTGATGATGACTACAGCTCTTGTACATATAAATTAGTGTTCACGAAAAACGCCTTGGAGTGAGAATAAAATGGTGATTCACCACACTCACTTATAAAGCACTACATACCAGTCAACCACCATACATTGCAGACCTCTTACAGCTTCACATAGCCTCAAAGTCCATGCATTCATCTTCCTCTCAGCTGCTTTTTGTTCCATGTCATAACCTATCATTTGGTTCACGGGCTTTCTGCGTATCCGCCCCTAAAGTTTGGAATATCCTACCTCTTCACATTAGCCAGTCACAATCACTCTCCGCATTCAGACGCCATCTAAAGACACACTACTTCCAATTAGCTTATCCTGCCACCTAGCGTCCATTCACCAACGCGCCCTGATTCTGTTCATTCAGACATTGGCAGTTTATAAATCATTTACTTATTTACTTACTTGTTCCTTCTCAACGAACGCCAAAATGCTTCTCTCAAACAATGCACCACTCGTCAACATGCTGTTAAAAATGAAAAGTTACATATATGCACATTTTGCACTGAGAGCATAAGGACACTAGTTGTCCTGAGAGCACACTCCGTACTGAAACATAAGCACAGATGTAAGTGCTAAACTGCTAACCTTCTCACAGTATGGCTGTCCCATGATACACTCCGGTGCCATCCAGTACGGAGATCCGACCACAGTAAGCTGCTTCTCTTGCCTACATTGCAGCATAATGCCAGACATAACTTACACACCAACAAAGGGTTTTTTGGGGTTTGGGGCTTTATTGGGGTTTTCGGATTTTTTTTATTTGAATGAGCAGTTGGGAAGCTTGTTAGTTGATTTAGCTCATCAGCCAAGCCTTTATTTAGATTCACCAGTAGTTTAGATGATTTAAGAATATGCAAATTCATTACTTATTGGTCGTTAGAAGCTGTAAACATAAAGAAATATTTAATTATTACTGGCATGACAAAATGAAACTGAATTAAGTTTGGTGCAGGTTTTTTCCTGGTTTTTTCAATGGGTTTTTTACACTGCTGGGTTTTTTGGGTATTGCCCAGATGTCTGAACCCTGTAGCAAAGTGGCTCTCCGCACCACAGAAGCAGGAAGAAGAGAAAGAGACGGGTGTGGAGGTCGGGTGAGGGCATCGGATGAGGAATAAAGGGGGAAGAAAGTACACACCAGATCCTGGTGATAATACAATATAATAATATACATATGCATGAGGTGAGGAGAAGTGTGCCAGCAGCTAACTGACCTGGGATTTGGTATACGAGCGGCGAGACCAAAGTCGGCGACAACGGCCGACAGTCGGCCATCGGAATGTTCTTTCACCAGAACGTTCTATGCAGCAACAACAACACTGTTCAAACACGTATTTATTTATTTATTACTTAATCGTACACAAGATATAACACAAAGTAAAACACAAAAAGAAGAGGGAGACAGATATACACAAGAAAAAACATAGCATTATCATTCAGTACAGATACACTTTATAGCAATGGCAATCTCATCAGTATCAAATAGACCAATGCACAGACTAGGGTCTTCTCTAAACAACAACATGCCCCTTAATACGGCAATTTTAGCTGACAATTCAGAGAACCCAGTTGAAAGGTAATGGTCCCATACCACACTGCAATGAGTAAGCTTTACGTTCAAAACGCATCCAATATCAAACTTATATCGTAAGCTACAGAAGACAGCACTGCGCCGCAGAGGAGATGACATACGGACGGCTATGTATGGAACTGCAAGCCACAATAACTTGGGATACACCAGATTTCAATTTTCAAAATCCAACCGGAGCCAGATTTGGCCGGATTAACATCCTTAAATCTGGCCAGGGCCGCGGGCGGATTTGGGATAAAATTTCTGCACTTGCACAATCACAGGTTTTCTAAAATCTAAGTTAAGTAACTCAACATTAACTTAAATGTACACCAACAAGAAAGTATAAATGAAGATTCCGTAATCATATAACGTCATTATGTTAGTTCAGTCCACTCCAGTGACAGTGTGTCAAACCGTCTAATCACTCAGATGATAATGATGATGATTATTATTATGGGCAGATATCACCCTTATTCTCGTTGGTAATGAAACACATCGATAAGATAAGATATTTAATTTATTGATGCAACCACGAATGGTTGAAGTGATACAATGCAACAAGTATAACAGTTATCACTGACAGTCAGTTACTTAATTACACTGTAACAAACACCAACATTACAAACTAAGATCTCTAAAACTTCTTAGAAATGCAGTATGGCACAAAATCACGTCCATAGCGAGTAGCTTTGCTAAGTGGAATCTGATACGGCTATGTAGGCTGCAAAACCATTTGACTATGGGACATTTTAACAAAACGGGATAATAAGTAATACACTACTACACATACACGACATATGACTATCCAAGTACAGTGATAAGATGAAAAAGACTAAACTGCAGCATCTGAAACCAGTTATTTAACTGACACCCAGCATCAACTCAACAACCGGCTAACTCAGGTAAGTCAAAAGGAAAGGGAGAGGAAATTAACATTGTTATGAACATTTATTAGTATTATTATTTGGCAGTGACAAACGGGGGGCAAGTTTGCTG
>Ga0209679_1000908_pt1 | contig 11717 bp, 10 predicted proteins | sample WorMetHEROISLAND_4_FD_187408 | JGI IMG/M metagenome (GOLD analysis project Ga0209679, IMG submission 187408) | Marine gutless worms symbiont microbial communities from Max Planck institute for Marine Microbiology, Germany - Olavius sp. 2 HERON... ...
TTCCTTTGGGGTGACCCCTTGCGAATTTTTCGATGAATCATACCTCGCCAGAAACTAGCGTGATGGGGCTATCAGATGGTGTACATTTCACGATCCTGCTTTCGCTCTGCTAGGCACAATACCGGCGTGTGACAGACAGACGGACGGACAGACAGACAGACACATCGCTGTAGCAAAGACCCGCGCTAGCATAGCGTCGCGCTGGTAAAAATCAGCAGCTGTAACCATACAGTAAACCAAACTGCGGAAAATAATTCAGAAATAAACGATTGGGAAAAAATGCAAGAAAGCAGTCACATCGAAAGATTGGTTAGCACAGAAACAGTATAGATACCTGCTGTGTATGTCCCGGTTTTACAAGGGAGTAATTCACAGTGCCCTTTCTGATAGCATCGACAAGGTCAATTATTGCCAGAGAGTCTGACACACTTGGATCATTGAATCCAGTGACGTGTGTGGTCTTGCCAGCTTGCTCCAGCTGCAAACAGTCACCACATATACATCCATATGTCTGCTGCCACCCACGGCTCACGATAATTGAATCCCACCATTATGGTCCCCTCTTACATGGGGCATCGAGTGAGTGAGTAATTAGTTCCCACATGGCACATAGTGCATCGCGCGTTAAAAATCGGTCAATACTTTACGAAGATGTGAAATTTTAGGTCAGCTTTAGTGAAATGATGAGTGATAGAATTAGGCACTCAGTTCAATCGTACTGACAAACAAACTCAAAACAAACCGGCCCGAGATAAGAGCTAAGAAATTACAACTCGACATATAATACTGAGCTCTGTACGCCTCCGCCTGCTGGGCCGTTGGTGATGCTGTCACCTTGACCTCTGACCTTTTGACCCCAAACATTGAAGCATTCATCCTTGTCTCAAAACGCATCAACGCTAAATGTGTGGTGAAATTCAATCCAGTACTTTTCAAGACATCACGTTAATAAGGCCAAAAAGTGCATTTTCCAGCATGTTCGACCCACCGTGACCTTGAACTTTTGACCTTCTGACCCAAAACTTGACGTGTTCATCCTTGTCCCAAAATGCACCACTGCTGAAAGATATTGTGTTAATAATATCTTGAAAAGTATGGGACACATTTTCACCAAACCAAGGATGAACACATCAAGTTTTGGGGTCAAAAGGTTGGACCCACCACGACTTTGAACTTTGACCTATTAACCCCAAAACTTGACGTGATCATCTTCGGTTTGGCAAAAATATGTCCAATACTTTTCAAGAACTGCCACGGGAAACATATGATACGAAACAATCACGATACAGAGTCATATAACAAATCAACCGGTGATATTATTTTTGGACCCGGAAGGCAGGTCCCAAAAAGCCACACTAGTTGTTCTTCTTCTTGTTGGTATCAGTTCTCCCAGGTCCAAAAATCCCTAAGGCTTTCTTAATATGCAGTGGAGTGCAACAAAACATTGCAAACACATCCGTGCTGTTTATACCGACTCAGATTTTTAACTTATTTTCTAATTAATTAGCATAGACCAAGAAGTGCATGCAACAGGTGCAACAGCTAGCCAAGGCATGCACTCTAGTCAGCTCAGCATGCATACAATGGCCAGCTGTTACAACTGTTGCAATCACTCCCTTCCAGGTCCATAGTACCTTTTGTACTTGTCACAATCAAGGAAGCGCAATCATTTTAAGTGTCTGAAGGAAGCATTGGTCCTATTAACCACTACAGCCACACACTGACACAACACGCATCGTGCAGTTTAACGTACTTTCTCATTGGTCCATGCAACGATCTCTCTCTCGACAATTGGGTGTCCAGCTTCCTGACCGGCCAGCTTTGTCAGTATGCTCAGCGTGTACGCCTTCATCAGCTGCCAGATTAATGCTGCCAGAACAAAGCATGAAACTATTAAATACACGAACAGCCACAATCAGTAAAAAACAGCTCCTGAGCACCCGACAAAACTATGAAAAGTGAAATCTCAATTAGTTAGTTAGCAGTGAAGAAAGATAACAAGAGAAGCCTTAAAGTGTGGAAAAGTATGGGAATAATGCTATAACTACAAACTGTCTTCTGGCAGTAAGTTCCACGTCAATGGAGAGGCAACAATGTCAGTGAATGCCTTTTAGAATAATGTAAGATGAACTCGTCTTGTGACGCAGTTAAAGACGAGTGTCGGAGCAGGTTTGGAAGGTTCAGCAAAGTACACAAAGTACAGTTCCAGTGAACAAGGCAATCGATTATAATCGATCAGTTGCATCGCAAGTAAGTTTATTATTTCAATAGCAGCAAAGCACCACTAGATTACACAAAATAGTACAAAATACTAGATTATAGAAAGTACTAAAACACATACATAAGTAATAACATACTAATGCTAAAACACAAGTTAGAAAGCTGGAATGGAACACGTTGTGGTGAGGGGCAATGGAAACAGTTTACTGGTAATTTAGCAGATAGTATTTAAGTATATTTTATGCACCCTATATTTCTAAAAGAACTTGAACAGAAAGTGGCACCGAGAGTCAGTGTTTCGTTGCAGTCGTACAAGTCTTTGCCGTCAATTCCAACCAGCGAGAACTTGCATGTCTTCCCGAGCTCAACAGCGTAGTTGCAGTTCTCTGTAATATACAGCATGCTGGACACTTATCTATGCGTGCGTCTTTTATCTCGACCAATTGCAAACAACATATGACAAAATCACAAACGAAAACAGCATACAAACTCTGTGCAGAGGTAAGTGCCATAAAGTAGAAGTTCAAACACACTCCGAATCCCACACTGACTGTATAACCAAAGTGTGACATGAAGGAACTGGCGCTGAATGTGACAAAGTGATGCGACTTGTGTGAATTTCAACAGGCAATGGATTTCCAACCCAAACAAGATTAATGCAGAAAATCCCATCGACTAAACCAAACAAAAACCATTCCAATCCCGACACACTCACTCCTACTGGCCAGGAAACAAGCTACAGGATATTTGCTCCTTTAAGAACAAACTTCAGAAATCTATATATTATCTGTACAATCGTAATGTGATGTGAAGCAGACGATGACATCAGAACATCACATAAGACCTCTAGACCTCTACTAATGTAGCGTGTTTACAACTGTAACAAACCGATTTTCTCCATCATCATCCGCATGCGGTGAAATTCCTTCTTGACTCGAGTCCAGTTCACAACTCCTGGCTTGATGATGTCATACAGCTGGAAGATAATCAGACCGTCGGCGAGGTCGCTGTACAGATGATGTACAAATGGCGACACGCCCATGCTGTTCATCCAGTTGCGATACACTGTCATTGAACAGTTTGTACATCAAAATGATTAATCTTTCTGCTACTAATGTAATGCTGTAGCAGTAGCAGCAGCAGCAGCCTGTACTAATTTCTGTGTCACAGGGTGGCCACAGTTTGGGAGGAAAAAAATTCAAGGACTTTTCGAAGACTTTCAACTAACTTCTGCAGACCTATTCGTGCGACGTTTTACCTATTTACGGAGTATGTGATGAAGGCCATTTTAGAGAGTATTTAATGTTTCATATAAAAACCGTTAGCATTACAAACTGCAGTTACACAGCAGGTGGTGCTTGCTAAACTACTGTACATTGTGCAGTCCACAGTTTGAAATATTTACATATATTTACACAAACATCACATTCCACGATGGCTATTATGGACAGTTTTCTAGTTCCAACAGCTTATTATCTGTAACGTAACAATGACTATGAAGTACTAAAACTCATTTCAAGAACCTTTTACATCAAACTCTAAAACTTTCAATGCCCTGTTCTGTTATCAAGTACTTTCCAGATCCTGGAAAAACGGATAACTTCTTTTCAAGTACTTTCAAGAAAGTGTGTCCACCCTCATGTCAGTCACAAAAAAGCAAGACAGCAACAAATACAGCGTAAGTCTAACAAACAAACAACAGCGTAACTACAAACACATTATAACATCACTATTAGCCAACTAGATTACTAGAAAATGACTAGGAAACGTTGTTTTATAAAATCCAGTGCAAACTGGTGAAAAACAAAGAAATGATCTAGTTTCTGTAAAAAGGCCGAAGTGGTTTTGATTGGAAGGAAGTCTGAGTCACAAAAAATAAACAACGTCCTTAAAAGCGGCTTTATTCTTTATAGACAAATACACAATATCCACAGTAAGTAAGCGCCTAGTTCTGTCAACTTTGATATCATGTCCCGGACCGGATGACCTCATGACACGGTGGTAGGAGATAGACTGCACTCACTACGTTCCTCGCGTGTTTCCTCCGGTAAAGCCGAGAAGTCGAAGTCAACACCATCAACCTGTCGCTCAAAACCCGGGTACGTGTTGAACAAGTTGGCAACAAATGCCAGGTTCAGCTTGTAGTTGCCGTTGACGACGTCAGCTGCTGCAACAAAACTACGGCATCCGATCTTGTCTGCTTCGTCCAGCATACAATCAGCTCTTTCCAGGTCATCCGCTACCTTCAATCATCACAGATAAAAGACAGAATGTCCAGCGATTCTCTACCATCCTTCATGCTATATGGTCTAAATGGAATCACGTCATGATGACAGGATTGTAAAGCAATAAAATCTACATAAAGCAGAAGCCGGCTGGCTTGGCCCTTTGTGGCTGTTGTTAAGTGGTCAAGGCAATGGTTAGCAGACCCGGTTAATTCCCGCAAATCAATGGTGGCATCACGGATAGGTTCACTATTTCCACCTCGTGTGAGCACGTCAGTGTCTAGGCAGAGAGAAGCACAACGCTAAGGGTATCGTTAATCTAGGCATTGCTTATACTGTCCTCACAGATTACCGCACTATTTTTTAAAATTATTTTTTTTCACGCTCACAACTTTTCTTTTTGTTCCTTTTCACTCATTTTCTCTTAGGTTTCATACAACAGAGTTTTTAAATTAATATTAATTTAATGTCACACGGTATTGTTATGTAAACATCGTAACGAAACTGCACACTGTAGCTGTTCGTTCAACAACGAATGATACTACACTATACCATTCTGACTTACGTTTTGTTGAATAATTGCAAAAAGAATGACTGAGAGTAACACCATACAACAGCAGACATTTTTACAACATACCCAGTACATCTGATCTCAGAAAAATACCATATTACCACACACAATGATGGCAGTACACAGTGGAACAGTGCTAACTTCATTTCACTGTAATACCTCTTCCATCCATATTTGCCACGTCCCAACTGCACTCCAATTATAATTATCTCTCCATTGTTAACATCCTCACAAAATTAAGCTTTTAAGACGGCAAGCTAGCACCAAAATCAGCCAGCTACTGCTGTCTACGGTGCATTATGTATTAACAGTATTCCCAGCTTAGCTGTCATATATTTCAGGCATGTCTTTGCAGAACATTGATTAAAAATCTTAAACAGCAAATAGCAGTTAATGCACAGTATTTACTTCTCGCAATTTAGCAAACAGCCAACATACATTCTCTGCCTGTGTGGTAACGCCGGCATCCTTTGGAGCAATTTGATTGAGAAGATGAATATAGACGATGGAATCCTTTATGTCGCTCGTAAAGTTGGACACCTGCCGTTGGCATGGCGACCGTGACAGATGATAGTTGACCCATCGGATCAGTATCTGCTCCGGAGACAGCTTTGTCAATGCATCCAGAGACTCATCTTCAGACAGCAATGCAGCAAGGTGCGGATGATCATGCAGGTTGATGTCCGACAGCAAACCGATCTAGAATTGATAAACGGGCATTTGCAAGTTTATCACCAGTTACCAGTTCCATCTTTTAAAAAGTAAAGCAATTTAAGAAAATAAGAAGGTGGATACTCTGATGCCTGTAATCAAAAAAATCTTAGATGTTCCTTTTTCGTTCAGAGCTACATTACCAATCAACACAGCTTAACTATCAAACTTATCAAACTTTAAGTCTGTGTCTATAGTTTGTATCTTATTCTGTAGTACTGACTTACATAACTGTCAAATGTAATTTTATGCATGTCAGTTAATGCTCTGTTCATGGACCTTGGCATATTAAAAAAGTTAAAGCCTAGTATAGCTCTTAATGGGAAACCCATCACAGAGCTATGGAACGTCACTTGCCATATGGGATCACACAGTGTTACCTGCCACCCGACACAAGTGAACGCGCCCAGAATTAACCCCAGCCAACCAGGCCGGTACTCCATTTACCTACCTCGGAAGGATGGAAGGCTGAGTTGACCTAGGTAGTTTGATAGCTGCCCGACCGGGAATCGAACCCACAACCGCTTGATCGCAAGTCCGACGCCCTAACCGTTATGCCACCGAGTCGCCATATTATGTTTGTTTGCTGTTTGCATGAGTTGTGTGCTTCAAACCAAATAAAAATACTTGTGCACAGGCTGGATGCATTGAACATACGGATGATGCAGAAAGGGTCAAGCAAGGGAACTTGACACATGGGATGCCCGCAGAAGACCCAGTGGGACTGTGTCAGCAAGGGTATAGACAGTTTTGGCCTAAGTAAGTAAGTAAGATAATTTCTAGATGGCAGAGTTAAAATAGTTTACACTGCACCTGTCTTGTGCGGACGCTGAGGACAGTGACCAATGGAGAAACAAGGTAACCCGCGTTGTTTTGTGGAAAATGGCCATTAAAGCGGTGAGCAGTGTGTGTGTGTGTGTGATGTGTGTGTGATCAGCCTAACCTGGAGTACCGTGTGTGTAGTCACATAACTGCATAGATATACGTTATAAAAGGCACAATACGTACGCGGATAATTTGCCAAAGAATGCCAAGCACCAGATGTGGTTTTCCTGCCTGCAAATCCTCTGGGCCAATGTTGACGATATTGCAGCCGATTGCCTGTGCTGACGTCAGTGCCAGTGTCAGGTTTTCATGCATGTGATACACGCTCAATCTTCCCTTGTTGATAGCTCGCTCGTCGATCGTTCCTGGTTGGGAGAGGTTTACCAACTTGCTGTTAACAGGCACAGCAACATATTAGTTAGTAAGTAAGTAAAACGTAGATTTATATGGCGCATCTCATTAAAATAACCTCTAATGCGCTGGTCACACTAGTAGCGGCTAAAGAGTATTGTTTTCAGAAACCGTTTAGAACTATCGAAGCTGTCAGAATTTCTAAGTTCATCTGGCAGTGAGTTCCAGACTGCCGGGCCAGCATAATAAAAAGCCCGGCAGCCGTATGTGCTAAGTCAGCAGCAAGGCACAGTGAGATGGTTCAGGTTAGCAGAACGTAGACGACGATGGCGAGGAGCAGCATCAGAGGCTGGGATGAGGTGATCTGCGAGATACCGAGGTACACTGACACACCAAGCTCATCACATATTCACTCAGTCAGGCTGGTAAGATGGGGTTGAAAGCGTTTTCTATCATGCAACAGGCTGCATCAAGTACTCCGAGTGTTTCGCGTTAAGAACTGCAGACCTGTATTAGTTTCAATAGCATAGTTATTTATCGAACGTTTTATCAAACATTTCACGCCTTATTTGATTACTAAAGATCTTTATGGTGATCATCCCAGAAGTAACAAAAAATTATGAAATCTGGAAGTAACAAAATATTCTTAACTAAGCAAACCCAATATAGCTACCTTTTATCACACAAAGTCGAGAAAATAATTGAGTCTACTCAATATGCACTTGGACTACACTCCGGGGAAAGCAACTAATCTGATTGCAATATGACAGCCCATCTTTATTTATTAGAAGTAGAGTCTGTGACATAAACAAAGCTAAGCACAAATAGTTGTATGAAAACAAAAATAATAATCAGCATGAGGCTTACAGCAACAGTGACAAAACAGATTCATTTCATACCAGGACAATCTGGGTGAGTGAGTACCAGCTTCATCAACAAGATCATTCATTGTTGCTTATCTTTTGCTAAAATTCTCCACAATTTATTGTATACCACTGTATTCTCATTACTAAATGCAGGTTTCTTAATTACCTTCGCCGTCGCTTAGCAAGCCAAGGTATTGTGTAGCTCAGCGTCTGTTTGTCACGCTGTGTGTGTGTCCGCCGCATTAGTCTCGGCGGCGAAGGTAATGCGCTGTATCCAGTGCTCTCTAGTTTATATCAGCTAGAGCCTTCCATGTTATCTTTTACTTACACTTACACCAATTATGAAAAAATCAAGGCATAAAAGCAAACAATTTTAAAACATAACAACACAACCAAACAGCGTTTACTTAGAGGAAATCAAGCTTAACTATCAAGACATAAAAACGGTATAATTCAGTCAACAATTAAGAGTACTATAAACAAACATGCCACTTACCAAAAAATCACACCATCATTGCATCGTACATACAGATCTCTTGTTTCTGGGTCCAATGGCAAATATTTTGTACAGTCAGCATCATCAGACAAATTCCTAACAAAACAAGTATGAAAGATTACTATGGACGTGTTCTTACGGTTCAGGCCAAAACTCTCCATATTCCCTCTGACACAATCCCACCACGTCTTCTTCAGGTGTTCCCTCTCTCTAGTTCCTTCAGTCTCCGTCAATTTATCAGTAAACGAATATGCAGAAAAGAAGTTCTTTAATTCTCTCTCAACACTTCAACATTCAGCGTTCTCAGACGGCTGACAGGCTGACGTTCCCTACGACTTTTTGAACAGCTGCTGTAATGAACAGATATGTACATACAGTATTATATCAAATGCGTACCGGTAATACAATGACATTGTTCAAATGAAACTGAAGCTCATGATAATACGTCACTTCAGTGTTCTCACGCCACTGATAGGACAACAGGAAGGGCATCCTGTCCGCAAACAGACCTGCTCCAATAATTACCAGAAGATCACTTTCGGGGGACCCTGGCCTTACTTCGTGAAACTCCATAAGAAATGGCCAGTTAAATCAAATGTAGTTGTATCTCTCCTCTCTCAACACTGACGGAACATTAAAACTGAACTCATCTGCATCTGTTAACCTGTTGATCCAGTTTGAGAAAGCCACTTGTTCCTCCTTCTTCACTGTATGCGTGGTGCCCTCAGCAGATATAGCCGACATTCCTGCATAGTTGTCCAGACCGGCCTTTGTCGTCACCACTTTCTTGAACCTGCTGCCAAAGTCGTGCTGGTCTTTCAGGAGAGCATACAGCTGCAACAACAAGGAGAATTACAACTCACAACATTACACCATTGTTCTTGATGCAGAGATCAATGCACGAACATGGAAATAAACATGTCCAGCATCATCCGGCAAAAATCACTTTTCACCGGGTTTTTTGGGGGTAAAACCTGTTGAAAAACCCAGCAGAAAAACCCACTCCAAACTCAACACAATTCAACGCCAGTTTGTCATGCCAGTAATAATTAAAGATTTCTTTATGTTTACAGCTTCTAATGAATAACAAGTAACGAATTTGCAAATTTTTAGATAACCTAGGGAACTGCCGAATCAAAATACAAGCTTGGCTGATGAGCTAAATCAACCAACAAGCTTCCCAACTGCTTGTTCGAATAAAAAATCCGAAAAACCCAATAAAACCCAAAAAACCACTGGGTTGGGCTTATTTAAAAACACAGATTTTTCTGAACCCCGATCTTTATGCCTCTGCCTGCCAACGATGGGTGCGGTGGAAGCATTATGTTTTTTGGGTTGTGTTGTCCGTCCATGACTGCTTCCGTGCTTTCGTCCAGGCATGCATCATGTTAGCACAATATCTCACAAACCAATGGACAAAATTTCACTAAACTTTGGTTGACATAGTCGCGTACAAACTCCATTAGATTTTGAAGGCCGGGGTCAAGGTCAAGATCACAGGGAGGTCAAATATTTGAGTGAGTTATTGCTGTGGGTGGAAGCATACACATCGATGCTAGGGCGCAGAAGTACTGTCTACTTAAAACACGAAACCATTCGTGACACGAAACAGTGAAACTGTGGGGTGTTAAATATCAGAAGATTACAAATACAACATTAATCATACCTGATATAAGCATAATAATACTATGCTGGAAAATGTAATAAGGTTACTGTCATAAGTGCTTTTGATAACAAGATTCTGAGTCTAGATCTCACAACCCATAAGTAATCAGTAGCGGTTTACCTCTTTGAACTCCTCGAAATCAAGACAGTCATCTTTGATCTTGTTGTCACACTGTCTGATAAGATCTCGCACTTCATATGCAGGCAATTTTAAACCGACTACGGCCAATGCATCACCCAGTTCTGATATGTTAATAACACCGCTGCCATCAACATCAATCTGTACAGTATCAAAACACCATTATAAACAGGACCTCACACGAACACACACAGATACACAACCGTTTTAACGGCAATTTTCTAGGTTTAGCATGGGTTAGAGATCAGTCCCCAAATAGTTTCCAAGAACACGTTTGGGAGGTTACAGAAGGCGCACTTATACAAGCCAGATGCTACTCCTGATGCCATGTCAAAGCACATAAAGCAGTATTAACAGGATCTGAACACAAGTGAGACAAATGCATTGTTAATTATTATAAATGTACAAAACTACAGTTTATGCACATGTTAACAGCGACGCACGCAGTGACTAACACATCGAAAACAGCAAAAATCATAAAAAGGTGACATTACCCACCATCGCATTGCCTAAATGTCAATGTTGTGCTGCTGAATAATGTCACCTTTTTATGATTTTTGCTGTTTTCTTTTGCTGCCTGTAAAAATTATCGGTTTCCGCAGACTTTAATTGACAGATGTTATTAAAACTATCTATTCTGTAACTATTTTGCTTAGTAAAGCTCAGTTTTGACACTGCTGCATAGTTATATGATACTGATGTGAAGGTTGCTAATCGTTGTGTTGCTCTTGTCTAACAGTGGTATGTGTCTAACCACACAAGGCCTGCATTACCGACGGGCTTTGATGAACCTCGTTTTCCGCGGTGTGGGCCTACTGGTACAGTCACATAGTCGGCACGTGGTACTGGCTCGGCCGAGAGCATGCCTTGCAATGCCGCCCAGCAGAGTCCCCAGTAATAACAGACTCAGTACGTCGGCTAATCCTTATACGGCTTATGACGGCCTTTGACACCTGGATACAGGCACAGTGGGCTCGACAGTAAAAGGGTCTCAACGAACAACCAAAATAAGCAACGACACAACGAAGCGTTTACCGATTTGAAGACCGTAGCTAATTCGTCCAGCTGTTCCTGCGTCAGAATTAAACTGTTCAGAACTTCACCCTCCATGACCAGAAACGCACACTTACCGGTAATCAACGCAACTTTTACATTCAGCGCACGTACGGCACGCAGAGGGCGTGGTCGCTACGCTGGTACCTCACTTACCATAAATTCGCGCACCTGCTACTGCATTGATAAATGAATATGCATAAAGACTGCTTGCCGTATTATCATAGTACATGGAACCGGGTTTTATGCATCCCGCTCCCGCAGACGGACCGTATAATCGATATTGTTACGTTAAAGAGACATCAATTAAATTATGAATAATTCATATGTTTCTACTCACTATGAAATGAATTCAAACTGTAGCTTCTGATTTCCGCAACAGGTAAGCTTACTCAATATAGTAATATACCGCATCAGTGGATCACAGTTAATTGATATACTTCTAATTAGGGCCAACGCGTCTTGCCCGTCCAATCCAATCCAATCCAATGAGTATAACGGAAGCAGGCCAAGGCCTCTATTTCCGTCTCTTTCTAAAATTTAAAATACAAAAACACAAATAAACTCTAACTGAAATTATTTTACACTTCCGGTA
>Ga0209679_1000909_pt1 | contig 11714 bp, 8 predicted proteins | sample WorMetHEROISLAND_4_FD_187408 | JGI IMG/M metagenome (GOLD analysis project Ga0209679, IMG submission 187408) | Marine gutless worms symbiont microbial communities from Max Planck institute for Marine Microbiology, Germany - Olavius sp. 2 HERON... ...
CAGGCGACATCTGGTGAATACGTCCGAAAACGGAGAGAGGAAAACAGCAAGGGAAGTAAGAAGAGTATTGCATTTTACAGTTTTGCACTGATGACTAACTTCAGAGCAGAGTTGTAAATTTTCCGGAAATTTAATTTTGGAGGAAATTTTCCAGAAATTTCCGGAAATTTATTATTATTAGGGAGAGCTATTGAAACCACTCTCAATACCATCAATGGGAGCTGTTTCTGTGAATTCCGCTTACGTTACGTTTGAAAGCCTTCTAGCGTCATATTGACGTAACTGATGTACTAAACTGACATGTAGTTAACAGTAAAATGTTACATTAAGCTGTTAAAACTTATAAAAATGAAGGTTGTTAGTGTAAAGATACGTTTGCAACTACGAAAGGTACGTCGCAAATTATGGCATAGTTTGCGACCAAATCTGCGACTGTCGCACCAGCGATTTGTTTCGTGAATAACGTGCAACATCGCAAAACCGATATGTGATCGTCGCACGTGCGATCTCAGTTTGCGACCTTTAATGAATAGGCCCCCTGCACTGCTGGCAATTTAATGCTGCCATCTGTTGAATGGAAATGCAGCAAGGTTGCAAGTAACAACAATTACACGAAAGACAACCAGTGAATCAGCCACATCTACAAGAGATGAGTCTAGGCCACAAGTGACAAGGCCAAGGTCAATGTCAAGGTCAGAAGAATCAGTACCAAGGCTAATGCCAAAGAATAACTCACAAAACCAAGAATTACTAAAGCTGATGGATAAATAAGTACTAACTACCGGCACATAGCAAACATCACAGGTTGGTATTGATGTTATTTGTCAACAGATTTCGCTTATGCCCGGTTTTTGAAACTTGAGTTATCCCGAGAATCTCGAGTTATCCCTGGAACAAGAAACAACAGCGTTTTAGTAACAGCAAATCTCGAGTTATCCTCGGAATAACTCGCCGAAAGTTACCCCGCCATTATCGGTGGGATAAACTGAGGATAAACTCCGAACAAGAAAAATGGCCGCTCACTTCGACGACAAAGATGACGATTTGTGGTAATTGGCTGAGTCGTACATGGACTTATTTCCACCAAGCCATCGTGCCAATCGGTTAACAGATTTGGATGAAGTCGAATTTCGCGAACGATTTCGTAATTCCAGTGTTTGTAAACGATTTGGTATCCATGACAATTAGCTCCATAGATATGAATATTCATGTCTATGCTAAGCTAGCTGGTCATGACGTAACGTAAGCTAATTATGCTAAACGGCAACCACGTCACGCCAGGTCACGTGGCCGTACTGACCAATCAGATGCTTGTTTACAAACACCGCCAAGTTATACCGAGTATAGTTACCCCGAGTATAAAAAAAGTTGCTAAAACGCCAAAACTTAACCCGAGGATAAACCTCGGAATATCCTCTGATCTCCGAATAACTAATCCGAGGTTTATCCTTCGTTTCTAAAACCGGGCATTAAACTATTAGTTAGCAACTTTTTAGGTAACTTTTGCCCATCACTGGCAGCAGCAAGAAAAACGAGGATAAACGTAACGAAGACTAAAGTGATGTGTACTTCACAGCAGTGCAAAACCAAGGTAAAGTGTTTGTTGATGGGCAACTTAATCAGTTTACATACATTGGCAGATTAATTTCAGAAGATGGATAATGCACTAAAGAGATTAGCAACAGAACTGGGTTAGCAAAAGAAATATTCACGTACAAAAAGAAAATATTAACTGACAAGGTGAATCTAGACTTAGAGAAACGGATTGCCAAATGTTTGGTTTGGAGTGTAGTTTTGTACGCAGCAGAGACAACGTCAAATGTTATTAAACAAAAATTATTAAACAACGAAAGTGCAGATGACTTGGTCATGTTCTCTGACATGACGTGTTACTGCAAGACATACTTGAAGGAAGAATGACTGGTAAGGGACGGAGAGGAAGAATGAGACTGGAGATGATATGATGATATTTATTTAACGTCGCTTCTCATATCAATGATGATGAGTGACACCGACAAAATAATGTCAATAACAGTAAATGTCAATAGTCAGCACAAGCAATACATTTTCAGTAGCCTGACTATACACAGACTTCAACTCAGGTATAACGTTTAAATGCGCACAAGCATGCAACATTTTTTCACACACTGGGCTGTAGGGACAACCCAAGAGAAAATGGAGATGACAAGCAATAGCCTATATGTAATGGATCTTGATATGAACTACTGAAGAAGCAAGCAGAAGATAGATGCTCCTGAAGAATTCATTGGAATGATGGAAGTCATTGACCTGCTATTACAGCTGAACACCAGAAGGAAGGAAGGAAAACATTAGCCATAAAACTTTCCAAAATGTCTATGATGTATCATAGTAACAGACCAAAAAGTTGTGACTAATGATGCAAACCATACCGCCAAGTACAAAGTTCAGTAAAAGATACAGATGCCATATATCGGTAAACTGGTCAACAGGTCAAAGACAATTGGAAAAATGGGCTCAAATGACAGTCAAATGACACAAATCGGGCACTCACTCACTATCATTACAAACTTTGTCGAAAGTCACACTATTGTTGACAATGCCTGCAGCGTGTCCAGAAAGACCAAGAATGGCTTTGGCTAAGTCCGGAGTTATTCAGCTGTGGAGGAAATACTCTTATTTATAGGGTGACCTAGACCCCTTCTAATAAAGTGTACCTTGGCTAAGGGTACCTCCACCCTAAAAAAACAGCTCAATCTACCCAGACGTTTTGGAACAATTCATCATGGATAATTCAAATTTTCAGTCGTCTCCTGGCCTTTCCAAATATTACTGTAATTTTCATATTTAAAAAAATTCTACAAGACCAAAAAACAGCACCAACCATGTAAGCAAAATTCAAAAAAGTCACACAAACCCCCAAATTTGGATATTGGACCCGACCCTAACAGGTGTGAGCTTGACCGACACAGATCAGACCACAGTTCAGCCAAGTGCCACCTTGATCCAACCTGCAACTTAGCTACAAGTCAGCTAAGTGACCAAACCACCAACTAAATATAGAGCTACTGAAAGTGAAGGGACCACAATAATATGAACATAATTTTTCTCTGCAACAATATCATATAATTCCATTGACTATCAACCAATGAATACAACTTACTGTGCAAGCAGCATCTGCCTGTTATACAAGCAGTATGTAGCCGACTGCAGGAGAAATGATACTGCTTTATCTCTGCCAAGGAGACAAGCAAACATTAACGGTGTATCTCCACTTTGAGAATCTCGCAAACTATGGTCGTGCTTTGGCTGAAACAGAAACATTAAAAGTGTTAACTGAAACAATAAATGGAACAAATCAAACAGATGACAGCAAAAATAAGCAAATGTCCACCCACTCAATAAATGCCTTGTCACGCTTCTTCTTCTTCTTCTTTTGGTTGTCTGTTAGAAGCAGGTCCTTGACTACCATCTCTACTGTCTTATTTTCCACATTGATCTGTCCTCAGCCTCCCTCTTCACAGAAGCATAGTCGTTCCCATCCGCCAAATCGTCGAGCAACTGTATTCTTTTCCTTCCTCTTGTTGATCTTCTTGTTGATCATGTCACGCAATTTTCAAATATTCTGTGAGATCTCAGATCACAAATAACTACAGCCACTACAAGGATAATGAATGTTTTATCAAAATGCAGTAAATTATGAATATAAATCCATAGATTCTGTGACTCCACACAGGATATGATTCACTGATAATACTGCATGACTCACTGTTTAACTCGCCCGTGTGCCGCAGTTTCTCCAGGTTAGGCCAGTCGCCAAAACAAAACTTTTGGCAATGTTGTGTCAAGTACACTGAGTCATTCAAGTACCTGGGTGTGCAGCAAACCTCTGACCTCACACTCACAGATACAGCAGACATTGATGCAGAGCTGTCCCGTGCCACAGCATATTTATGTCACTGTCAAAAGTATTGTGTAGCACTGCTCTGCTGCTCTGCTTGTCAAGTTGCATGTGTGAAGTTCTTCCAGACTCTGATTGTGTTGTGAGTGCTGGACACTGTCTCATGCTGTGTGTGACACTCTCGTGCTGTATGTGACACACTCACGCTGAGTGTGACACTGTCTCATGCTGTGTGTGACACTCTCGTGCTGTATGTGACACACTCACGCTGAGTGTGACACTGTCTCATGCTGTATGTGACACTCTCGTGCTGCGTGTGACACTCGTGTTGAGTGTGACACTGTCTCGTGCTGAGTGTGACACTGTCTCATGCTGTATGTGACAGTGTCTCATGCTGTATGTGAACAGTTCAACCATGCCAACTCATCACTCGTCGGACAAGCTGGTGATCTTGGCTGTCTGCAGCACACCAGCTGTGCCAAGCCATACATCTCTGCCACTTGGTACCAGAAGTGCCTCAGCAAATGCCCTCAGTCCACTGCAGTGATTACAGGCTAAACCTGTCAATAGTTTTTACAAGATGGATGCCCTTCCTGTCGCCCCACCAGGGTGTCAGAGCACTGAAGCATGAAATCACTGCAAGACAGATAACACTGCACCAATGTCAGCAGTCACAACTGAACTAGAGACACTGCCAGTCGCTAGATGGCAGCACTGGTAAGGTGTGGATGTCCCATGTCAACAGGTAAGATTTCAGCAGGGCTTGAAAGTATAAACAGTCAGTTTGTTGTTGTTTTCACCACTACATGGTCGAAGGGGCGTCTATACCCACCTAGCCACCAGACGCAATCCCCTTCAATTTGCTACTGCACAGTGACAAAAATGTAATTCTTGGCTGCAGTCAAAGTTTCACACGATTTACTGTTACACAGTAGGCTTATTCTTTGTCACATTCAGGCTGCATCCACAGCCTGGATACCTGACTAACTGGAGGCACAGTGAGGCTTGAGGAGGTCAGATGAGGTCAGATAAATGTCATCCAACACAGACACCAATGGTCACATATGTATCTGAGGCAAACTGATTTGCAGAGCCCTAACAAAAAAACTATTTTTATGAAGGAAAATTGATGTAAGTATGAAAATTCAGAGAAAAGGTCTAAAAAGCCACTAAAAACAAACCAAGAATGTGCTCTGAAGTCTTGCAAGTCCCTTCTTGTCTGCAACTGCTTCAAACACAAGTTGAGAATGTGTCCGACGATGTGTATCAAGCAGATGTTGAATTCCGTGATAGTCAGAGCAATGATATAATTCTCCACTTGGCTGCAGAACACTGGGCGATGCTCCATTACTTAGCAGCATATTTACTAGCTCACTGTCACCTGCAGTTGCAGACACATGACAGGTATCAATGAAAAATTCATTAATAATAACCCACGTGGTACTACATTCACAAAAACAATCACATCATTAATTAACGTGTAGAAAACAACAACTAGATTACTGTCAGTGCTTTTATGATGTTGGCTGAGTGACAAGAACGACAATCCAACCTGTAAAAATCCTCTTCCAAGAACTACCAAAAGTTCAGCCAAACCTAAAATAACTCCAGAAAATTTGCTGGTTAAGTAGAACTGGAAAGTAGCAGTATCAGCAGTAGTACTTAGCAGTAGGAGTAGCAACAGCAGCAGCAGCAGCAGCAGCAGCAGCAGCAGAGATGCTCAATGAAGTAAGTTGTCAAAGAGAGAAAGAAAGCAGTAATATCATTCTAGCGGTTTGAGCACTACTAAAGATAAGAACCTTCTGGTCACAAACTGGAAACACACCCCTAGCAGCGTCATCAGTGTCTCTGTCTGTCTGTCTGTTTGTCTGTCTGCTTTTGTGTACCGGTATGTTACCGTTTTTATATTTTCTGAACTTTGCAACTAAAGATTTTATATTATACATATACATCAACATCATCATTTTATTTTGCCAACATATACATACATACACAATACGTGTTCTTTTTATCTAAGAATATACCAAAATGCTCCATCCAGACCTGTGGGGAGAGCCCAACCCCAGACCCCCAGCTGAATTGGAGAGGGGCAGGGAAGGAATAAAAAGGGTTGAAGCAAATGGGATGCACCCAACGCTCTTGCTTCATCCATACATACGAAATCCTGTAGGTACCTCTATCAGTAGCCAACATGAGTGGCGATAGACCGTCATATATACATATGAAATCCTGTAGGTACCTCTATCAGCTGCCAACATGAGTGGCGATAGACAGTCAAAGTTGAGTAGATTGACTGGAAGGTCGTTGTACATATGCATCAGTTCTGATCGTCGATCATCATATACAGCGAGGAGGAACTGGACAACGCTGATGTGACCACCAGCGCAGGCAACATGAAGCACTGTGTTACCAGTGCTTGTGTGTCGGCTTGTAATATCACCGTTCCACTGTAATCATAACAACTTGGCATCACTGCAAACTGGGGGTTCCAACACCCACATTTCTCCTTGCACAAGTGTGACAGACATACAGACAGACGGACATGCTACAATAACATCTGTTGCAATAGGCGGAAACACTTTCACTAATAACAATAATAATAATAATGCCCAAAGTCATTTGGCAATAGACGGCATCATGTGACCTGAGGGTTCCAACCCCCAAATCTCCCATTCCCATGGGGTAACCAGAGCTCCTGTCTAATACAGTGTTACTTGGGACCACAAGAGTGTCCCTGCCAAATGCATCTCATTCAGTCCAATGGCTTTAGCAGGGTGCGCAAGTGTGAAAGACATATAGACGGACAGATAGACAGACCACGCAATGGCAACATCTGTCGTAATATGTGGACTCACTTTCAGCAGATGCCATCTAATAATACTAAAAATTATGACAATAATCATAATTAATGGCAATGATCATGATGCTGTCATCATGGCACAGCCATTGCAACAGTTCACTCAGTTCATACTGTGCCAAGAAGCCAACTCACTTGGGCCACAAGTCTGCTTGTAGGCTGCTATCATCTACACCCACCACCACCATCAGCCTGAAAGCTGATACTATTTTACCATCCCACAGATGGCAGAAGGCTGAGTCAAGCTGGGCACTGTGCCCAAGGGTGTACATTAGTACAACAGAAGGTAAACAGATGCCTTGTAATGTCGTGCCATCTCCATTTGACAGCTCACAAGCAGTGCCCACCCATACTGTTGATTTTTTCTGACTCACGAGAGCAATTCCCAATGTCACCAGAGACTCACACGCCTACTAGTCTTAGCAGTTAGCAAACAGAAAACCAAAAAGACCCAAAAAGGTCGTATCGAGAAATTAAGCATGCCTCAGTCACAATGCTTTAATGCTTCACGAACTACGAAACAGCATTTTCAGTGTTTGTTAACATCAACAGCATGCACAAGTTACAGCAATAACATAAAGCAAAAAATTAAGTAAAAAAGTTGTTGCCTCATAAAGTAGATGTACGACATTCAGGTGACCATACTGTGCTGCTAAATACAATGGCCAGTCACCAGCGCTGCTCTGAAACAGATGAAAACTGAGACACATTAGACATTATATTACACTTGTCTACTGCTGTTAACCTCACTGCTAAGATACACACCCTCTAATACTGCTCTGGCCAGTCAGCCAGCCAGCCAATCAATCAATCACAATGTCCAACCATGTCACACGTGGTCTGCTGACTGTAGCTGAGCATGAGCGCCAACCGTCTACATGGACATCATTAAACTATTCTGGAGTTTGACTTTATACCCAGTCAAACACTCTTTATTCAACTGTCCTAGTAAAACATTATCAATGAACTGTCTTGACAGTAATTCACTCAGACACCAGCAGTCAATGTGTGAGGTCCAGTTTCGCTAAGAGGTAAGTCTAAGACCAAAGTCAAAAATTTGGTCTTACATACCAGCTGAGATTCTCAGACTTAACGAATGTTGCTAATATCAATAATAATTAGAAATAAATGGGAAATGAAAAATATATATTACACATCAAGTTACTTATTTAATCAAAACTTTCCTGCAATTATGCTGCGGCGCATGCAAATGACGGGCTACGTGAAACTTACATCACAAGTGAAGTCATTCTGATTTACAGCAATTTATTTTCGATATTCTTACTGCGCTTTAATTTACTGCTCTATAAACACCACTAAGACCGACTTGACTTCTGTTTGGTCTAAGGCCAAACTTAACTCATAGGACTTAACAGAAAACTGTATTTGTGTAACACTGGGAGTTCCCAACACTCTGCTGCTGAGTTCAATGTAAGGTCTGTCATAACTTTGGTCTCGATTTAAGTCAGGTCTAAGATCAAACTAAAGACCAAAGTTTGGTCTTAAGTCTAGTCTTAGAACAAATCGTCGTCACGAGGTCAAATTCCGTCTTAAGTTTGTTCTAAGCCCAAACTTTGGTCTTAGACTTACTTAGTGACTTTTGTCTTCGTGAAACTCCACCTCACCAATGTAACGTGCTGTACTGTTGCTGATCCGGTGACATTGTTTTGACATGTGACCACGAAGATCAGAAGACAACTTGTTATCAACAACGTCCCAGCACAGAACGTCAATATGACAGTTTGTGACTAAACAGAAATAGTCAGACAGACTGCGCCATGTTCTTATTTACTGGTAACAAACTGTCTATGTGTATCACTCCTCGCTCAAAACTAACTTTAAACATTAACATTTTGCTTGAGAAATTGCACGAAATAATACCTGCCAATCTGGGAACCAACTACCTAACCTACCTTGCAACATTATTGATTTTAGCTCACTGAATAAATTCAAAAGGAGTTTGTACTTCTGTAACCTTGATGCTTCTTTGCTGGTACATTATGTTTAGATACTGTAATACAAGTTAATGTAATACCAGACTGTACGTAACTAAGTATGTTTGTGTGTGTGTGTGTGCGTGCGTGTGTTTATGTGTGTGTGTTCTGTGCAATATTACTAGTTAACATTTTTTTATCTGGTGCTTTCTATCTCCTTGTTACAAGTTTTTACTTACTACTATTTATTGCCACAAGTATGCTATTTTTTGGAAGCACGAGGATAGAAAGACATATCAAACTAGGTCAGGATATACAGAATGTTAAAGACTTTGTGTACTTGGGAAGTCTGGTGTCATGGAATAATAATTGCAGCAAAGACATTAAACGTAGAATTGGCAAGGCAACTGCTGCATTTGAAGGATTCAGGAAAGTGTGGCAGAGCAAAGAAATCAGGATTCAGACCAAGACGAGGATACTATCTGTATGTGTAATGAGTGTCTTGATGTATGCGGCTCAGACATGGACACTGAAGAAAAGGGGCATGAACTGACTCCAGGCTTTCAAAACAAAATGCCTAAGAAGGTTACTGAACGTAAAGAATACAGATATCATCAAAAGAACGGGAACAAGCATCAATATCATACAGAGAATTATTGAGAGAAAATTGAACTTCTTTGGTCACATATGCAGGACGCAAGACGACAGACTGCTAAAGCAAGCTGTTTTTGGCATAATGGCTGGCAAAGACCTAAAAGAAGGTGGACGGACGACCTAATGGACTGGTGCAACAAGGATATTTGCATCCTGCATGGACTGGCGATGGACAGAAGGAAATAGAGCCATTTTGTGAAATATGTCATGGACACCAACGGACATTGAGCCCATGGAACAAGAGACACAGAAAGAGAGAGAGAGAGAGAGAGGCTAGTTTAGGGCAACTATTATTGCAGCTGATGCCTTTTTAGTAAGATTTAAGATTTAAGTCTTCATGTATCATCAACTTCATTACACTGTTTATAAGTGAAAAATGGCAATTTTTTGTTTACTTTGCTAACAGTAACTGAAGTGCAAGCCAGCCTTCATTAACTGAACAGCAGATAGCATAGTTTACTCAGAGACAAAAGGCCAGAATGAGCCATGGAATTTGGATGATTTTCCACGGTGAGCTGCAGAATTTCTCGAACTGGCCCTCGGAATTTGGCAAAATTTTCCGCCGAAAACTGTGGGTCCTGCTAACCAGTAAGCCAGCCAGTCATTAATGCAATTTGATGAAAGCATAAATCATTACTTGTAGATTGACGAAATCTCCATCTTCAAGAACAGAATAAATGCCGTCAGCGTTGCCACTCACAGCCATCTCAAACAACGCCGGCGTCACCAGCTCTTTCTGGCGTCTGCATCATACACACCACATGGTCGACCAAATTTCATAACTTCATAACTTCGTCAAATATTTAGCAATTTCCTAATTCTTTCAGTGGCACACCCAGCATCACTTAAATATGTTGCTACCCTACCTCGTGAATATTAATATTCAAAACCGGACATCAATATTTCAACAGTACTATTATATTCCACAGCATTTAAGATGCAGCTGTGTCTTTAATGATCACATTATTGCAAATTTATTGCCAAGAATGTCAACAAAAAATTGTGAAAATCGGTCAATATTTGATTTATGACAAAAACATTTGGTGGCTAACTTTTTGGACCACTCTGTATAAGTGGGTTTCTTGCCAGTTTATGCTCGAAAACAATTTCTAACAACTGGTGCTAAAAAGCTAACTTCAGGACACTTTCTGAACAAGTTATAACAACACAACTCAAAACTGTTACTGCTGTTTCAAGGGAAGTGGCATTCGGTGCTCTTACAGCTCTTACAGTGGCAGTTGATGTAAACCAGCGAATGGCCAAGCTCAGCTTGCCTGCCTAGTCAGCTAGCAGCCCACCTCACCAAACACAGCAGCAATACACTGAAACTACAGGGTGTTTAAAACTGCTAACAATATGCAGAGAGCAGTAAATATTCAGGGGCCGTATGCATAACACTGTCGTAAGGTAGTATGGAAGTAGGCCTATGTCGCGACTAACTACTTTGAGACTAGCGACTTACGTCCGACCGTATGCACTTCACCGTCGCAGAACCGCAACTAGCTAGTCGCAATGTAGTTGACGTCGGGTAATTTTGGCTTTGGAATTTCATAGCAGACATTCGCTGTGCGCATGCACGATCCATGGTTTTATCATGGTGAAAGATGGTTTTATCAACTTTTCGTCTGCTACAGCCAGAGACCTATGACTATAGAAATGCTGTCGCTACAGCTATCGCAAATAAACGAACATTATCGAACAATAATGTATTTTATTCGATGCATTTTATTAACAGAATTATTATTATGATTGTTTATGATTATTACTGAGCATGAGTTAAGGTACGTCAGGGTTACTTGACGAACATTCACTAGGTGTCGACTGTGATCTACAGGCTAGCACAGGGCATCTAGACAGAGAATATGACGGATTGCGAAAGGTGTTCGTTGCTTGAGTCAAGAAAATTGTTAAGCAGGAGACATACAAAGATATGGGGAAGAAAAGCCGACCTTTGTGCAAGTTAAAAACTTAAGAATATAATATATACGTTTTATTCTGTTTATTAGACCAGATAAAGTAGTTCACCGAATTCACTGAAGCCACTGTGTGCTATAGTAGTGGCTTCAGTGAAGTATCGTATCGTATAGGAGTAGAAAAACTACTTTACTTAGTGTTATAAACAGAATAAAACGTTGTATTCTTACCTGCACGAACATCAGGTTTTCTTCCCCAAATCTTTGCATTTCTCCCGCTTAACAATTTTCTTAACTCAAGCAAGGAACACCTTTCATAATCCGCTAAATTCTTTATCTAAATGCTCAGCGCTAGCCTGTAAATGATGACGGCGACACCTAACGAATGTTTAGCGTCAATCACAAAATACGCTGTATAACAAGGTAAAAATGACAAATAATTTGTAATTAATACACGGAGGTGGTCGTCGTCCAAA
>Ga0209679_1000910_pt1 | contig 11713 bp, 7 predicted proteins | sample WorMetHEROISLAND_4_FD_187408 | JGI IMG/M metagenome (GOLD analysis project Ga0209679, IMG submission 187408) | Marine gutless worms symbiont microbial communities from Max Planck institute for Marine Microbiology, Germany - Olavius sp. 2 HERON... ...
ATTTAAGCAATGAACACACCCACTCGATGTTGAAGAAGTGATTCCGGCTGTCGAACACAGTGGTTCAGAAGCTGCTTCAAGAGATAATATAATTATCGACAGACATCACAGACGACAACACTTCACCATATATATGGCAATGACTGTTAATGAATAGCAAATTTACACACATTTTGCGGACTGCGCAACGTATGAAATGACGAATGAATTGCTCAAGAATACCACTTCACTACTGAGCCAGTTGCAGTATGTTGCATGTGCAATGCTGCAGTGTGCTTTCTAGCGAAGGTTTCTAACGATAACAACACTTACCGGAGCCAATGTCGTCGGCCGAGCGCCGTGTGGCAGCAGATGACGTCGTACTGGTCAGCCAACCACACAATTAATATCACATAGAAGCCAGTGGCTGCCTCACTAAACAACTCAGAGATGAGAGCCTCGACCCCTGCCAGTCAACAAAACTATCAGTGACTATCTCAACATTACTAAAGGTCACATAAAACACTCTGCCTGTGTACAGAAGCACTGTTATCAGTGACACTCTGCTTCAGACTTATAATCAACAGCATTATCAGCAAAAATGAAAACAATGATATCTGGCCACTGACAACAAGAAGAAATACGTTCCATAGAATGAGGTTGATGCCACAGTATACATGTTGTGTTTAATTCTTGTTAGTTAATACCTTACATGCTTCACTGATGTCAACAACAACTCCCAGCCTTCACTCTTACCACATGGGTCACATGGCATCATAAATCACGTGACCATTTGACACGTGACACATGGTTTCCCACAGGTGATCAATTTGAATCAATTGTCTATCAAGCATATCGGTAGTTTTCGAGCCTCAAACATTTTGGGGTCATGACCTTGATCTTTCGGGGTCATGTGACATCACTGGTCACTCACAATAGATGGTTTTCTACAGGTGACCTTTTGAAACCATGATTGCTGAGACATTTTGTGTCAAACATTTAGCCAAGTCTATTCCCATTGAAATGCACTGATAGACACTTTGCAGTTTAGGGGCCGAAATATGGAATTGTAGTGTTTTCAATAACCAATAACTGCCACAATTGGTCCTTGTTACAGTGGTGTTCGGACCGTCCAATGAAAATACATTACAGGGTGAAAAACTGGGGCAAAATAGGATGGGTCATCAGATTTTGACCCCCTAACGAAATAGTTTTACTTTGTCGGCCCATCACCTCTGTGCAATATTTCATCAAAATCAAATAAAAATTGAGACTGTGGTAGCAATGAGACAGACAGACAGACAGACAGAAAGATGCAAGTAATTGTATTTTTTTATTACCTTATAATCTGTCCCATGTTATGCTATAGCAATAGGACAAATAAAAACATAAACATTTATCAGATACACAGTGACAGCGCCAGTAATAACATTTGTAACTGCAAGTGAAAGCAATCAGTGTGACAACAGTATTAGCAAGTACGCCAATATCTTTAACTGACAGAGAAATTAAGCACTGCGTGAACAACAGTCGCATTTGCAACAGAGCTCTAGCTGAAGTTTAGCTAGACTGATCAAGAGAGTGTGGGATATTTTGTAAATGCTAAGCAGTAGGCTAGCTGAGAGAATGACAAGTCTGTGTTTGGTTCTCTAGATTGCTAGATTGCAGCTAGACCGGCTTGCAAAATAGAAACAGCTACTGGCTGCTAGTCAGTCAGTCAGTCCGCTATAGTGTTCTAGCATGTAGCTGCTAGTAACTTTGCATCTGATGGTTGAACAATCAACATCGTTTCGGAGTGTTATCAACATTAAACACTGAAACTCTGTCTATCAACAAGTTGCTCTATCTCTGAATACATCTGAGCTAATTCCCACCGCACAAACACGCTTCCATTGTGGTGGAGTACAACCAATCTTCAGTCCTCGCATTGTCTACATTGGAACAATGATGCATAGGGGACTCTGTCGTGGTCGATCACCAGATTGATGTTCTTGCTATAATGGCGCTTACATCTATCCGTCGTCTACACTCCAGGTCGATGACGATTTTATGCTCAATGGACTTCAACAACATTGACAGTGATCGTCAGATTGAGCAGAATCCACCGAATCCGACGACGATTGGGGAGCTTCCAGGAGATGTTGGCTCCTCAGTGATCTGGACTTTTTTTCGACAGCACAGACAACGAGGGACACTGAATCAGACGACCTACCTCAGCGCCCGTCAAACTTTACTCCAGACACAACGTCCAGTATCTATCACTGTCATTCTTTGTTGTCACGACGCGTGGCTCGGGTCACTCTATGATGACGTGAGCGATGAGTCAACGGGTCAGTCACTGTGTGGTAGTTGACATCGCCGCACGCCGCCGTCTATTCCACTCGATGTCCGACGATCCTCTCGACCAGCCTAGCTAAACCTCAGAGTTCTGTTGCACACTGACCAATGACAGCCAACTGACCATAGTCATAACAACGTACTGACCAATAAGAGCTAACAGTGCAGTCATCAGTGGCGCCAGTGGGAACAGAACGAAGACCGTTCTATCAAACACTTGTAGGAAGTCGACTGCAAAACATCACACACATAAAACACACTCATGAAGGGATGAACATATTAATCATGTGCGCATCTGGAATGTGATGGGGCTGAGGTTCCAATCACGAGAATGTACGGAGACACTTACTTCTCACTTGATCACCAGTTTTACGACAAGTTTAAGATGTTAATACTGACAAGAGACCAATGGGAGGATACAGATGCACTAGTGGTACCTGAGGGTGCTATAACCATTGACACAGACGGATCTAGCGAACCTCGCTGTATGGGGGCGGGCATCTTCTTTAATGGACTGTCGGCAGATTTGAGTATACCTTTAGGAACATATGCCAGTGTCTTCCAAGCAGAGACGTATGCCATAATGAAATTTGCAACTGTCTTATAGACACTAGATCTGATGAATAGCCAAGCAACTATTAGAGCTATATGCAAACCTAAAACAACTTCCAAACTCGTGTATTAGTGCAGCTGCGTTAGCTACAACACACCCTGTTTGTCTAACCTGGGTTCCAGGACATACTGGAAAACAGGGCAATGAACGGGCAGATCAGCTGGCACGACAAATATGTTAACCTTTATAGGTCCAGAACCATCACTGCCGATCTCACATACGGTGATAAAAACGGCAATATGGGATTGGGCCTGTAAACAGCATAATAAATGCTGGCAAGATATACGGACATGCCGGCAGACAAAGGAAATGATCAAGGACAGATGCCGTAGGAGGGAGAGTGATCTGTTGAGATTACCTCGACAGACACTCAGACTTGTCATAGGCGTCCTGACGGGACATGCATGCTTGAACCGCCATTTAAGCATAATTGACAATAAGGGATGCTATAGCAAAGCGCGCATGCCAATAGACCACACTGCCAGCAGCAAAAAATGTTCAGCAGTAAGTCTAGTTGACAGCAATATAAGGTTGCACACATTCCTGCAGTTCCTTGTAGAGGGGGCATCAAAGAAAATCTGGTGTTTGAAATGGGCTTTTTAGCATTTCCATGTGGATATCTTTGACATCTCGAGAGTTGTGACCATTATTAGGCGGCATCATGACAGCAATTTGGCCTACTGCTACCGGTGTTACCGTAGCATGGTCTCTCTACCTCTGTCACACTCATGTGACCTGTTAAGACTGATGGACAGAATGAGATGTCATTTGGCAGGGACATTTGTGTGGTCCCAAGTAACACTGTTGTATTAGACAGGGGCCAGGTCCCCCTTAAGAAGGGGAGATAGGGGATCAGATTGGGGGATCACAGCTCCCAGTCAAACTGCCAATTGCAGCCAAGCCGTTACAGATAGCAGAATTGTTATTGTAGACAGCTGATAAGAACTCAGCAATGCATGATCCATTGGTAACCATCACCGTCCCCATACGACTTCTCCTTCTCCTAACTGAGCTACTTACTCATAGAAACACATAGCTGATGCCCTGTTTACAAGCAGTAGTGAGCTGCTTGTTTTTACAGAAATACAGCAGAGAACAAGGAACAAGATTAAAGTTGTGATGGAGATTTTACAAGGTAGGACAATTACACACATCATATAATGTGGGCTAATTATACATTCCCTTGTTGCAGATTTCTCATAGTATGTGTGCCAAAATTATGAAAATCAGTTGGCGTATGTCACAGTTTTTAGTAAAGACAACGTAGGCCATGTTTGAGACACAGCATAGTTATTAGTTAGTGCCCACTGTTGCCTTCAGATGCTAGTAATTCAACTGTCTTCTTTCATCACATTTTAAATCCCTTAATTCAAACAACATCGACAAATTACTAGACAGCAGCAGTAAGTGAAAGCAATTAGCACAGAATCACAGATTTACCGATGAAAACAAAGATCTGATGGTGAGAGTAGCGAAGTAGCATAGATATAGACATCGTCTATGCACACACAGACACACATGCACAGGCACGTATGCCATACATCACTCCAGCATACAGTCAGTCCACCCAGCTACTCACAGCTGCAGCTTCACAATTTCTACCTTTCACTCTAACAAACTCAAACATTATGTAACTCTTTGTAAACCTCAAATCAGTCCTTACAAGATGAGTCATCCTGAATACTTGTAAATGGTAACTTTTTATGCATGCAAGTTGTGTTACTCCGGAACAGGTTATAATTCAGCCCCGAAATGACATTTGCTGTTCTTGGTCCATGATTCATATATCGCCCTTACATAGTTGTATAAACTGGGAAGTTTTTTAACATAATTTTTTGCTGTTTTACTGCTGATTTTCTGCCACAATACCGACATTTTGTAACCAAATTTTCGTTAGCATGGTGTCAGGGGTTGGCTGAGGTACATACAACTGATATGTAGTTAAATTTACCTATCCTGAATATCTCCAGTTGGGCATAGAATGTTGGACATTTTTCTTATACAAACCATGTAATAGCTAACTTTGTGCTCAAGTTCCAAAATTTTGGTCACTATGGCAACAAGGGTGCCTGAAGCAAATTTGAATCACATCGTTAAATTGGCCGACACCAGAAACCCTCCTCATCTGCAAGAAATTTGGACATATTTCCTGCAGCAGCTGAGTTATAGCAAGTTTTGTGTAAAAATTTCCAAATTTTCGTTACTATGACAACAAGGGTCGGTCTGGAATAAATTTCAATTTTAAATTTCAATGACACTGTTAAATTGCCTGACCTCGAGAACCCCCATTTGTTGCAAGAATCTTGGCTGTTATCTCCTATACAAATTTTTGTTACCATGCCAATTAGGGTGGTCTAGGGTAAATTTCAAGGACACTGTTAAATTGGCCGACCCAGAAACCCCCATGTGCTGCAAGCATAACTATTACCCATGGCGAGTTTTAGCAATCAATCGTCTGGAGAACGCGCGCTGAACTTGCCAAACGCACGTTGTTGATTGCTGCTCACACTGTGATGCACACTGCACAGTCTGCAGGACGACATTGTTTATGCTGATAGTCAGTTTTCCTTTAACCCTCGTGGAGCACTTCTATTTTTATGCACAGCTGTTGCACTTGGAGGTAAAAACAGCCCGAGGGATTTACTAGGAAAAACGTTAAATTTCTTTCTTTTCAACCGCGAACCTGGCAGAATCGACCATGGCAATCTCAAAGAGAGCAATTTTGAAGGTGATGGTCAACGGAAACTAGGAATGTGGCTGCCAAACTGAAAGTACTTACAGATATATACAGACTACTGAAGTCAGTGTAGTAACGAGCAGAGTCTGCTAGAGCTGTACAGTGAGTGACGGACGAGACAACCAGACAGCGGATTGTCTACTGCAGACAGTTGGTATTACACCAACTGTGCTGTGTTTCTGTCTTTGAGCTAATTTGCTCATATTTTCACTCGTGTTATGCTTTTTTCTTTTGAGTCATTTTTGTAAATATTTGTAAACACATTTGTAAATATTATTACAAAAGCGGTATTTCTGCTGATACACATACGACAGCAATCTGACCCCAAACGCTTCCATGCACAGTTTTTCACTAAATACCGACTGAGGTTTCAGATAGCAAATCGAATCAAGCCTGACAGGTGTTGTGTTATCAATTCACGCAGACATGTTGATGTAGATTAGTATGCTCACAAAGAGTATCATGAGAAACAGGGCAGGTATGTAGCAGAGCCGCGAGACCGACATGTCAACAAACTTGTAGTGGTCACCAGTTCCAATGTTCCGACAGTAACCTACCACAGCAGCACTGTTCATACATCTCAACTCAACTCACAGTACATGTCATGTCTCAACTGCAGCACGTGCTACACCAGCACCGTACACGTCTCAACTGCATCACAGAGCACATCAGCACAATACATACTTCTCAACTCACAATTCACATATCTCAACTGCAGCTTACACCACACCAGCACAGTACACCACAGATGCACAGTACAGCAGTTGCAAGTGTAAGTATACTGACTATGAGTACAAGTACTTCACAGGTGTGAGTACAAGTACTTCACAGGTGTGAGTACAAGTACTTCACAGGTGTGAGTACAAGTACTTCACAGGTGTGAGTACAAGTACTTCACAGGTGTGAGTACAAGTACTGACAGTCACATCTAGATCAAGATATTAAATTTTTTGATGAAAAGTGCCGGTATGTTCCAATTAAAATGTGGTAAAAGTCACAGTTTATATGAGTTTATAACAGTTCCTTTCAGTTTTCCCTTCAATGCTTTGATGCTGTTGGTTAGGTGACAGGAAGGGCATCCGGCCTGTAAGAACTTTGCACCAAACCCCTTAGCCATAGTAGTTGACATTAGTGGGTCGGTTACAGGCAGTAATACTTTATCACAATCCCACCTGCCCGTCAATACAACCAAGAGGCAACTGGCTGCCTCAGGTTCACGTAGAAAGTGGCTGTTAAAACAGCATGTGTGTGTGTAACAGTTCCTTTCAGTCAGTACATACAGCGAACTGTTATTCAAGTTAATTTAAGTTTTCAGTTTTAATTCACGTTCCGTCCACGTCATACACGACAGATAAGCAGTGGTGGATCTAGGAATTTTTAGAGGGTAGTGACTTTGAGACAGTGGCGTATCTGTGATGTCATGCTGGGGGGTGATGGTCGAGCGCCGAAGGTGCGAGGCTTTGGTGCGAGGATCGAGGCATGGGGGGCGGTGTCGAGGGATCAAGGAGGAAGGCACCGAGTGGTCTCTAGGGACGGGCCACTCTGCAGAAAATTATTTTGACTTCTGAGTGGAAAATGGTGCATTTTGGTGCATTCTAGGTGCTATTTTGCAGTAATCTAAAATTGTACTGACTGTTGTACTTCATTTCGGTGTGTATTCTGTCGGCATAGAAATGTTGTCAAAGCATTAAATGCATGTCATTCTTATCTCATGTCAATGATTTCATCGTTTTTGTTTGCTGTTGTTGTTTCAGTGATTTACGACGGCCTAAATAATGTAATTGATCATACAGACCAGAACTGTCAAGAAATACTGCAATGTTATGCATAGCAGACAGCATCAGTCACACTGGATCATTGGATCAATAAACACACAGACAGAGACAGTTAGAAACACCTTTTGCTGGTTTATCATCTGCCAACTGTTTAAGGCTGTACAGTATGATGTCCTCATAGCCAAGCAACTCATCCAGCAAGAACTGACTGAACACTCCACCAAAACAATCATTATTAGCTGGATCTACAACACATACATACACACACATCGCTATATAATAACACAGGCTCACATCTAAAGTTTCCAAAAAATAGCCCGCAAAAAGCTGATAATTGCCATTGTCAACAACCCCACTGTCGTTTGACGCCCGCTCCCCGGGGAACCTCTGCGAATATCCACATAAACCTTATGTTGCCAGAAACTAGAGTCATTGGCCTACATTTTTTGCCTCGATGGTATGGGTCTACCTTCAATCAATTTTTGTGGTTGGCTCTGAAAGACGCATCTTCTTTGCAACAGAGTGCATATCGGCCGCTCAAGGTCATCCAATGTCCTTGATTTTGGCACCAATTTAAAGGTCATATGCAACTTCCTATTAGTCACCAATTGTAACTTTGGTCCTATCTTGCACTGTTTCTGAGATATGGTAATTTACTGGCTGAAAATTGCAATTTTTCCTACCCCACTCTCATTTAACACCCTCGCCCGGGGTGAACCCTTTCAAACTTCTGGATGAATTTTTTATCCTGAAAATTAGACTCTTTGCGCTATTCGTCGGTGAAGATTTCGTGATCCTAGCTTGCATTGTTTTCACTCAGTGCCAACGTGTGACAGACGGATGGATGGACGGACAGACAGATGGACAACCTGATCGTAGCTAACACAGGGCTCTGCATAGCAAGCTATGCTGACGCCCTGTAAAAATGACAAAAATCAACACATAACATGACTGACTGCAGAGTAACCTCAAACTAATTTCACTGTAATAACGATTAAAAAGATGCACTCATCCACAGTGCAATGACAAGTTAATTACCAAGCAAGACCAGTTGAGTGGTGATGTTGAGGCGCCGTCGTGTCTTAGGAGACATTCGCAAAAATCCAAACTCAGCCGCAAACTCAAAGATATAGACATCACCAAGCACTGGCACAAACAGTTACACAGTAACAAAGTCCATCATCAATCTTCAAAGTAGCAAAGCACTGGCCAGTCTGCTGACTTACAATATTCCAGTGTGCAGAACATAAGCACCATGCTTGTTAAACTATTACTTTATTATTTTTATCACATCACATCTTCATAAACAAGAAACAGAATTCGGATGTAATGACGGAATAAGCAAATAAGCATACATATGGCACAGAACAATACTCACATGCCACATCATCACCATCATCATCAACAGTATCAACCAGCATCTCAAAGAATTCCAGCAGCAGTGTCAAGTGTTGCACAAATGAAGTAAAAAATGAAACTCGTGACGTGTCGCTAGCAATGGCGCTGTCATCTCCATCAGCAACAACACTCACAACATGCTGCTCAGTCTTCACTGACGCTGTTGTATCAATTCTCTCAATACCAGCATCACTTGTGTGTCTCAACACAGCAGCAGCAGCATCCATCAGAACATCTGATTTGCTGTTGTCGTCACTGCTGTTATCACCTGCTGAAACATGCTGCTTCAAGTCATCATCTGTTCACACAGCAAGCACAGCTCTCCTCTCAACTGTCAGTTACTACAGACACGTCTCCATCAGTTTGCTCTTTGCACACTGATGTCACCAACAACTGCTGCAATGTGCCTCCCCATCATTAATAAGCACAGAGACTGGATACGGGTGTCTGAATGTACAACAATTGTACAACCCTCTACACTGCTTCATCACCACTTCCACAATCACTAGGAATTTTGAGGTCAAGATTTCAACAGCAGTTTTTTTAGTGCAATCTCCGTATCATATCGCATCGTAATGTCAAAACTGATAAACGTGTTGTGTAGTCTTCATTTATGTACTTAGAATTTGCTGATTTCGCTCCCGTTTTTTACTGGCTGTGCTGGCAATTTTAGAAGTAAAAATTTTAGCACCAAGACATCAACAGAAGCCTGCTAGAAGAACATGCGCTGAAAGCGACCATCAAACAAATATTTGTATCCTAAACTATGATCACTGGATCAACAAAGTGGTACTTTAGCATGAAGATTTGAAAAACACCACAGATCTGGAATGACCTTCCTTGAAAGCCGATGGCAAGAACTTTTGCCAGTGTCTGCAGATGCAGGTAAGGCTGGAGGACACTATGAACATTTGATGACAGATTTTTCACAGTACTTCAGTGATTGTAGTTTAGCATCCGAACAATTGTTTAACTGTTAGTCGCTTTTCAGCAGGTGTATCTTTCTAGCACACTTTTGTGGCTGTTTTGGTACTAAAAATTTTATTGCCACGCGATGCACGTCATGCTAGTGCGATATTGCTATTGTATGTCGTCCGTCCGTCCATCCTCTGTAACATTGATGTACCGTGAACATATAGGCTGGACTAGTTCGAAATTAAGTACACAAATAGTTAGCGTAGGATCTTCGCTCCTGGGAGCCACAACATCGGCAAACTAGTACAAGGGAAACACCCTAAAATTTGGGTGGAATAGGGTGGGGACATGATTCCCATCGATGGCTGCTTTGAAGATGTCTTGCAACTGTGGCCACTGTTCTTCGACGTCAACTGCCGCCTGCCGCCGGTCATCGACGGCTGCTTCAAGGATGTCTTGCAGCAGTGGTCGCTGTTCTTCATCGTCGACTGCCGCCTGCCAAGTGATGGGAGTCATTGACCTGCTGTTGGAACAGCAGAATACCAGAAGAAGAACAAGAGGGTGGGGACACTCTTCTCAGGAAACCTGCAATATCTCTGAAATGGGGCAAGATAGGACCAAGGTTACTATTGATGACCAACAGGAAGTCGCACACGCGCCTTCCATTGGTAACAAAATAAACGACCTTGGATGACCTTGAAAGGCCACTGCGCACCGTGTTTCAAAACACGTGTGTTTTGGAGCCCACCAAGAAAATTTGAATGAAGACAGACCCATACTATCAGGGACGAAGATGTAGCCCAATGACTCTAGATTCTGGCAATATAAGGTTCATGCAAATATTCACGGTGGTTCTCAAGATTTTTGTAAATATTCCTTAGATTTACGTATGACTGTGCCCATATTATATTATACAGGTATGGCATGCCGTACTCTTTTTGGAGTTCACGTCTTTGGTTTAGCTACCAACAGGGCTGCCGTGAGTTCTTGAGTATAGGCATGACCAGTGGAGATGCAGGAAGCAGAGTAGTGGACTGCGATCTGCAGAATATTTGGAATCCGTGGAAAAACTGTGGATCTTTCGTAGATGCTACATTGTTGGAAAATAACAAATAAGGCCAACATTAGTATTCAGTATTACTTAGTACCTTATCGTCTTTCCAATGACTCCAAAACACAGGACCTTGAATGACACAGAATGGCCAGTTTGTGTTAAATTCTGTTTTGCACCGGTATGTTTGGAGCTCTGAAGCCTGGCTTTTGAAGCTTGGCTACTCTTACACTTGTAGCGAATGTTGTTGGTGAACTTTAAACCAAAAAGAACAGCTGCGGCATCGCGCAGTTTAATTGCAACAGTACGGCTTTCTTGTTTATAAAATTGCCAGTACAGTCAATTTTTATTTCATTTCACAAGTGGTTTGCTGCCAGTTTTCAGCCAGATGACTGCCTCTTCTCTGGCTCTGTACATAGAGCATTAGCAATCCACCATGAAATTTTGTGGTTGGGCACTCGTTGTCATGGTCTGTTTAACACTACCGGTACACTCAGAGCTCTGATGTGGCAAAGCCTCACTAGTGCAGGTTGGCATGGCATAACACCCAGTGAAAACACCCATGAAGACAAGAAGGACAGGTGTTACTGTCAGTGATGAAGGCTCTATGAACTATGCACAGCTGTGCATTGAAGAATACAGGTGTATTCATCAAGGTACAGCTGTGAATACAGGTGTATTCACCAAGGTACAGCTGTGCATTGATGAATACAGGTGTATTCATCAAGGTACAGCTGTGCATAATCAATGAGCTCTGCTGTACATTGGTGTCGTGTGTATACCACATTTGCAGAAAGCCACCATTCCTCATTGTTACGAAATACAATACATGTGGACGGCGCGGTCGACTGAGACTGAGACAGAGACTGGACTGGATCGATACGTTATGTTAGGTGCTAGGTGGCTCA
>Ga0209679_1000911_pt1 | contig 11712 bp, 12 predicted proteins | sample WorMetHEROISLAND_4_FD_187408 | JGI IMG/M metagenome (GOLD analysis project Ga0209679, IMG submission 187408) | Marine gutless worms symbiont microbial communities from Max Planck institute for Marine Microbiology, Germany - Olavius sp. 2 HERON... ...
AACTTTAAGAAGCTGATAGCGGAAGCCGGAGGCTTGGACGTTATGGGGCGGCTTTATCCGAGAATGCAGATCCTGTCTGTGCCGGAAATCTTTGAGGGTAAGCGATTCGATACGCCAGGGGCGGTAGATCATGGTGACCGGCAGCATACTTTGGCTTTACCAATAAGCCTATAACTACCAATTCCCTTAGTTTTTAGACCGTCTCTTAGAAATTTACCACTACCCGACTTCGCTTCTCTTTGATCGATACCCGAAACGTCTCCGGATGCTGATTCTTAACCATCGTTTCAGAACAAAAAATATCGCTGCGCCATCGGCAACACTGCGGCCGGCTCGCAGGTGAGCAACCGGCCGTCGGCACGTACCTCGTAGGTCTGGGGATCGACCTTGATGTTAGGCAGGTAGCAGTTGCGGATCATGTCCTGCTTGCGGATCCGGCGGGTATCACGGACGACGCCGATCAGCCGCCGCAACCCCAGCTGTTGGTGCTCACCGGCCTGCTGCGCCTGCCGGAAGATAAAGCTCATGCAGATCGCCCCCAAGGCGCCGTCGCAGGCGCCGAACATGGGCCGGTAGTGCACCGGTTGGGGGGTGGGGATGGAGGCGTTGGGATCGCCCATGGGCGCTGCGGCGATCAGGCCGCCCTTGAGGATCAGACTCGGCTTGGTAGCGAAGAACGCGGGTTTCCGCAGCACCAGGTCCGCCAATTTGCCCACCTCTACGGAGCCCACCTCGTGAGCGATACCGTGGGTAATGGCGGGATTGATACCGTACTTGGCCACGTAACGCTTGGCACGCGCATTGTCGTGATCGGGTGGGTCCACTCTCCAGACTGCCGCGCTGCACCTTCATCTTGTGGGCCGTCTGCCAGGTGCGGGTGATGACCTCGCCGACCCGGCCATGGCCTGGGAGTCCGAGGCGATCATCGAGAAGGCCCCCAGGTCATGGAGGATATCTTCCGCCGTCCCGGATCACCTTGCCGCCGCTGAATGTGACCTCGTCGCCATAGTGGGTGCGATCCGCTTCGACCTGGATGAAGAACGCCGAGTCACCGAGCTGCACCCGGTCGCCGACGGTGGGACCGTACAGCTCCGCATAGGCCCGCCGGTCGATGTTAGTACCCCATTTCACCTTATTTTTCGCCCTCAGAGCCTCCCAAACGCGGCAAGGCAAGGCACAGCGCGCAGGGAATAGCCACGCTTTTGCCAAGCGCTGTAACACCGCCTTGGCGCATTTGGGGGGCTCCCTTCGGGCGCGACGAGAGGCGGCCAGCTGCGGTGTTGCGCGAGCTTGAAAGAGGACTGGCTATTTCGCCTGGGATCATGGTGTCTCTCCTTCGAATCGGCCTTCATGCGGTGCGGAGGTAGAGCTGGTGGATGTGTTGCGTGCCTTATTGGCTTCAACGTCACGTATCAACCGGCGCGAAAAGCAGAGCGAAACGGCGTTTTTTGCGGCCGGCCGGATGTGTTTGTTCGGCACGTTTGACTGCTGAAGAAGGCTATGATTTCCTCTTCGGACTTGCCGGACATCAAAACCGCGTGCTCGTCACGTATTTTTCGGAAAAACTCGACCGAGTAAAAATCACCCTTCTCGAGTATAGCTGATAACCTCTCGCGGAGAGTATATTGTCAAGGGTTTGTAACCTTGCTCCATATTGACTGCATTGAAGAGACGGATTTTGTCGAGTCGAACGATATGCCTGAAATTCCAGCTCACAAGGGCGTCGACCTCCGCTATCGTTGCCAGCGCGATATGCAGCATGTCATCCATGAAACGTTGACTAAGCACGCTACGTGCCATGTAGTGCTGAACGAGGGATAGGGTATCCTTGCTGACACTGACAACTTCTGCCGGAAACAACACTAACAACCCTGCCACTTCAAATTTAATCACTACCCTCGGTTGCTTGGACAGGAATCCCTCATCGACCCAGGTTACCAAGTTATCCAACCGTTCGAGCTTCGACCGCAACAGCCGGCGCGTGGACCAACCCCAGGTCAAGGTGGTCCAGAGCCGGAAATCGTCCAAGGCATCGCCCAGGCGGACTTCATGCACGTCGTAGGCGTTGATCTCAAAGTCGTATTCCTTGTCCATGCCCCGATCCGGCTTGACAACCAGGTATGAGAGGGTGGCATCGACCGAGGGTACGGATGGCGTGCCGGTCGCCATCACCGCAGGGCCTACCGCTTCGGCAAACAACCCGAATTGTAGCGCCGTTAGATTGACGATCTCTTCGACCGCCAGGGATTCGAGCAACTGTCGGCGCAGTTGTTGAGATGGCTCAGAAATACCCCACAGCCAGGTCCGTGCCGGCTGCAGGAGCGAATACCGGCCCTCCGCACCGAGCCGCCGCGCGCTTTTGGTGACAAACAAGGGACCATTGTCCCCATAGCTCACCTTCCACCCATGGTTCTCTGCCCAGCGTTCGGCCACAGATGAATCGGAGTCGGTGGAAATATCCCACGTGCCGTTCTTCCCCCAAGGCAGATTCCCAAGCTGATGACGTGGATTCGATTCCCATCACCCGCTCCAGATTATCGACCGTCCCTGGTGTCGAGGCACGGAAGCCGAGGGACGAGTCGCCTAGGCTCGACGCGACAATAAGGCCGCGAGTCGGATCGCCTCCAGCATGGACTGGGGGTTGGCAGAACCTTTACCCGCCTTGTCGAATGCCGTACCGTGATCGGCGGAGGTGCGCACGATCGGCAGGCCGAGGGTCAGATTGACCCCGGCCATCTGCCCCCAGGCCCCGGTAGCTGCATCATAGTGAAAACCCATTAGCTTGGTCGGGATGTGTCCCTGGTCGTGATACATCGCCACTACCGCATCGTACTGGCCCCCGCGCAGCTTGGAGAACAAAGTATCCGCCGGCAGCGGTCCCTCCGCCCGGATGCCGACCGCGCGTGCGGCGGCCACGGCCGGGGCGATTTCCCGGTCGTCCTCCGTGCCGAACAGCCCCCCCTCGCCGCAGTGGGGATTCAACCCGGCCACAGCAATGCGCGGAGCCGCGATCTCCATGTGCAACAGGGCCTCATGGGTCAGCTCGATGACCTTCAGAACGCGGGGGGTCTTTACCCGGTCGCAGGCCTCCCGCAAGGAGACATGGGTAGAAACATGGGTGACCCGGAAATCGCCTTCGGCGAGCATCATGGTGAAGTCTGCGGTCCGGGTCAGATCGCCATAGATCTCGGTATGGCCGGCGTAACGGCACCCCCCCGCGTTGAGTGCTGCCTTACTGATGGGAGCCGTGACGGTTCCGTCGATCTCCCCGGCCAACGCCAGGGCGATGACCTTGGCTACATAGTCGAAGGATGCCTTGCCCTGGGTCGCGGTTACCGTCCCGAGCCGCAACGCCGATAAGGGCAGCTTGCGCAGATCCAGCACATCGATGGCACCATACTGGTAAGCCGCGTCTGCTGGTTGACCGCAGGCCCGTACCTGGAGCCCCAGATCACAGAAGCCCACCGCGTCGCGCATGATCTCCGCATCGCCGACCACCAGCGGCCGACACAAATCGTAGATGGCCGGGGAGTCGAGTGCCTTGGCACAGATCTCCGGCCCAATGCCGCCGGGATCGCCCATGCTGATGCCGAGTAGTGGTCTAGTCCGGGAGTGCTGAGATGTCGATGACATAGGAATTGTTTTTGCCGCAATGAACGCCAATAAACGCAAATATCAACCCGAATAGAGCGCGGTAAGGAACCGTTCAGACCCTCACTGTCCCTACCATCCCTGGCACTGGATTCCGGCACTCCCTGCCGGAATGACGAGGTGGGGGCTAGCAGATTTCATCACTTAAAATTCAGCCGCTACTAAAAAAACATTTGCGTCCATTCGCGTTTATTTGCGGATAAATCTTCCGTGAGGATACTGCTCGTTCAATCTTATCGGTAGTTGAGAGCATCCCTATTAGATATCTCACTCATCATCCGATCTCTTCGGACAAGCGCTCATAGAGCGCAACCAGGGTCTGTTTGTCGCCGAATGCACCGGCCTTGGTGACTACGGGCAGACCGTCGGCTATACCGCCTATCCAGCGCCCGAGTACCAGGCCGGGCAGGATTTCCTGCTGCAACTCGATGGCCTCACCGCCGGCTGCATGGCGGACGGCATCGGCGGTCTCGCCGCCGGACAGGAATAGCCCATCCACCGGGCTGGTCTGTATGATCTCCAACACCAGTCCCCCCAATCCCACGGCGGCCCGTTTGAGATCCGCCATGGGGCTTGCGAACGGCAGTGACCGGACCGTAAGCACCAGGACCCCGTCGGTCCAGGCCGCGAGTAACTGGTCCGCGCAACGGCGGCGGTCCCGGACCGAGGCTGTGATCAACCACTCAAACTCCAGCGCGTGACGCACACCGGGATATTTCTCCAACAGGGCATCTAGCTGTTCACGGGTCGCCTGGGCACCGGTTCCGCAGACCATCAATAGCCGTTGCAGACCGGGTACGGGGATAGGCTCGATCCTCCGGTCGGGGGCAAGCTGTCCCACCAGACTGGCCGCCAGGCCGGCTGAGCCTACCGGCAGCAGGCGCTCCCGGTTCCGGACCACCAGCGCCGCGAGCTCATCGAGGTGCGCTTGGGTAGCGGCATCACAGACGATCAGCCGGCAGCCACGCTCGCGTTCCCGCCGGACCGCGCCTTGCAGTCGCTCAGGATCACCATAGGTGTCCACAGCGACCCCACCGATCTCATATCGGCTCTGGTGCGCCAGGATCTCGGCAACCGACGAGCAGGTGACGGGCGTCAGCGGATCCCTTGCGAATTGGGTCTGGGCCAGCGGTGTACCGTACACCCTGTGGATGCCGCCGCTGGTGGTGCGACCCTGAGCCGGGAGCGCCGGCGCCACCAGGGCCATATCAAGTCCGAGGGTGTCGAGTAGCACGTCGATCTCCGCGCCCAGATTGCCGCGCAGGCAGGAATCGATCTTCTTGTAGATCCATCGCGGACGCGGGTCGGGCACGGCCTGCGCCGCCGACCGCACGCGCTCCCCGGCCTCTGGTGCAGATAAATCGCGGGTCGCCGTGTAGACGCTGATGCTGGTCGCCGTGGTCATCCAGGGGTGCCCGAGCGATAGGCTCTCGACGAGCGTTAGATAGACCGGCGCTGCGATGGCGGCGAACTGCACGCCGGTGTCGGCGGCACCGGTGAGATCATCGGCGAGTACGACCGCTTCCAGGTTGGAGGGCATAGACTATATCCGTCGCAGATTAGGATGTGTTGACATTTATTCTTAAACGCCACGCAGATGATGTCTGTTCCTCGATGACCTGCAGACGCTATTATATATAGTGCTGTACTGCCAGGAAGACTCCATTCGCCAATTACCCTCTATCTCGATCTATTGATGCTGAATCTGGATCGCAGGTGCAATACGAGTTCGGATTTTGTTGTAAACGGCAATATCAACACCCTCGCTTACCTCCAAAGAAATAGCCAATCCATACGCAATCGGACTCTGGATTTTCCCCGCATCTTCACGGCAGTTCACTTTGATTTCGATGACCTCCCCGTCGATGAAAGGCTCTGGTTTTTTGCCCTCAAAAATTTCATCGCTTCGATAACTTTAGTGCGCGAAGCGCATCAGAGTTGAAACTATGGACGTTAAGTCCCTTCACTTTCAGTCCGTGGCTTGTCCACGGATGAGGACTTTAGTCCTCCAGACTATGGACTTCCAGTCCATAGTGGTTGATGTTGAACAGTTCCGCGCCTGACAGTACGCCACCCATCGTTACCGCTACAGCTTTCTTTTCTGTCCTTGGCGGGAGCACCTTCAACCTCAAACCACAAGTTTGCAATACGATATTTTTGAGTGCTTGCAGAGATAGGCGATAACCAAGCCAGGGTAACCGTCAGGCGCCGCCACTCAGGGCGTGATCCCAATGACGGAGGTAACGGTAAACGGAAGACGTGAGCCTTACCATCGGAAAGTTGCCCAAAGCCCAACACCGTTGCCCGCTGATCGGTACAATCCAGAACACGGTCTATCTGCGGTACGCCGTAGCCCATCCAACGGCTTATAAGCCCACTGAGTCGGCGACTATTTTCAGGCGTGCGAAGCACCTCGGATATTCGTGGTCCTATATCACCCCAAGAACAACCATGGACCAGCATTGCCTTCAGCAAGGACACTTCATAGTTGACGGGATCGATTTCGGGCGCTTGCTCATCGAAGATCTGTCGCAGAGAGTCATAACATATACCTGCCGCCCTGCTGATCAAGGCCGTTGCGTTGCTCGTTCCGCAACTGTATGAGGTAGCGTCTAATTCGCCGGCAAGGCCTCTGGGCGAGGCGGATTTGCTTCCTGGAGGAGACTTGTATTCGGCTGGTTCTAATTCGATAGGGTCTCCGATAACAGAATGTTTGTAGTATTGCCGTCTACCCCAAAAGATGAGGTCCGGTTTTATCGCTCGTCGACAACCGGAGCCAAAGGCCGAAATCGGGCTGGGCAGAATTCGACCACTAAAGGGATCGATACCACGACCAACCGGATACGGAGTTGAAGCATCGTACTGTAACGCACTGATGGTGAGTCCGTTGATCGTTTCGGCAGGTGAAAGTAGTCTCCTGTTCCGGGCGTCTCGATACAAGGCTTTAATCGTTGCCGCTCCCAATTCATCGGCCTGAAATGACTCGAATTCCTTCCGGGACACCTCCAGGGAAATAGATCTTGAATGATTCCCAGCACTGACAACAAACAACACACCATACCTGACGCTCAACCAGTCCAGCAATCTGGCAAGAGGACTCATGGACTGCGTAAACTGGCGATATCGATCACCAATTGATAGATTGATTACTTTGACTTGAGGGGCTACCGGATCTTCCCCTTGGTTACCATCGAATATTCGTTTGACCGCTCTATGGATGAGATCGACCGCAAGGCAGTTTTCCGGGATGCCTTCCGGGCGTGGTGTGACAGGCCGGTCAAGCGGCTTCATGATGGGCCGGATATAGACGGGCCTGGTTAAGGGTGCCGTCGGTTGATTGAGATCGCCATGGACAATCAGGGATGCCATGGAGGTGCCGTGGATACGTTCGGAAGCAATATAATCGTTCTCCCAGTTATCTGGATCGTCAACAACGAGCCGTCCGGTCAACAGGCGATGATTGGCAAGAGGGACCCCGTCAAAAAGGGCTATGACAGGCTTGCCGGTAGGCAGGGACATTTCCCCGATCGCCGCGATTTCCTCTTCGCCTTCCGGTGACTTATCTCCTACCACCATCTGACCGACTGGCCGGAAAAACATGACATCCTCGCATTTAACCAGCTCGGTCGTTGGGCTCTCTACAATAGCTTGTATGGCATTGGCTGGTAATTCGGCCAAAAGACCGTGATAGGCAATGCCCTTGATGACAGACTGGCTCAAAATACGGCCATTTGCCCGCTGAACGAGTTCCGTAACGTGACTGACACCTTCCGTTCGACATTCCTCGCTTCCGCGAAACTAGAGTTCGACCTCAAACGGGATGATCTGATCACCGCTGTATTTAAGGTCTTCTTGCCAAACATCGATCAACCCGGTTTCAAGAAGTCTGTCCTGGACATCCCACCGCCGGATGCTCCTCAGATGAAGGAAAACGTCTCGAAATTTTGTAAGTCCATGCTCGAATTGCATATCAGGATCGGTTTGATAACGTTGCCACAATGAGAGCATCTCATCGAGTGCCCGTTGATTGGTCATCACCAGATATAAGCGCCCGTTTAGATTTTTCTGTGGGTTGGCCTCGTCGTAGAAGTCTTCGTCAGGAGCGATCTCATCGGTCTCGATCTCACCCATCCATTCAAGTCCCTCGATCCGTTTGACCGCATTGGCAAACTTGTCGACACTGCCGATAATCTTGATGACCAACACCTGCTCGGGATCGATGCCTGCCGTGGTTTGCTGGATTTCGACCCTGCGAGCATTGAACGTCGCCTGCAGCTGGTCGAACACCGGCGAGAGGCGTTGGCCTTGTCTCGTTACATCTGGCTTGTGAACCCGTCCGGGAAGGGACTTTCGTTTCGTCCTATCAGCTGGTTGAGGCGTTGGGAAAAGCAGTAGCGGGCGTTCAGGCACTCCTCACCTCCGGCCCGTCCTGTTGAGCTACTGTTACTGATCTGGCGGACCAGTGCCGGAGGGTTTTGGATACGATGTCCTTCATGTCGGCGTTCGATTGTTCGAGCACATACTGCCGGAATATTGTCGTGCCAAACTCTTCGACTTCTGCGAAATTCAATCCCTGAAGACGCTTAGCCAGTGTGCCGGGTGCGTAACCTAAAGGGGTATTGATCCGCCGCTCGAATTTCTCGAACCACTCTACCAGGCGGGCTCGAGTTGGCCCAGGCAGGGTCATGCGGACCTGGAAGCGCCGCCATACCGCACGATCCAGAAGCTCTGCATGATTGGTTGCCCCGATGACCATGACATGGCTCCACAGATTATCGATTTGCATCAGCAGCGAGCTCACCACGCGCTTGATCTCACCGGTCTCGTGAAGATCGCCGCGTTCCTTCCCGAGGGTTTCGAACTCATCGAAGAAGAGGACACATTTCCGCGTAGATGCATATTCAAAGAGCTTCTTGAGACGAACGGCGGTTTCACCCAGATAGGTACCGACAACACTTTCGTAGCGAACCACAAGCAGAGATACTACCAGGGCTTCAGCGATAGCTTCGGCAAGCGATGTCTTTCCGTTGCCGGGAGGACCAATGAGCAGTACGCGGTTGCGTGGCTCCAGGTTGTAAGACCTGAGAAGGTCAGTCCGATGTTGCTCCTGAATCAAACGCCGGCAGATCTGCTGCGCCGTATCCGGCAGGATAAGATCCGACAGTTTTTGCTGAGGCATGACCTCGTGAAACAGGTTGCCCATGCGTTGATCGAGCATAGGGCCATTGCCGTTGGTAGCAGGGCGTTCTGCTGGTGCAGCATTGAGTATTTCCTCGACTTTTTCGGCCAGCACCTTGTGTTGCTTTGACCGTTCTTCAGCGATGATTGCCTCGACGACTTTTCTAAAGGTAGCCTTGTCGCCCCGTATGCCGGACTGGACAGGGCGAATGAGTAAATCCGCTCTTGCCATTATTCATCTCTCATTCTCATATTTGCTTGGTTATAGTACATAAACAGTTGCGGATCTTCTTCGATGTCGTTGGGAGATCTTTTCGGTCCGGCAACCGGGTTTCGAATCACAGGTCTTGGATCAAGAGCCACGATCCATGTCTCCATCAGCCCTCTCCCTGGGGCGGCCTTGCCGCATAGATGGTCAACATCAACTCGGAATCATCAAGCAGGCGATACTTCGGAAGCCGTCCCGACAGTTTCTCGCTTTCAGACAGGATAATAGGCACGCCTTCACCGCGCTTGTCCATGAGGAACCTACGGTCACCGGGAGAGTTCCCAAAAGACATGGCGCAGCGGGCAAGCAGGCTGGTCAAGAGCTTATTCCGGGCCACCTGTCTCAGCGGCAAGCTCTCGATCGTCATGGTGTTTACAATCGCACCGGGCGAAAAGATTTCGAGGCGGTCCGAGAACATGTGCACACGAATCTTGGAGCTTTGAATCGAAGGTAGTCCTGAAATCTGTAGGATAGGGCACGAGGCCACGCTAGGCTTTGCTTACCCTATCATGCTATAGATTGCAGCACTACCCTCAGATCAACCGGAACCTGTCATCTCGACCGCAGGGAGAGATCTTCGTCCATAAAACAGGCTGGGGAAATCGACCCTCGCGTCACAAGATCCTTCCTCCGTTGGGACAAGAATTTCCCGTTGCGCTTGAAATGACAAGCAATGGGTTAATTCCTAGACAGGCTCTAAGACTTTGCCTTATCCATCGAACCGCCATTTCAATTTGCGTCCATTTGCGTTTATTTGCGGTTAAAAAAGCCGGCCAGGCGTTTCCTTGGAATGTCAACAGGACCTGGATTGGACGTCATGGGGCTTCAACCCCCGACAGGCCCGATCGGCAGCAGCTCCGGGGCGTGGGTGAGCACGGTCAGGCGCGCGTCGGGCCCCTGCCGTCGCAACGCCTCTGCCACCGCCCAGGCCAGGGTCGGGGCGTGGGTATGGCCGAGTTTCGCTTTCTCCTCCGGCGTGATGCCGGGCGAGTAGTTGATTACCGAGGCCTGCTCCCGAACCATGGCCCAGGCGATGGCGAGCGCGCAGGCGACCCCGTTGGTGAGACGCCCGTCCCGGTAGGCAGCCTTGATGTCTTTTGATGGCCAGGTCGTGAAGTCCAAGAGCTCGGTATGCACCGGGCTGACCCCTTCCGGTGCCGGTGTACAGACGATGATGGTGCCGCCCGGCTTGACCATACGTTGCGCCGGATACAGGGATTTGTGGGACTGCCAGAAATCCAGGTCGCAGGGGTGGGAATTGGCCAACACGATATCCGGGGTCTTCCGGTACTCGACCCCATAGATTTCCCGCGCCAGCTTTACACCCGCTTTGAATGTGGGGCGCATGGCTCCGTAGAACAAGCCCACCACCTCGCCCGCGTCGTTCAGCACCGCGTTGAAGATGGTGCGTAGGCCCACCCGGTCCGCCATGTCGTCCATATCGCGACGTACCGGGTTGTCCTCGATGCCCAGATAGGAGTCGCCGCCGCTCTCACAGGACAGCAGATGGGTCTCCGCGGTGGTGCGGTCCCCGCACACGCCGGGCTGGACGATCTTGGACGAGCCCGAAAACCCCGGAATGTGGTGCGGCACGATGGCACCCAGGCCGATGACTACATCCGCCTCTACCACCGCCCGGTTCACCAGCAGCGGCGTGCCCCGGGACGAAGTACCGAGATCCACCAGGGCCTGGGGGTTGCGCCACTCGTGATTGAAGACCCGGATCTCTCCGAAGACCGCATCGCCTACCTTGGCCCGCAGCTCGGTCTCTGTCATGTAGCGGTGGGTACCCAGGGCCATGATGCAGGCGATATTGGCGTTCGGGACCCCGGCCGCATTCAGGCGCCGCAGCAGGCCCGGCAGCATGCGGTGCACGGGTGTGAGTCGGGTCGCATCGTCGCTGACGATAACGACCCGGTCTCCGGGCTTGACCCAGGCCTCCAGCGGGGATTGCGCAACCGGCGTGTCCAGCGCGGCCTCGATGGCCGCATCCAGATCCAGCACCGCCCGGCTCGGTTGCGGACTGAGTACCTCGGCCAGATTCCGGTCCGGAACCTCCAGCTCATGGGGTTGGCCCCCGAAGGGGATAGTCAGGATTGTCATAGACTTCTCGGCTATTTATGGAGTGGATTCCGGACTATTCTCCCCCCGGTGCGACCCCAGGGTGGGCTGCGCCCACCGACTACCTAAATGCTAATGGATTTTCAAAAAACATTTGCGTCAGGGTGAGCGCATATAAATTTGTTGGCGATTAACCGGTTGCTGCCGGCTTGCGGTCGTCAGCCGCAACTGCGGTGGTTCGCCATGACCGGTAGGCGCCGGGCTGGAAGGCAACCAAGCCGGCAGGTCGAACCTCAGGAAAGCTCAGAAAAGCGCGGGCAAGCCCGCGCCTACCGGGAGCGTTCCAGCGCCGGGAGAACCAATCCGGCAACGTCATGTTTTCTGGAAGAGTTATACGCGCTCACCCTGATATTTGCGTCCATTTGCGTTTATTGCTGGTCGCTAGTAAAAACTATGGACTTTAGTCCAAGGGCTTTAGTATTCTCTTGGCGATGAGACCGAAGAAGCACGCAACCCATGCGGTCTACAATCTGAAGGTTCATCTGGTATGGATC